>JAERMT010000648.1_pt1 | contig 18420 bp, 14 predicted proteins | sample 9267081 | NCBI WGS metagenome assembly JAERMT01 (sample SAMN17071939, study PRJNA684904) | human gut metagenome | isolation source: diarrhea sample from child under the age of five | host: Homo sapiens | place: South Africa: Mafikeng, Mafikeng Provincial Hospital | collected 2019-09
GCCTTCATCATCCTGATGATCTACATGGTAGTGATGTACGACTTCATCCCGGGTATGGTAGCTAACGGTGCCCTCCTCCTCAACCTCTTCTTCACCATGGGTATCATGGCATCGTTCCAGGCAGCTCTTACAATGCCAGGTATCGCCGGTATCGTGCTCGCCCTCGGTATGGCGGTGGATGCCAACGTGCTTATATACGAGCGCACCAAGGAGGAACTCAAGAAGGGTCTCGGCACAAAGCAGGCACTCTCGCTGGGTTACAGCAACGCCTTCTCAGCCATCTTCGACTCTAACTTGACATCAATCATCACAGGTATCATCCTCTACGTGTTCGGTACAGGTCCAATCCGCGGCTTCGCTACCACACTTATCATCGGTATCTGCTGCTCGTTCTTCACCGCAGTGTTCCTCACACGCCTCGTTTACGAGAACCGTCTGAAGCACGACAAGTGGACAAAGCAGAACTTCTCTACACGCGTATCACGCAACTTTATGGCGAACAAGAACTTCGCGTTCATGTCGTCATATAAGACATCATTCACAGTGTTCGGCGTCGTAATCCTCATCATGCTCGGCAGCTTCTTCGTACGTGGCTTGAGCAAGGGTATCGACTTCACCGGTGGTCGCAACTACGTAGTGGTGCTCGAGAAGCAGACAGAGCCTGAGCAGGTGAAGGAAGCCCTCGTGCCGCTCTTCAAGGGCGCAACAGTTAATGCTCTCGCACTCGGTACAGACGGCAAGACAATCCGTATCTCTACCAACTACAAGATTGAGTCGAACAACCCGGCTATCGACAACGAGGTAGAGGACATACTCTACAAGGGTCTCCACGGTGCAGGTCTCGTAACTCAGGGCAGCGTTGAGGCATTCAAGAACCCAGACGTACGCGCAGGAGGTTCTATCATATCGTCTACAAAGGTAGGTCCGGCAGTGGCTAAGGACATCACACATGGTGCTATCATCAGCGTGCTCTTCGCCCTCGCAGCCATCTTCGTCTACATCCTCGTACGTTTCCGCAACGTAGCGTTCTCAGTAGGTTCTACAGTAGCCCTCGCCGTAGACGCAACAATCGTTATCGGATTCTTCTCACTCCTCTGGGACGTAGTGCCGTTCTCTCTCGAGATCGACCAGACCTTCATCGGTGCTATCCTTACCGTTATCGGTTACTCTATCAACGATAAGGTGGTTGTGTTCGACCGTATCCGCGAGAACCTCACACTCCACAAGAAGATGAATTTGCAGGAGCTCTTCAACAAGTCGCTGAACGAGACCCTCGCACGTACTATCAATACATCGTTCTCAACACTCATCGTGCTGCTCTGTATCTTCTGCTTCGGCGGTGAGAGCACACGCAGCTTCTCGTTCGCAATGTTGCTCGGTGTAATCTTCGGTACACTCTCTTCTATCTTCATGGCTGCTCCGGTGGCTTACCTCACACTCGGTCACAAGATCAAGCACGAGGAAGCTGCTCTCGAAGCCGTAGAAGTGAAGTAATATGTATGTTTAAACTGCTGTCAGATTTATAAATCAAGAATCAGTTTCTATAATATGTAAGCGTGGCGTTCGTAAAGAGCGCCACGCTTTCTGTATATATAGGTATATTACTGATAGGTGCTTTAGTTAATTAATCTAAATACATACAATCCAATTCTTTCCAATGTTTGCAAAATTGGAAAGAATTGGATAGTTTTGCATTTAAATAATACTGATTAATATTATGTCAATAGAGAAGCCCCCATTCATCAAGCAAGCTGATTTGTTTTCAGCTGTTATTGATCCACCAAATGAGCAGGTGGAAAAAGTAGTAAGCGATATAAACTCCACTTTTGATTATTGGGATACAGTGAAGTATAAGGAGTGTCCGGAAGGAATTACTCCTACACAATTGTGGACTTATGTGAAAGCTGCAAGATTGAAGAGTACTATTATGGTATGGAAAAGGTATGGCGTCTCGCTGACGCTAACAAACTCCATGCAGCGTATGTGCCACGAGTTTGACATGAACTGGGGAGGCAGCTGGGGCGCAAGTTCTATCATAGATGATGACAACAAAGAGCAGTATCTTGTAGGCTCACTGATGGAAGAAGCTATCTTTTCAAGTCAGATGGAAGGAGCTGCTACAACTCGAAAGGTGGCAAAGGAAATGTTGCGTCGACAGATTACTCCTAAGGACAAGTCGCAGCAGATGATATCCAACCACTATCAGACAATTCAATTCATCGTAGCACATAAGGATACCCCATTGTCACCAGAGTTATTGATGCATGTACATCGCCTTATGACTGAGAACACAATGCCTAATCAGGAAGATGTGGGATGTTTCAGACATAACGACGATGTGGTTGTAGAGAATGGTATAACCCACGAAATAGTACACACTCCGCCTTCATTCGACGAGATACCTTGTTTTGTAGACGACCTATGCACATTCTTTAATGAAAAGAACGCCCGTCAGTTTATACATCCTATAATACGTGGTTTTATAATTCATTTTATGATTTCCTACGTACATCCTTTTGCTGATGGCAATGGGCGTACTGCAAGAGCGTTGTTTTATTGGTATATGCTAAAGCAGGGCTATTGGTTAACGGAGTATCTGTCTATTTCAAGGGTTATAGCGAAATCGAAAAAGTCGTATGAAAAGGCATTTCTTTATTCGGAAGCCGACAATATGGATATAGGATATTTTGTGGCTTACAACATGAAGGTATTGCAGCAGTCGTTCAAGCAGTTGCAGCAATATATAAAGCGTAAGCAAGAAGAAAAGAAGGCTGCCAATAAATTCTTGCATATAGGCGACATCAATACACGTCAGGCACAGATTATAAAGATTTTTGCGGACGATCCTAAGGCTGTAATCACAGTAAGTGATATGCAGGCGAAATTCCTTATTAGTCCGACAACTGCAAAGACGGATATAATTGGTCTGATGAACAGAGGAATACTCACCGAAATATCTTTCAATAAGGTGAAAAAAGGATATATAAAAGGTGATAGATTTGAGAGCATACTTGCCTCTATTTGATTTTTGGAAGATTTTATTATCAACAAAATCGTGTATTGCTTCGATTTTCAGTAACTTTGCAGAGGAATATAAAAAACATAATATAATGGAAGAGAACAAGTTCAAACGCACCACCGTGACCGCGGCTTTGCCATACGCCAACGGTGGAGTACACATCGGTCACTTGGCTGGCGTGTATGTGCCTGCCGACATCTATGTGCGCTATCTGCGCCTGAAGAAGCAGGAAGTGATGTTCATCGGCGGTAGCGACGAGCACGGCGTGCCCGTGACAATCCGCGCACGCAAGGAAGGCATCACGGTTCAGGAGGTGGTAGACCGCTATCACAACCTTATCAAGAAGTCGTTCGAAGACTTCGGCATTTCGTTCGACATCTATAGCCGTACTACATCGAAGATTCACCATAAGTTCGCAAGCGACTTCTTCCGCACGCTCTACGACAAGCACGAGCTCGTGGAGAAGACAGAAGAGCAGTTCTGCGACGAGGTGACTGGCGAGTTCCTCACCGACCGCAACATCGTCGGCACATGTCCGCGCTGTGGCGCAGAAGGTGCTTACGGCGACCAGTGCGAGAAGTGTGGTGCAACACTCTCACCCGAGGAACTTATCAACCCTACAAACAAGAATAACCCGGGTCACGGACTCGTGAAGAAAGCCACAAAGAACTGGTACTTGCCGCTCAACAAGTGGCAGGACTGGCTGAAGCAGTGGATTTTGGAAGACCATAAGGAGTGGCGTCCGAACGTGTACGGACAGTGTAAGTCGTGGCTCGACATGGATCTGCAGCCGCGCGCTATGACACGCGACCTCGACTGGGGTATACCCGTACCGGTAGAGGGCGCAGAAGGCAAGGTGCTCTACGTATGGTTCGACGCGCCAATCGGCTACATCTCCAACACTAAGGAGCTTTGCGACGCACAGCCCGAGAAGTGGGGACCGTGGCAGAAGTGGTGGCAGGACCCCACATCGCGCCTCATTCACTTCATCGGCAAGGACAACATCGTGTTCCACTGTATCGTCTTCCCGACCATGCTGAAGGCTCACGGCGACTATATCCTGCCCGACAATGTGCCGTCCAACGAGTTCCTCAACCTCGAGAACGACAAAATTTCTACATCGCGCAACTGGGCTGTATGGCTCCACGAGTATCTCGTCGACTTCCCCGGCAAGCAGGACGTTCTGCGCTATGTTCTCACAGCCAATGCGCCTGAGACAAAGGACAACAACTTCACATGGAAGGACTTCCAGGATCGCAACAACAACGAGCTGGTGGCTGTTTACGGCAACTTCGTCAACCGCGCCCTGCAGCTCACGAAGAAGTACTTCAACGGCGTTGTGCCTGAGTGCGGCGAACTTCAGGAGGTAGACCTCAAGACTATCGAGGAGTTCAAGGACGTGAAGCAGAAGGTGGAGGCATTGCTCGACACATTCAAGTTCCGCGACGCACAGAAGGAGGCTATGAACCTCGCACGCATCGGCAACAAGTACATCACCGACTGTGAGCCGTGGCACGTAGCAAAGACCGACATGGAGCGCGTAAAGACTATCCTTTACCTCTCTCTGCAGCTCGTGGCTAACCTCGAGATTGCTTTCGAGCCGTTCCTGCCGTTCAGCTCGGCACGTCTGCGCGAGATGCTCAACGTTACCGATACCGATTGGGCACAGCTTGGCTCTACAGAGCTGCTCAAGCCGGGTCATCAGCTCGGCACACCGGCGCTGCTCTTCGAGAAGATTGAGGACGAGGCTATCGAGGCTCAGCTCAAGAAGCTGGAGGACACAAAGAAGGCTAACGAGGCTGCCAACTATGTTGCAGCGCCTGTCAAGGAGAACGTAGACTTCGACACATTCGAGAAACTCGACATCCGCGTTGGTCATATCAAGGACTGCCAGAAGGTGAAGAAGTCGAAGAAACTCCTGCAGTTCACCATCGACGACGGTTCTGGCGTTGACCGCACCATCCTTTCGGGCATCGCAGCTTACTACGAGCCTGAACAGCTCATAGGCAAGGATGTGCTCTTCGTAGCCAATTTCGCTCCACGCAAGATGATGGGTATCGAGAGCCAGGGTATGATCCTCTCTGCCGTAAACTTCGACGGAACGCTGAATGTAACCACCGTGACAGGAAACGTTAAGCCTGGTTCGCAGGTAGGATAATTATTACTTATACAAACAAAACAAGCCCTATACAACGATGTTTGTATAGGGCTTGTTTTATAGGAGGCTACGGCATTCCTGCCGTAGCCACTATATGCAATACATATTATTACGATTTATTGCTATGCCTACGGCAGGAATGCCGTAGGCTCCTACGTTTTTTATTTATCGCCGAGTCCGTTCACTATTCGCGTTATGCCTTCATTGAGCAGTTCGCTGGTGCAAGCCATGTTGATGCGTATGAACGCCGCGCCTTCAGTGCCGTATATGCTGCCCGCATTCACCCACACTTTGTTCTCGTGCATGAGCATCTCCTCTATTTCGTCCGACGGGATATGCAGTTGCGTGCAGTCAATCCACGCCAGATACGTGCCCTCCATGCGCATCACCTTGCACTTCGGCAGTTCGCGAGCAAAGCGTTCGCACAGCAAGTCGTAGTTGGCAGAGATGTATGCGCGCAGCTGTGTGAGCCATTCGTAGCCCTCGTCGCTGTAAGCAGCCTGCAGGGCGATTACTCCGAACGGGTTCACGTCGCACACTTCGTTGATGTTTATGGCGCGGTCGATGCGGTTGCGCACCTCAGCATCGCGGCAAACGATGTTCGCAATCTGCAGTCCGGCGGTGTTGAACGCCTTCGACGGCGAGCAGCAGGTTATCGAACCGTGGCTCAGTTCGTCGGGCAGCGAACCGAACGGCACGTACTCGTTGTCGTAGAGCGTCAGTTCGCAGTGTATCTCGTCCGACACCACGCGCACGCCATACTTGTGGCAAAGCTCCGCTACGCGGGTCAGTTCGTCGCGAGTCCACACGCGTCCGCCCGGATTGTGCGGGTTGCAGATCAGCATCAGTCTGGCACGTTCGTGCGCGAGCTTGCGTTCGAGGTCGTCGAAGTCGATTTCGTAGCGCAGTTCCTCCTTATTATATATAAGCGAGTTGGAGACCGTCTCGCATCCGTTGTTGCGTATTGAGGAGAAGAAGCAGTTGTACACCGGTCCCTGCACTATCACCTGGTCGCCGGGCAGCGTAAGCGCCTTGATAACCGCCGACACAGCCGGCACCACGCCCGACGTGTAGATGATATCCTCGCGGTTGATGTGCCATCCGTGATGCTTACCGAACCAGCGGCACACCGCCTCATAATATGTTTCAGGCACACGTGTGTAGCCGAATATGCCGTGCGCCACGCGTCGCTGCAAGGCTTCTGTTATGCCGGGGAAGGTCTCGAAGTCCATATCCGCCACCCACAGCGGAATGATGTCAGCCTCTGGCGCCGAATCCCATTTGTAAGAGTCGGTGCCACGACGGTCGGTGGGTCTTGAAAAGTCGTATTCCATAGCTTACGTCCTTTTTATGTATGCTTATGCACGCGTCAGAATCTCGCAGTCAGCCGGCTTTTTGATGTTCTCGTCGAGTATAATCTCGCCTATGCTGTCAGCCACGATGCGTCCGGACGCAGGGTTCTTCACGCTCTTGATGTGTCCGCGTATGTCAGCCTGCACGGTAGAATACTCGAATGCGCGGTCGCATTCGGCGTCGAACGTGCAGTTCTCGAGCACCAGGTCCTTGGCGTAGCAGAGTGGTTGCTCGCCAGATATATGGCAGTTGACGAGACGCAGTCCGCGCGAGTGCCATCCGAGGAACTCTCCGTTCAGCTCCGAGTCGTACACCGTCACGTTGTCTACCTCCCAGAACGAGTCTTTTGTGTCTATCTTCGCATTGCGAATCTCTATGTCGCGCGAGTACTGGAATACGTACTTCGCGTCCGATACCAGTCCGTCCACCTTCACGTTGCGGCAGTGCATGAACGGGTACGTGCCTTCGTGCAGCACCACGTTCTCCAGCGTCAGTCCGTCGATGCCCCAGAACGTTTCGTCGGCATCGTTCACGGTTACGTTCTTAAGCGACAGATTTTTCATCTCGCGGAAGAACTTCGGACCGTTTATCACGCAGTCCTCCATGTGCATATCGTCCGAGTACCATATCGCCGAGCGCGAGCCTGGAGCGAAATAGCAGTTGCGTATGTCCGACCCCTTTACGTGCCACAGCGGGTATTTGCCCTCGAAGTAGCAGTTGCGGCATACTATGTTACTGCACTCTTTAACGCCCGATTCGCCGAAGGTGATACGCACGTGGTCGAGCTCAACGTTGTGTATCTCGAAGAGCGGACGCTCTCCGCCGAAAACCTTGTTACTGATCTTTTCCATAATGTTTACATGAAGTTTGAATGTTCCAGAATTTGAGTTTTACCAAGAAGATTAAGCCTCTGAAGCAGAGTTCGATGCACATGGCTATCCACACACCGCGCAGTCCCATTGATGGTGCAAGCATTGCAGCGAGCGATATGCGCACGCCCCATATAGAGATGAGGTTCATTATGCTCGGCACGAGCGTCTTCGCTGCACCCACGAACACACCATAGCTCACTATTGCTGCTGCGAACATAGGCTCTGCGAATGCTTCTATGCGCAGTACCTCCACGCCCAGACGGCGCACCTCCTCGGCAGGTGTCATCATCGCCATTGCCGTTGGTGCTCCGACGTACATCACCACACCCATCACAGCCATTACCGTCACGCCCAAGCCTACAGACAGCCATGCGAAGCGCTTCATCAGTTCGTGTCTGCCGGCACCCATGCTCTGTCCGACGAGTGTCGTTGCAGCGTCGGCGATGCCGTAGCCCGGCATGTAGCAGAGACTCTCGATGATTATGCCGAACGAGTTGGCAGCTATGGCGAAGGTGCCAAGCGGCGCAATGATAATGGTCGTCATCACGTAAGCCGAGCACATGATGGTCTGCTGCAAACCCATCGGCAGACTGATGTGCAGCGCGCGCTTCACTACGCCCCATGTAGGCAGAAAGCGTCCCGTGTCGATGCGCAGCGACAGCTCTTTGGAGCGGAAACAGAGAATGTACATCGTTATGGAGGCTGCCACCAACTCAGCCGACACCGTGCCTATCGCCGCGCCCATTACGCCCATGCCCATGCCGGGCATCATTATCTGTGTGCCGAACAACTCCACGGGTCGGGTGGGGAAGATGAGGAAGAAGTTGAACACCACGTCGAGCGACATCATCACCACGCTCATCACGCTCGGCACGACCATATTGCCCGAACTACGGAGCATTCCGGCTCCGAATATTGAGAACTGGAAGATGGGCAGAGCCGTAGCCACGATGGCGAAGTAGGCTGAGGCGGTGGGGGTTATATGGCTGTTGCCACCGAGCCATGTAGGCAGAAACGGACTCACCGCCAGCGACACTAATCCGAGCAACGCGCTCACCACGAGCACCGATATGATGCCCTGACGCAGCGTGCTGCGAGCACGTGCAGGGTCGTTGGAGCCCAACTGATGGCTCACCTGCACGTAGAAACCGGCTGCCGTAGCCGAGCAGATACTGCCCAGCAGCCACATAGTGGTCTCCATGAGTCCGATAGAAGCCGATGCCTCCGCACCCATACTGCCCACCATCGATGCGTCAATATATTGCATCATCGTCGTCGTGAGTTGCGCAAGTATAGCCGGCGTGGCGAGAAACATTACCAATCGAGCCTGCTCGCCGAGTGTCATAGGCTTACCCAGGCGTATCATCGAGAGTAATGCATCTTTCTTCTTGTCTGATTTCATATATAAATAATGTGTGTACCTATTGAATTGTTAAGCATGTTGTTATCGCAATGCGAAGTTACAACTATTTTAAAGAATACACAATTCAGCAGATACGATATATGTAAGATATTTAACAAAAACAAGAAAATTGGTCATAATGTTTAAAAAAGTTGTATAAAAGTTGTTTCATGTGAAATATTTTACTACATTTGCAACATATAAACAAAAAACTAACAAGTGTATGAAGAACTTATCTCTAAAAACATTAGCATTAGGTATTCTTGCTTTGTTTGCTGTGACCACTATTTCTGCACAGGAAGAGCCAGCAAAGAAAAAGAATAAATTCGGTTTGGCAAATCGCGTAGGCGTAGGTGTAGGATATGGTACGGAGGGTCTCGGCTTCGACGTGGCTATACCATTGACACAATACGTGCAGGTACGCGCAGGTTTAAACATCTTCCCGAACATCAAGTTCCACGAAAATATTGGCGTGGAGTATGTTGGCGAGACTCCGCTTACTGGCGAGCAGACTATTGAAGATGAAGTGCGCCTTGACGCAAAGTTCGGCAGAACCTATGCCGACTTGAAGTTCGATGTGTATCCTTTCGGCAATAGAGGCAACTTCTTTGTTACGGCAGGTCTGTCGTTCGGTGGCGGTGATCTGATGACAATTAAGGGTCATAGTGGAAAGGTAGAAGAATATGGTCCTGCAATCAAGGACTATGGTATCAACATCGGCGATTACGACATTCCGTTTGATGAGAATGGTAATATCAAGGGCGGTGTAAAGGTAAAGAAGGTTCGTCCGTACCTCGGACTTGGTTTCGGTCGCCTTATCCCGAAGAGACGCATCGGTTTCCGCTTCGAGTTGGGTGCTCAGTTCCAGGGCAAACCAAAGGTATATGCAGGCGATATCGACAACGTACTTGAGAACAAACAGGTTACTGACGCTGTTGACGAAGAAACAAAGGACGACATTGCGAAGGTTATGGACTGGCTTAAAGTCTACCCAGTTATGAAGTTCTCTATTCGCGGCAGAATACTTTAATAATCGAAGGAATTACCCCCTGATATTGCCACGCTACGGCAATAAAAAAAGACAAAAACTGAATACTTTACATGTTTTTATTTCGCTCTCTCGAAAAATAGCAGTACCTTTGCACCCGAAAATAAACATGTATAACCCTGTGGAAGAATTTGGCTGCTTGCAACCACACAAAAAAATGCTAAAACTGCAAAGCTAACCGCGAATGTAAGAACGCGAAACGTAGAAAGGATAACGACGGTTAGACAGCGGTAATTTGGTGTTTTTCCACTTATTTAAATTTAAAAATTGGAAAAATGAATTATCTTTTTTCTTCAGAATCAGTTTCAGAAGGCCATCCAGACAAGGTGGCTGACCAGATTTCAGATGCTTTAGTAGATCAGTTCCTCGCTTACGACGACCGCGCTCACTGCGCCATCGAGTCGTTCGTGACAACCGGTCAGGTAGTAATCATGGGTGAGGTGCGCTCTAACGTGTACATCGACCTGCAGACTATCGCACGCAAGACAATCAACCAGATTGGCTATAACAAGTCGGATTATCAGTTCGACGGCAACTCATGCGGTGTGCTCACAGCCATCCACGAGCAGTCGGACGATATCAACCGCGGTGTGTCGCGTGCCGACGAGGAGGAGCAGGGTGCTGGGGACCAGGGCATGATGTTCGGCTACGCCACTAACGAGACCGAGAACTATATGCCCGTAACGCTCGACATCGCACAGCTCATCATGCGCGTGCTCGCTGACATACGCAAGGAGGGCAAGCAGATGACATACTTGCGCCCCGACTCGAAGAGCCAGGTAACCGTAGAGTATTCGGAGGAAGGCATACCACAGCGCATCGACACCATCGTAGTGTCTACACAGCACGACGAGTTCGACTCTGACGACGAGCGTATGCTTGCAAAGATAAAGGACGACGTGCTCAACATACTCATGCCACGCGTGAAGGCAGAGATACACAGCGAGAAGGTGCTCGCACTCTTCGGCGACGACATCAAGTACTTCGTAAACCCTACTGGCAAGTTCGTAATCGGCGGACCGCACGGCGACACCGGTCTCACCGGCCGCAAGATTATCGTCGACACATACGGCGGTAAGGGCGCACACGGCGGTGGAGCCTTCTCTGGCAAGGACCCGTCTAAGGTAGACCGCTCGGCAGCCTACGCAGCACGCTACATCGCCAAGAACATGGTGGCAGCAGGCGTTGCCGACGAGATGCTCGTGCAGGTGAGCTACGCCATCGGTGTTGCTAAGCCCGTGAACATCTACGTGAACACATACGGTCGCAGCCGCGTGCAGATGAGCGACGGCGAGATAGCACAGAAGATAGAGAAACTCTTCGACCTTCGCCCGAAAGCCATCGAGCGCACACTCAAGCTCCGCCAGCCTATCTATCGCGAGACTGCTGCCTACGGACACATGGGCCGCAAGTGCGAGGTGGTGGAGAAGACATTCACATCGCGCTATCACGAGACAAAGGTGATGAAGGTGGAACTCTTCACATGGGAGAAACTCGACCGCGTAGATGATATCCGCAAGGAGTTCGGAATCTAAAGAGTATTGACATGACCACAACCGACTCCATACACACAGAGGAGATAGTTCTTGGAGCAGACGGACTGCCCGTCGGCGCTCAGCCCGTGCGCAAGCACTGGCAGCCAACGCCGGCAGAGGTGCTCAGCTGGCTGCCCAAGAACGCTACGCCTGCCCAGCAGGACTCCGCTATCCAGGCACACATACGCCCATCGGAGATAACATGGAGTCAGCAGCCCGACACGCTGCATCTGCCCGGACACACACGCGGACACTCCTGGCGCGATATCAACCTACCACAGTACTACCGTGAGTCGTACTTCACCGGCAAACCCTACTTCAACCCCGACCTCTTCGGCGGGCGCACCGGTGTGGCAGGCGACCCTGTGCCCTACAGCATCGCACGCGACAACCTCATCACGCTTCTGCTATTATTCTGCTTCTGCATCGCACTGATAGCCTACACCAAGTCGCGACGCTTCATACTGCGCCAGGCGAAGGAGTTCTTCCGCCCGCCAGTGAGCGAGAATATGACCACCGTGACGGAGACCTCCGAGGAGTTGCGCTTCCAGTTCTTCCTCGTGTTGCAGAGTTGCTTGTTGTTAGGATTGGTCTACTTCTTCTATACGCAACTCTATGTTGCCGACACGTTCCTCGTCGATCAGTATCAGGTGATAGGCATATTCTCGCTCACAATGCTTGGCTATATGCTCGTCAAGACAATGCTCTACTGGCTCGTGGGATGGGTGTTCTTAGACAAGCGCAACAACGAGTTCTGGATGAAGTCGTACCTCTTCTTCCTCGCCATGGAAGGCGTGTGCCTCTTCCCCGTCGTAATGCTCAATGCCTACTTCAAGATGCCAGTGCGCACAACACTCGTGTGCACATTCCTCGTGATAACGCTCTTCAAGTTGCTCTCCCTTTACAAGTCTTACATCATCTTTTTTAGACATAGGGGCGGTTTTCTGCAAAATTTTTTGTACTTTTGCACGCTTGAACTGACACCTCTCGCAGTTCTCTTAGGTACGCTGACAACGATAGTCAACTGCTTGAAAGTGAATTTCTAAGACAATAGCGACGGCACCCCTCTGAATAAAGAATATACATATAAAGCTTCAATATGAAAAAGATAAAGAAGATTCTGATATCACAGCCTGAACCATCAAGCGAGAAGTCGCCATATTTCGACATCGCAAAGGACTTCGGCGTAGAACTCGTCTTTCGCCCATTCATCAAAGTAGAAGGACTCAGCCCCAAAGAATTCAGACAGCAGAAGATCGGTCTTCTCGACTTCACAGCCGTAGTGTTCACATCGCGTCATGCTATCGACAACTACTTCACACTCGCTAAGGAGATGCGCATCACCATCCCCGAGGATATGAAGTACTTCTGCGTTACGGAGACAATCGCGCTCTACATACAGAAGTATGTGCAGTATCGCAAGCGCAAGGTGTTCTTCGGCAATACCGGCAAGCTCGACTCGCTCATCCCCACAATGGTGAAGCACAAGAACGAGAAGTATCTTGTGCCACTGAGCAGCGTACACAACGGCGATGTTAAAGAACTGCTCGACTCGAAGAAGCTAATACACACCGAGTGCGTAATGTATCGCACCGTGAGCAACGACTTCACCGAAGAGGAGGCAGCTCAGTTCGACTGCAACATGCTCGTCTTTTTCAGTCCGTCGGGCATCAAGTCGTTCACAAAGAACTTCCCAAGCTTCGAGCAGAACGATGTGCGTATCGCCACCTTCGGACCTGCCACAGCAAAGGCTGTGACCGACGCAGGCTACCGACTCGACCTCGAGGCTCCTACAAAGGAACACCCGTCGATGACAAGCGCACTCCGCTACTATCTTGAGAATAATAAATAGGAAATCCTATGTCATCACAACAGCTCTCAAAGAGTGAGCGCATAAACAGCAAGAAGCTCATCGACCGCCTCTTCAAAGGAGGAGGAGCCAAGTCGATGTCTGCCTTCCCGCTGCGTGTGGTGTTTATGACAGAGGATGCCGACGCACACGAACCGCTCGCAAAGATGATGGTGAGCGTGCCCAAACGCTACTTCAAGCGCGCCGTGAAGCGCAACCACGTGAAGCGTCTCGTACGCGAAGCATACCGTCGCAACAAGCAGGTGTTAATAGACACCCTCGAAGCCGAAGAGCAACGCAAGGCACTCTCGCTATGCTTTATATGGACCGACGGCAACCTGCGCAGCTACGAGGAAGTGGAGCGCAAGATAGCAAATCTGCTGCAACGCATAGTAGAGAAAATAGGCAAGCAGGCGGACGAAGAAACAAATCAGCAATGAAAGTATCAAGCTATATCTCACGCTGCGCCCACTACGTCTCACGCGCTTTAGTATGGCTTGCCATCCTGCCCATACGGTTCTATCAGGTGTGCATCACGCCATACACGCCCCCTTCGTGCCGTTTCACACCCACCTGCTCCGAGTACGCCCGTCAGGCACTGCAGAAGCATGGCTTCTGCAAAGGCATGGCACTCGCCGTCTGGCGCATCCTCCGCTGCAACCCGTGGGGAGGCTCAGGCTACGACCCCGTACCCTAACAAGCCCCTCTCAACCAACAGCCCCTTCCAACCCTCCCCGACGGGGAGGGCTTAAGAATAGTCCTCCAAGACTTAGAAAGGCTTAGTAACAAGTCCTTCCCAAGGCTTAGAAAGGCTTAGCAAGAATCATCCAAGGCTTAGAAAGGCTTAAAGAGGCTTAGTTCGGCTTAAACGCCATCCTAAAGGCGGCTTAAACGCCACCCTAAAATAGCAATCATCAAAACAACAATAATAATGACAAAGAATTTCGTTGAAGAACTGCGCTGGCGCGGTATGCTCGCGCAGATTATGCCCGGCACTGAGGAGTATCTCAATGCCAACATGGTGTCTGCGTATCTGGGCACCGACCCTACAGCCGACTCTCTCCACATCGGTCACCTCTGTGGTATCATGATGCTGCGCCACCTGCAGCGTTGCGGTCACAAGCCATATCTGCTTGTGGGCGGTGCTACCGGTATGATTGGCGACCCCTCTGGCAAGAGCCAGGAGCGCAACCTGCTCGACGCTGCTACCCTCTACCACAACCAGGAGGCTATTAAGAAGCAGGTTTCTAAGTTCCTCGACTTCGACGGCACAGAGCCTAACAAGGCTGAGCTCGTCAACAACTACGACTGGATGAAGGACTTCACCTTCCTCGACTTCGCTCGCGAGGTGGGCAAGCACATCACCGTCAACTACATGATGGCTAAGGACAGCGTGCAGAAGCGTCTCAACGGCGAGGCTCGCGACGGTCTTTCGTTCACAGAGTTCACATACCAACTGCTCCAGGGCTACGACTTCCTATACCAGTATCAGAAGTACGGCGTGCGCCTGCAGCTTGGTGGCAACGATCAGTGGGGCAACATGACCACCGGTACAGAGCTTATCCACCGCACACTCGGCAACGACGCAGAATGCTACTGCCTCACCTGCCCACTCATCACCAAGAGCGACGGCAAGAAGTTCGGCAAGACCGAGAGCGGAAACATCTGGCTCGACCCGGCTCGCACCACTCCGTACGCTTTCTACCAGTTCTGGCTCAACGTCAGCGACGCAGAGGCTGAGAAGTACATCAAGATATTCACCGACCTCGACAAGGAGACCATCGACGCGCTCGTAGCCGAGCACAATGAGGATCCGGGTCGCCGCGTACTGCAGAAGCGTCTGGCTGAGGAGGTGACAACAATGGTTCACTCACGTGAGGACCTCGAGACCGCTCAGGAGGCTTCTAACATCCTCTTCGGCAAGGGTACAAAGGAGACTCTTCAGAAGTTCGATGAGGCTACACTGCTCTCTATCTTCGAAGGTGTGCCCCACTTCCAACTGCCGAAGGATCAGCTCGGACAGCCGGCTGTAGACCTCTTCACACGCGACGACGTGAAGATCTTCAACTCTAAGGGCGAGATGCGCAAGCTCGTGCAGGGTGGTGGCGTATCGCTCAACAAGGAGAAGCTCAGCGCGTTCGACCAGGTGGTTACTGCCGACGACCTCATCGACGGCAAGTATCTGCTCGTGCAGCGTGGCAAGAAGAACTATTACCTCATCACAGTGAGGTAACTGTATTGAACTGCTTATAACGATAGAAATGATACAAATAAAAGGGCTGATACTCATATGGTATCAGCCCTTTTGTTTATGCTTAAAAAGTTTTAGCGGACAGCAATAATTTTTTATATAGTTTCTTTGTTTCTCAAAATTTTATTATTTTTGCAAGGTAATGCATAACAAACAGACAAGCTCTATTGTTTAATTGCAAGAACACATTGTATAACTTTTTAAATTTTCACGAAAAAACAGATAGAAATACAAGAATGAAACGCTAAGGAACAAGCAGTTCAAAGAACTTGCTTTCCACAATGAGACTTAAAACTGAGGCTTGCCTCAAAATCTTTAACTAAGCGTTTCCGTTCTATACTTTTTGGATATTGAGCTTTTATGCTCTTGTTCTCTACAACTGAATACCGCCAATTTTCAACGCACGAGGACAGGCAGAATGAAAGTTCACGCTCATGGGCGTGGACTGTTCTGTGCTTGTTGTGCGTATAGGTCACTTGGCGGTAACCAAAGTTGTAAACAAGTAACGAACGGTTACACGCTCTTTTTTATATCAAGAAATGAAGAAAATTGCATTTATAATTATAACACTGTTTAATGTAATTACATTAGCGGCACAAAGTGTCCCTAAAGTTCCATGTACAGGATGTGCAGGATATGGTGGAATGAATACAATGGCAGGATTTATGCCATGTATGATGTGTGGTGGTACTGGTTATATGACAGATCCTAACTATCTTAATCAACAAGCTTATGAACGTGGACGCCAGATGGGAGAGAAAATGAGAAAAGAAGCAGAAGAAAGAGCTAATAATGATCCAGTACAGCTTTTGGCTGATGGAATGAAAGCAATTGCTGATGGGGATGACACCAAAGCCTATAAAAAGCTTAATGAATCCTTTAATTTAGGTGGCAATAAATTAGCATTGTTCCTCATTGCTGCAATGAATGAACTTGGCATGGGAACAGACGTAGACAAAAGCTGTGCCCAAAACCTTTATAAATTTGGGGCTAATAATATGGGAGAAGAAAATTGCAAACAAGCTCTTAAAAGAATTTCCAAATATGGATATTGGGAAGCTAATTCAACCAATCGACAAGGATTCAGAAATATTATTATCAACCACATTGTCAACGTACAATCTATAACAAATGCTGCTGTGTCAAACGTATTCGGAGGCAGTTCTTTGGAAAATAATAGCAGTAGCAGTTACGGTTCTTCCTCAAGGAAATGCTCAAGCTGCGGAGGTACAGGTGAGTGCAGTGGCTGTGGTGGCAAGAAACGATATTGGCAAGAAGTCGGACAATACACAGGTCATTCAACAGAAAAGTTAATAGACTGTCCTATTTGTAGAGGAACAGGAAGATGTGGAACTTGCCACGGTTCAGGATGTCTTTAATTTAGTAGACTTCACTTGAAAAATAAAGGGATATAATATCCATTTTTTATTAACTATCGTACAATCTAAGTGCTTTATAGTTGCGCCCGACACATACAAGGGATTTAACAATGAAACATTCATCATTTTTCAAGGCATCCTTAGTGATGTTAGTTAGTGTCATTAGTTTGCTGATGCCACAAAAGATTTCAGCTCAATATAAAGTAGATAATTTAATTAAGGCAAATAACATATTGCAATATAATGGTAAAGACTTTATACCCACTAACAAGACGATAGAAATTGAATCTGTTGTTGATTATTACACTGGCGAGTTATACAAAATGAATTTCATGATTATGGATGGTACAGCAGGGGAGGGGTATGGATTTGGGAAAGGCTCATATTGGGGAATATCATCAATTGGTCAAGACATTGATAACTTTTGCTTGCTTGTTTACAATGAGAAAAAAAGTATAAGTATTATCGCAAACATGAAGGGATTGACAGACTATTTTCTTATCTTTGAATCTACCAAATATAATGGTGATAGAGTTATTTTCCGTATCCCTATAGATGATAATAAATATTTTGCCAAGAAAATATCTGAACAGCTCAAAAGGTTTTCTAATGCAGGTATTATTCTTGGAATGAGCAAAGATCCATCAAGAAACAAATAAGAAGATCCGGGCGCACCCGATAAACCCTGTGGGGAGCTAAGCAGATGCTAACCCAAAACTGTTGCCAAACGATACATGAAGAATGGTATGTCTTTGACTCCTTTCACCTGTGCGCGGAAGCATTTGAGTTCAGTGATTCTGCTGAGGCGTTTGTCTTACGTCCGTCAAAGAAGTTCAGGATTTTATCCTCATAGAAAGTAATGTAAACTGAACTGTGTCACGGCTCTGATTTTTATTCTTTCCCTCTTATTTGTGTGCAGATTTCATATCTGCACACAAATAAGAGGAGCCTTTCACAGGCAAAGTTACATAATCTTGAACCTATCTCCAAATTTTATAGCAAGTTGTTGTGATATCAGTGCCCAATTAGACAGGGGCATAGTCCATTTCTCACTAATGTCTCGATAAGCAAGATACACAAGCTTTTCAAGTCGGTGTCTGACGGGAACACACCCTTGTTTTTCGTTACTTTACGCACCTGACGATGATAACACTAAACCATATTGGTTGTGTAGATAAGCTTGCGGATTGCAGGAGTATATTGGAAATTTTCCGTAAGACGCTCCCAGTTGTCGCGCCAGGATTTGATAACTATAGGGTACATCTCACCCCATTTTTCGAAAAAGTTATTATTATTGGCTACAATTCTCAATTGTCGGTAGTGTAAACTTAGCAGACTTTACACTACCACCACCTTTGCTTGACCTATCACCATTTGCTATTAGCACACAGCATTATTAAAAAAACAGCCAATTCGTTTGGCTGTTTTTACAAAAATGCGTATCTTTGCAGTCGCATTGTCCTATGGTGTAATGGTAGCACAACAGGTTTTGGTTCTGTTTGTGGTGGTTCGAATCCGCCTAGGACAACTTAAACGGAGGCTCTTTCGAGTCTC
>JAERMT010000468.1_pt1 | contig 18338 bp, 12 predicted proteins | sample 9267081 | NCBI WGS metagenome assembly JAERMT01 (sample SAMN17071939, study PRJNA684904) | human gut metagenome | isolation source: diarrhea sample from child under the age of five | host: Homo sapiens | place: South Africa: Mafikeng, Mafikeng Provincial Hospital | collected 2019-09
AGGAAGCGCATCACTGCCACTGTCACGAGGACGAGGAAGCGCATCATTGCCATTGTCATGAGGACGAGGAAGCGCATCACTGCCACTGTCATGAGGACGAGGAAGCGCATCATTGCCACTGCCATGAGGACGAGGAAGCGCATCACTGCCACTGTCACGAGGACGAGGAAGCGCATCATTGCCATTGCCATGAGGACGAGGAAGCACATCACTGCCACTGCCATGAAGAGGAAGAGGCGCATCATTGCCACGGACACGGAGGCGAAGAGCCTCATCATCACCATGAGCATCACCACCACCACGGACGCCATCTGGCAGAGATCTTAGACATCATCGACGCGACAGACATGACAGACTCGGCGAAAGTACTGGCGGGAAAGATGTTCCACATCGTAGCGGAAGCAGAGTCTCTCGCCCATCATATGCCGCTGGAAGAGGTGCATTTCCATGAAGTCGGCGCCATCGACTCCATCGTAGATATCATTGCCGCGGCGGTCACCTTTGACAGCCTGGGGATCACGGATGTCATCATCCCCTGCCTCACCGAGGGCAGAGGCACCGTCCGCTGCCAGCACGGCGTGCTGCCCGTCCCTGTCCCGGCGACCATGAATATCATCGAAGCCTACGATATGCCGCTCACCATCATGGAGGCGAAGGGGGAATACGTCACGCCGACCGGCGCAGCCATCGCGGCTGCCATCTGCACGACGCACCAGCTGCCGAAAGCCTTCCGCATCGTGGCGACAGGCCTTGGCGCAGGCAAGAGAGCCTACACCGAGCGCACGAATATCCTTCGCGCATACCTCATCGAGGGGAATGCCATGGAAGAGGGCAAGGATGAGATCGTGAAGCTCGAGACCGACATCGACGACAGCACCGGCGAAGCACTCGGCTATACCATCGACCGCCTCATGCAGGCCGGCGCGCTCGATGTCCATTACAGCCCGGTCTACATGAAGAAGAACCGTCCCGCGTGGGAGCTCACCGTGATCTGCAAGAAGAGCAGGATGGAAGAGCTTGAGGATATCATCTTCAAAGAAACGACGACCATCGGTATCCGCGAATTTCCGAGCGTCATGCGCTCCATCCTTCGCCGCAACCAGAAGCAGGTGGAAACGCCCTTCGGCATCGCGGAGGTGAAGGAAGTCGCCCTCCCCGGGGAGAGACGCTTCTACCCCGAGTATGAATCGGTGAAGGCCATCGCAGAAAAAAACCACCTGCCCTTTGCGGAGGTATATCATCTCGTGAAGGCGCTGGCGGAACAAAACGAGTAGTGGCTGGGGACTAGTGGCTAGTGACTGGTGACTGGTGACTAGGGACTAGAGACTAAGAGACTTCAGACTTGTTTGTCGTCATTTCGAGCGAAGCGAGAAATCTTCCTTGCAGACCGATAAACGATGCATGTGTGAAAGTGGGGATGAGTAGCTAGGGATGAGTGGCTAGGGATTAGGAGCTGCGAGTGACTAGTGACTAGTGACTAGTGGCTTGTGACTAGTGGCTTGTGACTAGTGGCTTGAATACTACTTTCGGGCATCGCCCCGTTTCGTCATCCTGAGCGGCGAGAAACGTCGTATGTGAGATAACGAATGCCAGAACAGCTGCGACCTGAGCCGAAGGATCTCGGCGAAGCCGCCACCTTCATTCCTAATTCCTCATTCGAGCAAGGCTTTCATTCAGGGTTAAGGGACAGCACGCCCCAAGGGCGAACCCTGAATTTATTTCATAATATCTTCAAGAATTTTTCGATAGCCCCGCGAAGCGCGTCTTCGCGGGGCTTTTGTCATGCGGGTCAAATTGTTCACTTTTTCAAGTGAAAAATGGTGTATAATAGAACCAAGTAGACATGTCAGATCGTTTGATGAGAAAATCTGTCCGAAAGAACTCTGCGTGTGGATCAGGAGCCCGGGGCATTTGCCGCCGATAAAGTAGATCGGCAGGATGGGTGCAGCGATCGCCTGAGAAATGAGCAGACTCTCTTTCATGAGCTTCGTCTCCGAAATTTTTCGACTGTGAGACGGAGGATCCGGGAGTGTTTTCCCGTGCTTCACAGGGAAGGCCTTTGGGATGCTCTGTCTGTCCTCTCCGGTAAATCTGTCTAGCCGGTGCGGAAGAACGCAAAGGAAAGAAAGAACGAGGGCGGCCTCGCAGCGTGACATGACTCCCAAGGCACCAGAGTCGGGGGCTGTAGAAGTCATAGCGCATCTGCGTTTCCGTGCGCCTTTTACCAAGGCTTGCTCTTCTTTTCCGCATGAGGTCAGTGCTTTCCTTATGTGTTCCTGTATGATTTTCCATCCTGCGCTCCCATCTCTCCTTGCCGGCTGCGGTCCGGCAGAGTGAAACCGGCTGTCAACGGTGGATCTCTGAGGAACATAGGCTTGTTCCGTTCCGCATTCTCATAGGATCATAGTCCTATGGTCTTATGACTAGACCATTCCGAAGACTCCAAAAATACAGCCCGCACCGGCCGCCATCCGGTGCGGGTATTTAAATGGGGAAAAAAGGCGTGGGGGGAAGGCGGCACACTCCCTCCTTCCCCCGGAAGGAGGTGCCCCGAAGGGGCGGAGGTTGGCTCTCGCCGCGGGATGAAAAGGAATGCGAGACAGTCCTTTCATGTATCGGCATCCCGCGCTGCAGGGAGTGCGGTGCTTCCCGTGATCCCTCTCCTCACCGCGTTTCTTGACCGCGAACGAAAAAGATTTCTCGCTTTCGCTCGAAATGACGATGCGGGAAGGCGGCACACTCCCTCTCATACATTTTCTTTACGATCCTCGGCGGTATTTCAACTTTTCTATGGAAATACCGCGTTTTTTAATGAAAGTTTTTCTTCCTCTATACAGAAGCCTGTCATATTTATTGCAGTAATGCCTTACAGTGATTATAAACACAGCAAGAGAAGCGGTGACAGTGGCGCGAGGAAAGCATCGATGGCAGGCATCCTTTCTCTTTGCGATTGTAAAGGAGAAAATAATGAGAAAACATATCATGAAAGCAGCAGTTCTCGGTCTTCTGGCCGGCGGTGCCATCCTGGGGGGCGTCTTTCAGGCACAGGCATCGGATATTCGCATTCTTCCGGTAGATACCGCAAAGTTCTGGAGCGGCGCACGTTTCGACTTTGATGTCGAAGTTTCCCATGCGAAAAACCTTCAGAATGTCGATGTGACGATCAACGGCGTTCCGGCTGAAAAGTTCTTCGGCAAGAAAGCGGCAGTGAAGGATCTTGGCAATGGCGTCACCTCGTTCCGTATCGATGACGTGACCTTTGCGAAGCCGGGTAAGGTGGAAGTTGCAGCTTCCGCAAAGGACAGCCTCGGCGTTTCCAAGGCGGCTGCTTCCTATCAGGTGGTGCATGAAGTCGCACAGAAGAAAGCAAGGAATGTCATCCTCTTCGTCGGCGACGGCATGTCGCTGCAGGCGCGTGAAGTGGCCCGCATCCTTTCCAAGGGCATGACGAATGGCAAGTACAATGACCTGCTCGCGATGGAAAAGCTCGCGCACAATGCAGTCATCACCACGTCCGGCTATGACTCCCTCGTCACCGACAGTGCAAACTCCGCTTCCGCTTATGCAACAGGTCACAAGTCTGTTGTCAATGCCATGGGCGTTTACGAAGACTCCACCAAAGATCCGCTCGATGATCCGAAGGTAGAAAATGTCTCTGAGATCCTGAAACGTACCCGCGGCATGTCCATCGGTCTTGTCACACAGGCGGAATCCACCGATGCGACCCCGGCAGCGATGGTCGGTCACACCAGAAGAAGAGCGGCGCAGGATTTCCTCGCGAAGGACTACCTCGAAGACTACCATAGACCAGATGTCATCCTGGGCGGCGGCTCGGCTCGCTACATCCCTAAGGATGTACCCGGTTCTAAGAGAAAAGACCAGGTGAATGTCATCGAAGAATTCAAAAACAAGGGATATACCTTCGTCGATAACTCTACCGACCTCATGAAGGCGCCGACAGACAAGCCGCTCCTCGGTCTCTTCCATACCAGCACGATGAATGTTTACATCGATCGTGAAATGGAGAAAAATCCGAAGGTGCTGAAGGGCTTCACGGACCAGCCGAACCTGATGAACATGACAAAGAAAACACTGGATATACTCTCCAAGAATCCGAATGGCTTCTTCGCAATGATCGAAGGTGCTTCCATCGATAAGCAGCTCCATGTCATGGACTGGCAGCGTTCGGCTTACGATACTATCGAATTTGATAAATCCATCGAATATGCGGAAAACTGGGCCAAAGAGCATGGCGATGATACCTTGATTATCGTTTTGGCAGATCATGCACACGGCATGTCCATCAGCGGTACCTACCATGAAAGAGATGGCAAGAAGGGTACACAGGCAGTCAGAGTGTATGCCGATTCCATTTTCCCGACCTTCAAGGATGCCAATAAAGATGGCTTCCCGGATAACCCGGATCCGGATGTCACCCTCGCTATCCAGTATGCCAACCATCCGGAATACTATGAAAACTATCATTTCATGAAGACACCGACCCCGCCGGCGCTGGCTACCAAGGAAACCAAGGAAGAAGCTGTGCAGAACGGTGAAAAGGTGGAATACCATCAGGTGACCACGGCTTCCTCCAAGGCAAATCCGGCTCGCATCCATCCGGGGGATCCGGCAGAGCTCATGCCGGCCAATACGCCGAAGTCTGATCCGCAGGAATGCCATTCCGCTGACGACATTCTTCTCAATGCCGGCGGCCCCGGCTCCGAATATTTCCACGGCACCATGGATAATACCGAAGTCTTCTTCGGTATCATGAGAGCCTTGGGGATCGATGGAAATAAGAAGGCAAAATAAGATATAGGTTGATGGGTTCAGGGTTCAAGGGTTCAGGGTTGTGGTGGCGGCTTCGCCGCCATATAAAGAGGGCGATGCCCGAAGGTTTTGGAGATAACAGGCTTCCCATTTGAGGCTTCCTGACATCATCCGCCTGACCGCGAATGACAAAGATTTCTCGCTTCGCTCGAAATGACGATACGTGTTAATCAGCGTTTTCCTAAACCCTTTGAACCTTCTGAACCTATAGAACCCCTCGAACCCCACAATCCTTTCTCAGGAGATGTACACCATTGTTCTACTCCATTTTCCATATACTCCGACATTCCTTTATGGCGCTCGCCCTGGCCGGGGCAGTCACCCTGCCTGCAGCCGCGGAAGATTACTCCTTTGACGAGATCTACTCCGGCTACTCCGCAGAGGGATTGACCTTTTCGGACAAGACGATGAGCCTTGAAGGCGGCGAAGTGACGATCTCGGGCTTCATGGCCCCTCCACTGACACCGACCATACATTTCTTCGTTCTGACGGAAGTCCCGATGTCCGTCTGCCCCTTCTGTTCCAGTGACGCAGACTGGCCCGATAACATCATCGTAGTCAAGGTAGATGACTCCATCACCGCTCTCCCCTACGATACTCCCATCACGGTTACGGGCACTTTGGAGATCGGGAGTGAAACAGATGAAGAAACCGGATTCGTGAGCCAGCTGCGTATTCGAGCCACATCGATTGACAGCTGATTTCTCCAGCCGGAACCTCGTTTACCTATAAAGAGGCACCGAAAGATCGGGGCCTCTTTTTTGATTCAGAAGGAGGAATGGCGGTGAGGCGCCAAAGAAAACGCCCTGATTCTTGAACGCTCATTCCTGAAAGGCTCCATCATGATCGAAATCAGAAACCTTATTTGTGAATATCCGGATGGTGCGGGGAGGATCCGTGCACTGGATCTTCCCTATGCACGTCTTACGAATGCACCATGGGCGCTGATCGGCCCCTCGGGGAGCGGGAAATCGACGCTTTTCCATGCGGTGAGCGGCCTGCTCACGCCGACATCGGGCGAGATCGTGGTAGATGGGAAGGACGTCGCAAAGATGACGGAGAAAGAGAAATGTGATTTCCGTGCGAAAGAGATCGGCTGCATTTTCCAAAAGCCCATGCTCATGCCCTATCTCACCGTCTTCGAGAATCTCCGTCTCTCCGCATCGATTGCGGGAAAGACACTCACCCGGGAAGAGGCCGAGTGCCTGCTTGCCTCTGTCGGACTTTCTGAGTATGCACCACGAAAGGCGGACGCGCTCTCCGGCGGAGAAGCGCAGCGTGTCGCTTTCCTTCGTGCGATCCTCCGGAAGCCTGCCGTCCTTTTGGCCGATGAACCGACTGCGAGCCTGGACCGCGCAAACAGTGAGCTCATCGTAGAAAAGCTCCTGCAGTACCAATACGAGAGCGGCTGCCTGCTCCTCTGCGCCACGCATGACGAGAAGGTGCAGGCACGGTTTGCAAACAGACTGGTGTTGGGGAAATAGTGGCTGGGGACTGGCAACTAGGGATTAGGAGTGGCTGGGGACTGGAAGATTTCAGCACCGCTCGCTTGCCTGCCGCCTGTGCCCTATCCGCCCCTACGGGGCACCTTCCCCGCAAGGGGAAGGCTGTGATACGAGGGAAACCTGCTATTCGCAGACTTTCGGGCATCGCCCCATAAATATTTGCGGCGAAGCCGCCACCACAACCCTGAACCCACAACCCTGAACCCTCTGAACCTGTAGAACCCTTTGACTCTATTAAAGGAGAATGTATCCCATGCTTCATCTGGCTTTTCTTTCATTCATCCGCCGTCCGCTCACACGGCTGATCCTGCTCTTTCTGATCGCACTCGCCTGTGCGCTGCCTGTATTTCTGTTGCAGACGGCGGGCGGGCTCTATGATGGCATCAATCGTGCGGTCTCTCCGTTTCCGATCCTTGTCGGAGCGAAGGGTTCCTCGTACCAGCTGGTGCTGAATACGGTATTCCTTCGGGACAAGCCGATCGGAAATATCACCCATGACGATGTGGAGAAGCTCGCTTCCGATCCGCACACGGAGGCGGTGTATCCGCTCGCCTTCGGGGATAATTACCGGGGCTTTCGCATCGCCGGGACGAACGCAGATATTTTTGATTTTCGCCCGGATAAGAAGAAGGGCCCATGGCTTTCCATCGCTGAAGGACGATGCTTTGCGGAGGAAGGGGATGTCGTCATCGGGAGCGAGACGGCGCGTCTCACCGGACTTCGCATAGGGGATACCTTCCACTCGGTGCATGGAGCGAGTGCGAAAGGAAGAGCGCATAATCATACCTTGAAGGTGGTCGGGATCCTTGCTCCTGTGAAGGGGCCGTATGACACGGCGATTTTGACGGATATCAGAGACGTGTGGGAAGCGCATGGCACGGCCGCCGAAGCGCAAAAGGAAGTGACGGCGCTTCTCGTCGTACCGAAAGGCTACAAGGAAGCGATGCAACTTCTTTCTTTGTACCAGCGGCAGAAGGATGTGCAGATGCTCTTCCCGTCGCAGACCATCGTCTCTCTCTATGCGATGGTGGGGCAGACGAAGGATTTCTGGGGGATCTTGACTGCCTGTCTTCTGGCGGTCTCCATCCTTATCACACTTTTGGCGATGTACTGGAGCACGCTCGGCCGGCTCTCGGAGCTTGCGCTCCTGCGCGCACTGGGGGTAGGGAAGGGGGACATTCGCCGGCTGCTGCTCTCGGAGGCGGCGATACTCCTTCTCGCCGCTTCCTTCACCGGCTGGCTTCTGGGTTATGGCGGAGGCGCTCTCACTGCGAAGCTCATCGCGTCTCATGCGGCGGTCGTGATGGAAACAGCGCCTGATCCGCGAGGACTCCTTATCATCCCTTTTATGACCGTGATCGGCACGCTCGCGGCGATGATCCCCGCCTGGCTCATCCAGAAAAAGGATGTGGTGAGGAACTTGTGACTAGTGGCTAGGGACTAGTGACTAGGGACTGGGGATTAGGAGCCTCGGGGGACTCGTTCAGACTTACGTATCGTCATTTCGAGCGTAGCGAGAAATCTTTGTCATGCGCGGCAGGTCTCCATGTTTGAAAATCCCAAACGGGAAACCTGCTCTTCGTCGGCTTTCGGGCGTCGCCCTATTTATACTCCGCGGCGCTTCTGATTTTTATGCGCCGCACTACCATTCCTCATTCGCGCCAAGCTTTCCACAATCAAGGAACAACACGCCCTACGGGCTAACCTCAAACCCATTCTCTTTGAAATTCTTCCGCATGCATGTATAATAAAAAAGAATTTATACATGCTTTTTTTGTGCGTGCCGTAAGGGGGAAAGCGATGAAGGACGAGATCTACTTGAAGATGCTGGGGGCAGCGGTCTGGGAGAGTCCGGTGCCCATCTATGTCATCCATGTCGAGGTGGATGAGGCGGGAAAACCGGTGGACTGGCGTTTTGCCTATGCCAATGAGGCGGAAGCAAAGCATCTCTCTATCCCTCTTGAGAAGCTGCTCGGCAGATCGGGCATCGAGCTTTTGCCGAAGATCGGCGGCAAGTGGCTTTTCCCCTACTACGAAGCGGCCTATCACGGGAAGACGCTGGATTTCGATACCTTTGCCCAGAGGACGAAGCGCTTCATCCATCTCCATATCATGCCGGCAGGGACACCGGGCTACTGCCTTGCGTCGATCAGAAACTTCGACAAGACGCTCTGTTCGGAGACGGAGCCGGGAACTCCTGTGGAGCAGGCGTTCCGTCATCTTGCGAGGGAGAATGCGATCCTGCAGTCGCTCTGCTTAGACTACACGGTGATCTGTTTCGCAGACCTCAAGACAGATACGATAGAGGTCGTGAAGCAGGGGATATTCAGCCATGGCATGGATATCGATGAGGCTCTGCCTGCCAAGGAGAAGCTCTCTTATCGCTCGCGCATGGTATACATCCGCGATCATCTGCTGGTGAAAGAGTCCTGCGGGGATTTCTATGGGGAGCTGGGCCCTGAGGGACTGATGCGGCATCTGATGGAGAAGGAAATGTTCACGTATCGGGCGCGTGTGAAAGAGAACCGCGAGGGGAATGAATACTTCGAGCTGAAGGCCATCCGCGTGCATCAGGATGAGACGAGCTTTAAGGTCGTCATCGGGATCCGGCCGATCGATGATCTGATCAGGGAAGAGGGCAGACACCAGCGGCGTCTCGAGGAGGCACTCGCATCTGAACGCCGGTCGAATGAAGTCATTTCTACGATCAGCAAGATCTACTGGGTGATCTACCTCATCGATCTGGAAAAAGACACCTGCGAGAGGATCGCTAGTGTCGGTGAAGGGTATCAGGCGAGCAGGAAGGTGTGTGCGGCGTCGCAGGCATTTGAGGATATACTGCGGTATATCGTTTCCGAGGAATATTGGGACCACATGCGCGACTTTGTGGATACGAGGACGCTTGTCAAGCGCCTTTCGCAGGAAGACACCATCACGACCACGTATCGCGCGCGCACGGGAGAGTGGCGGCAGGCGCGATTCATCGTGAAGACGAGAGATGAGAAGGGACGCGCGAAAGATCTCCTGTACATGGTGAATCCCATCGACCGCGCCAAGCAGAAGGAGATGCAGAACCAGGCCGTGATGAATGCACTGGGGCAGGATTTCTCTGTGATCTTCCTGACGGATCTCCGGCAGGATACCATCGAGCTGATCCGGGGCATGGAGGATACGCACATAGGGCGAAAGCTCGAGGAGCTGCATTATCGCTATAGTGAATGGATCCGCTATGCCTGCGAGCATCTGGTGCATGCGGCGGATCGCGAAGAGATGGACGTCCTCCTCTCACCTGCTCGCCTCGAAGAGGAGCTTCTCCGGCATAAGATGTACAGCGTCCGCTGCCATGTGCGTCCGAATCCTGCGGGGAATGAGTATTTCGAAGTGCGGGCGGTGCTTTCCCAGCAGGATGAAGATCATTTCGAGGTCATCATAGGCCACCGCGCGCTGGATCAGATCATCCATGAGGAGAGGAAGAAACAGCAGCAGCTGGAAGAAGCGCTCCGCCAGGTCGAACTCGCCAATAAGGCGAAGTCCACCTTCCTCTTCAATATGTCGCATGATATCCGCACGCCGATGAATGCGATCCTTGGCTTCTCCCACCTGCTTCGCATGTACAAGGACGAGCCGGAGAGGATCCTGGACTATACAGAAAAAATCGAGAAGTCCGGTGAATTCCTGCTTTCTCTTATCAACAATGTCCTTGAGCTTGCGCGCATCGAAAGCGGCAAGAGCGGTATCGAGGAGTCGATCATCGACATGAAAGAGCTCTATGAGTCTGTCGGCTGCCTTTTTGAAAATCAGATGAGGGACAGACAGATCTCCTTCACCAGGACGCTTCGGACGCCGCAGCGCTTCATCTATGCCGATAAGGTGAAGCTGCAGGAGATCCTGCTGAATCTTCTCTCGAATGCATGCAAGTACACACCGCCCGGAGGGAAGGTGTCTTTCGATATCTGCTCCGCTCCGGCCCAAGAGGGCATCGAGCTCTTCACGACGACCATCCGGGACAATGGCATCGGTATGACGAAGGAATTCCTCGCGCACATTTTCGAAGCCTTCACGCGCGAGAGGAGCAGCACGGAGAGCCGACGGCCGGGCTTTGGCCTCGGTATGGGCATCGCCAAGAAGCTGACAGAGCTCATGGGCGGCACCATTGCGGTCGAGAGCGAGCCGGGCAAGGGCACCACCTTTACGGTCTCGATTCCGCACCGCATCGCCAAAGGGCCGGAAGAGGCATTCCCTGCAGAAGACTCCGCCCTGCCGGATACCGCACTCCAAGGCCGCCGCATCCTTCTTGCGGAAGACAATGATCTCAATGCAGAGATCGCAGAAGAGCTTCTAAAGGAGGCCGGGCTTCTTGTGGAGCGTGCCAGAGATGGCATCGAGTGTCTGGCGATGCTTGAGAAACGAGAGCCGCTCTGGTATGATCTCATCCTCATGGATATTCAGATGCCGAATATGGATGGCTACAAGGCGACCACCATCATTCGCCATCTGGAGGATCCAATGCTTTCGAAGATCCCCATCATCGCCATGACGGCCAATGCTTTCGCCGAAGACAAGGCGAAGGCCATCGCGCTCGGCATGAATGCCCATGTGGCAAAGCCCTTCGATATAAGGGCACTCAAGCGCGTGATGGCGGACGTGCTGGGGAAACAGTGAGTCAATGGTTTTTGGGGCATGCTGCTCTTTGAATTAGAAATTAGAAATGAGAAATGCGAAATGGTGGTGCGGCGCATAAACGTATAGAAGCGCCGCGAAGTATAGACAGTGGCGATGCCCGAAGGCGGTATTCAAGTCACTAGTCACTAGTCACTCGAGATTCCCTAATTCCTAATCCCTAATCCCTAATCCCTAGCTACTAATTCCCAGTCACTAGTCCCCAGTCACTTCCCAAAGAGGGCAGATACGACAAGCTGCTTTTGCATTTTGTCGCAGCTGCCTTTTTTCGTTCTGCCCAGCGTCGATCGAAATCATTTTGCGCTTGCATTGTTGATTCATTTAGTATAAAGTATATATCAATAGCGAAAATATACAAAAATATGTATACACACTATATAAATCACATGCACTTATTGAGAGACTCTCTCATTTCTCATGGTCACTTCGGAGGTCGATCTTATGCTTCTACCCCTCTTGCTGGTTCTTTTGCCGCTTGCAACGGCCGTGATCCTGCTCTTGACACGCGATGCCTCCTTCCGCACCCTGCTCGTGAAAGGCTCGGCAGCGGTGATGATGGGGCTCGCACTTGCCGTTGCCGTCACCTGCTTTGATGAGCCGGTGAAGATCGGCGTGGATAGTAAACTGTTGAAAGCGGTGATGCTGGCGGCAGATTTCCTTGTCATCCTGGCGGTCTGCTACTATGCGAAGAAATTCAAACGCTACAGCATCGCACTTCTTGGGCTTGTGCAGTTTGCGATCGTGGCGGCCTTTGAATGGCATATGGGCGATCGCATCTATGTATCATGGGATTTCCTCATCGATCACTTTGCCATCATCATGATCCTGATCGCCGGCATCATCGGCGGACTCATCGCAGTGTACTCGTTGGGCTACATGGCGCAGTACCATCGAAAGCATGCGGGGATCCCTGACCGGCGCGGCTTTTTCTTCTTTGTGGTCTTTCTCTTTCTTTCAGCGATGTTCGGTCTCGTCATGTCGAACAATCTGCTCTTCATGTACACCTTCTGGGAGATCACATCTCTCTGCTCCTTCCTCCTGATCGGCTATTCGCAGACGAATGAAGCGATCCACAATTCCTGCAAGGCGCTCTGGATGAACCTTTTGGGCGGGCTTGCCTTTGCATTGGCGATCGTCCTTCTGGGGGAGAAATACTACACGGTCGAGCTGTCTCTCTTGGTGAATCTGGGCCGCAGCCGTGAACCGGTCGAGCTTATCGCAGCGCTCCTCGTCTTCTGCGGATTCACAAAATCGGCGATGATGCCCTTCTCCGGATGGCTTCTGGGGGCGATGGTGGCACCGACGCCGACCTCGGCACTCCTGCACTCTTCGACCATGGTCAAGGCGGGCGTCTTCCTCATCATCAAGCTCGCGCCGATCCTGGGAGACAATCATGTCGGCATCATGGCGATGCTGGTGGGCGGGATCACCTTCTTCTTCGCTTCCTGCGCCGCCATTTCCCAGTCCGATGGGAAAAAGGTGCTCGCCTATTCCACGATCTCGAATCTCGGTCTGATCGTCTGCTGCGCAGGCACAGGCTCCTATGAAGCCGCATGGACGGCGATCATGATCGTCATCTTCCACGCAGTCGCCAAGTCTCTCCTCTTCCTCACGGTCGGCACCGCAGAGCAGCAGCTCGGCAGCCGCGATCTGGAGAATTTCGATGGGATCTTCAATTCCATGCCTCGCCTTTCGCTCTGCATGGTGATCGGCATCTGCGGGATGTTCCTCGCACCGTTCGGCATGCTGATCTCCAAGTGGGCCGCTATGAAAGCCTTCGTCGATGCAGGGCAGCCGCTGCTTCTCCTCGTCCTCGTCTACGGCTCGGCGACCACGCTCTTCTACTGGACGAAGTGGCTCGGCAAGATCACGACCTTTGTCCCGACGAATGAAAACCGCGAGCGAGGGATCCTTGGCGTCGAATGGACGGCGCTCAAAACGCTGGCAGCACTGACGCTCATCGTCTGCGTGCTCTTCCCGCTCGTTTCGGAATACGGCGTCATTCCCTACCTTGCACTCACCTATCATGCGACGGCAGAGGTCATCGCGCAGAGCAATCTCTGGATCATGTCGCTCATGGTCTTCCTCCTGGTCGTCCTGCCTCTTCGCTTCGGCAAAAGCCGCGAGAAGAAACAGGTCGTCACAAATCTTTCCGGGGAGAACCTCGGAAGTGACAATGCCTATCGCGGCGCCGGCGGACGTGTCGTCCCCGTCACATTGCGGAACTGGTATCTGGAGAGCTGGTTCGGTGAAGACCGCATGAAGCTCCTGGGCTACACCGCAGCCCTTGCCTGCGTCCTGATGGAGCTGTCTTTGTCTCTAGGAGGTGCATTCCATGTCTGACTTCCTGATGCCTATCGCAGGGGGTCTCCTGTACCTCCTCTTAGCGCCGATCCTCGGCGGACTGCTTTCCGGGTGCGACCGCATCATCTCCGCCCGTATGCAGCGAAGAAAGGGGCCGCCCCTCCTGCAGCCCTTCTATGATTTCCTGAAGCTGTGGGGAAAGCAGCCGATCGCCGTCAATAAGGCGGAAGGCTTCTACATCTTCGGCTTCCTTCTTTTCGTCCTTCTGACAGGCACCCTCTTCTTCGCGCAGGGCGATATCCTGCTCGTCGTATTCACACTGACCATGGCGAGTGTCTGCCTCATCATTGCGGCGTATGCCGTCGACTCCCCCTACAGCCAGATCGGCGCGGAGCGTGAGCTCGTGCAGACCATGGCGTATGAACCGATGCTCCTCATGGTGGCGCTCGGCTTTTACCTCGCCAGCGGCAGCTTCTCCGTCGGAGACATCCTGACGGGCGCCCATATGAATATCCTGCGTATGCCGGGCATCTTCTTCGGTCTCTGCTTCATCCTTCTCATTAAATTCAGGAAATCGCCCTTCGATATCTCCATGTCGCATGAAGCGCATCAGGAGCTCATCGGCGGTCTTAAGACAGAGATCTCCGGCCGTACCCTGGCCGTCGTCGAGATCGCGCACTGGTATGAGAATGTGTTCCTCTTCGGCCTCGTGCTCCTCTTCTTCGCATCGGATACCTGGTGGACCTGGCTTCTCGGTCTTGCCATCTGCGAGATCGTTTTCTTTGCAGAGATCCTCATCGACAACTGCTGCGCCCGCATCAAGTGGGAGCGCATGCTCGCCTCCACCTGGCTCGTCGGCCTCATGGCAGGCTTTCTGAATATCGCATTTTTGATGTACTTCAAATAAAGGTTGTCTGGTTCAGGTTGATGGGTTCAAGTGAGCGGCGTCGCGCTTGGCACTGAATATAAAATGGCGGCGAAGCCGCCACCACAAGTTTGAAAACAGGGATGAGCAGCTAGTGACTGGTAGCTAGGGATTAGTGACTAGGGATTAGTGGCTGGTGGCTAGTGACTAGTGACTAGTGATTTAATACCACCTTCGGGCATCGCCCCATATATACTCGCGGCGCTTCCATATTTTTATGCGCCGCACCACCACTCCTAACTCCTAACTCCTAACTCCTAACTCCTCACTAGGGAGCGCGCGAGGCTTTCACCTACAATCAAAGGGCAGCACGTCCCGTGGGCTAACCCTGAACCCAATAACACCCTATCCCAATTCACTCCATTCCGGAGGTCATGTATGAGCTTTGAAAAGAAATCTCCCTGGCTGATCCACTATGACGGATCGTCCTGCAACGGCTGTGATATCGAGGTGCTTGCGTGCCTGACACCGCTCTATGACGTGGAGCGCTTCGGCATCGTCAATACCGGTGACCCGAAGCACGCCGATATTTTCCTTGTCACCGGCGGCGTGAACGCACAGAACCTGCCTGTCGTCCGCCAGATCTATGAACAGATGCCGGAGCCGAAGGTGGTGATCGCCGTCGGGACCTGCGCCTGCAGCGGCGGCATCTTCCGCGAGTGCTATAATATGCTTGGCGGCATGGACAAGGCGATCCCCGTCGATGTCTACGTCCCCGGCTGCGCCGCACGTCCGGAGGCCATCATCGATGGCGTCGTAAAAGGCCTTTCCGTGCTGGAAGAAAAGCAGAAGAAACTGAGAAAAGGTTGATGGGTTCAGGTTGGCGGGTTCAAGGCTATGGTGCGGTGCGAAATATTTATAAAGCACCGCACTATCACCCTGAAGTTTGAAAGCAGGGATTAGTAGCTAGGGATTAGGGATTAGTGGTGCCGAGTGACTGGTGACTAGTGACTTGTAGCTTGAATAACACCTTCGGGCATCGCCTTATTTATACTTTGCGGCGCTTCTGATTTTTATGCGCCGCTCCTGAACCCTGAACCCACTTCTATCCCCCTCCCAAAGGAGAACATCTATGAAACAGCAGTTTATCACCATTCGCCCGGAAGACCTCTTGGAGCGTGTGGCGCGATTCAAAAAAGAAGGCTGCCGCCTGGTACAGATCCTCTGCACCCGTACCACGGAGGGCTTCGAACTGACATACACCTTTGACAAAAATTATTTCCTCTACCACCTGCGTCTGACCGCGGCGCTCGACGGCTCCGTCATGAGCATCACGAGCCTGTACTGGTACGGCTTTGTGTGGGAGAATGAGATCCACGATCTTTTCGGGCTGGATGTCCGTTTCATCGCGCCCGATGTGGACTATGGCGGGCATTTCTACCACCTTGCGCAGAAGACGCCGTGGCATGACCTGTCGAATGCCGTCCACGCAAAGCAGGCCGTGAAGGTGAACCTTCGCAGCGGTCTTGGCGTCGATGCATCTGTCGTGAAGAAGGAGGATGGCAATGGCTGAACTCACTACCGTTTCCTTTGGCCCGCAGCATCCGGTCCTGCCGGAGCCGATCCATCTGGATCTGGAGCTGAAGGATGAGAAAGTCGTCCGCGCCGTGCCGTCCATCGGCTACGTCCACCGCGGACTGGAAAAGCTGGTCGAGAAGCGCGATTTCAAGCAGTTCATCTATGTCGCAGAGCGCGTCTGCGGCATCTGCTCCTTCGGGCATGGCTGGGGCTATGCGAAGGCCGTCGAAGGGCTGATGGAGATCGACGTGCCGCGCCGTGCGAGCTACCTGCGTACGATCTGGCATGAGCTTTCCCGCCTGCACAGCCATCTCCTGTGGCTCGGGCTTGGCGCGGATGCGCTGGGCTTCGAGAGTCTTTTCATGCACTGCTGGCGGCTTCGCGAGACGATCTTGGATATTTTCGAAGAAACGACCGGCGGCCGCGTCATCTTCTCCGTCTGCGAGGTGGGCGGCGTGCGCCGTGACCTCACGGATGCCATGAAGAAGAGCATCGAGGAGAGGCTCACCGGCCTGCGTAAGGAGATCGAAGAGATGGCGTCTGTCTTTCTCTATGACGATACCATCCAGACGCGTCTGGAGGGTGTCGGTATCCTTTCGATGAATGAGGCGATGGATCTGGGCTGTGTCGGCCCGATGGCACGCGCCAGCGGCGTCCCGAATGATTACCGCATGGCCGATGATGACGGCGCATACAGGGATCTGGGATTTCATCCGGTCCTGGAGCAGACCGGCGACTGCCTCGCTCGTACGAAGGTACGCATCCGCGAGCTCTATCAGTCTATCGACATCATTCTAGGCGCGCTCGAAAATCTCCCGGAAGGCGCGATCGCATCGCCTGTCCGCGGCGTCCCGCCCAAGGGTGAATTTTTCACCCGCGTCGAGCAGCCGCGCGGCGAAGCCATCTACTATATCAAGGGAAATGGCACCAAGAACCTCGAGCGCTTCCGTCTCCGTACCCCGACGAACTGCAATATCGCGGCCCTCGTCAAAATGCTGCAGGGCTGCGACCTCGCTGATGTGCCGAATATCATCCTGACCATCGACCCCTGCATCAGCTGCTGCGAAAGATAGGTCGGGTTCTAGGTTCAGGGTTAGCCCGTGGGGCGTGACGCCCCTTGATTGTGGATGAAAGCCTCGCTTGAATTAGCAATTAGAAATGCGAAATGGTGGTGCGGCGCATCAAAATATGGAAGCGCCGCGGAGTGTCAATCATGGCGATGCCCGAAGATGGCATTTCAGTCACTAGTCACTCGAGGCGCCTAATCCCTAATCCCTAGCTACCAGTCACAAGTCACTAGTCACCCATCCAAAGGAGGCAATTATGAGTTACCTGGTATATATCAAACAGGCCGTGGCGAATTTATTCAAGCCTCCTGTGACCTCGGAGTATCCGCTGGCACCGAAGACCTTCTGTCAAGGCGTCCGCGGGCGCGTGGTGAATGACGTCAGCCAGTGCATTCTCTGCGGCATGTGCGAGAGAAGCTGTCCCTCCGGCGCACTCACTGTCGATAGAAAGACAGGCGAGTGGAGGATCGATCCCTTCTCCTGCATCCAGTGCGGCGCGTGTGTGGAGGCATGCCCGAAGAAATGTCTCTCCATGGATCCGCACTATGCGATGCCGGGCCTTACAAAGACGGAGATCATTCTGACCGCCGTCAAGAAGGAGGGCGTGAGCGAAGTCAAGAAGATTGTCGCTGCGCAGAATGCAGCCATGCTCGCGATGGATGACCGAAGCCATATCGTCAATAATGTGATGAAGTGCGTTTTCTGCGGCATGTGTGAAAGAAACTGCCCGGCGGGCGCCATCACCGTCGACCGTGCGAACCGTACATGGCGCATCGATCTGGAAGCCTGTGTGAACTGCGGTACCTGTATCGACAACTGCCCGAGAAAGTGTCTCTCGCTCGGCTGCTACCTGGGAAATCGGACAGAGATCACCGTTCGCGGCGTCTCGAAGATCCGAAGAAGACCGGCGGGGCAGCCTGTCATGAAGGAAGCGCAGCCGCCGGCAGCGGCAGAAGCGGCTGTGGCTGACAACCACGTAAAAAATGAAATCGAAAAATGCCTCTTCTGCGGCAAGTGTGAAAAGACCTGTCCGGTGGACGCCATCACGATCGACCGCAGAAACCGTACATGGACGATCGATCGGAACAAGTGCATCACCTGCGGCGCCTGCGCCATGGACTGCCCGGCGAAGTGCCTTTCCCTTGAAGATACATGGGGAGAAGGAGAAAATAAAGCCGCTGTCACCACCTATCAGGGGAAGGTCTTGACCCGCCGCCCGCGCGTGCGCCCCGCGCCGCCGGCTCCTGCGCTGAAAGAAGACGTCCCGCAGTCGGAGAATCCGCATCATGTGAAGAATACCATCGAGAAATGCCTCTTCTGCGGACGCTGTGAGCACAGCTGCCCGATGCAGGCGATCACGATCGACCGGAAAACACGGAAGTGGACGATCGACCGCGAGAAATGCGTGGCGTGCGGCGTATGCGCAGAGAATTGTCCGGCGAAGTGCCTCACGATGAAGGAAGAGTGGGAGGAAGGCGAGGACAAAGCCCTCGTGCTGACGCTCACCGG
>JAERMT010000658.1_pt1 | contig 18165 bp, 14 predicted proteins | sample 9267081 | NCBI WGS metagenome assembly JAERMT01 (sample SAMN17071939, study PRJNA684904) | human gut metagenome | isolation source: diarrhea sample from child under the age of five | host: Homo sapiens | place: South Africa: Mafikeng, Mafikeng Provincial Hospital | collected 2019-09
AAAATGGACCTGAGGGGAATCGAACCCCTGTCCGAAAGCCTATCCCTTGCGGTATCTCCCATCACAGTCGCTGATTTAACATTCCCTTGGCAATACGCCCATCGACAGGCTTATTGCTTCAGTAGCTTCATGATACATCTACCGGGGCAAAGCTTACCCGGCAAGGTTTCTCACATGGTCGACGTCAGATTCCTGAAGTGTGAGTGCATCAGGGCTGACGAGCAGCAATTAGGCTGCTAACGCGTACTGTTCGTCTGCGTTTATATTTAGTTTCCCGGTTGGTACGCAGTCCAGGAGTCTGCGGATGGCTGCCTCAACTTCAAAGCCCCCGTCGAAACCAGTACAAGCCCTGATCAGGTTCGGAAAGATCCAATATTACTGGTAAACAGACGATGCTTGTGTTTCTGACTTTTTCTATTATATGAAACTGTATATAGAGTTGTCAAGGGAAGAACTTGGTTTTTATAACCTTTTTATAAAATACTGAAAAAAACTTGACAGTGACAGTTAGAAGATGTAAACTCACGATAGATATAACGAACAGAAGTTACTCGAAACAAATAGTAAGACAAAACAAACTGAACGGATCAGGAGGAACGAAAATGGAAGCACTGCGAGAGAAAATATATGATCATACATCAGATCCTGCTCAGGAATCCTTCCGTAATCAGCAGTATCAGAGAAGCAGCATGCAGCGGAGTGCTATTGTTGACAGACTCCGCCGGGAAGGCTGCAGGATTACAAAACAGAGAAAGATCATACTGGATATTATTTTGCAGGAAGAATGTACCTGTTGTAAGGAAATATATTTTCTGGCATCTAAAAAAGATCCAAATATTGGAATGGCGACAGTATACAGAATGATCAATCTTCTGGAAGAAATCGGTGCCCTGAAAAGGAAAAGCGCTTATCGCATCTGCGATGAACAGGGACAGGTACCTGTCTGCTGTGTACAACTGGATGATCAGACAAATATCCGGCTGGATAATGAAAAACTTCGCAAGATCATTGAAAAAGGAATGGAATCCTGCGGATATCTTCAGTCAAGGAGAGTACGACGCGTATCCGTTGAAAATAGCAACTAATGGACGCCCGGAAGAAAATACACAAAAAACAGAAGTAAATTACTCTGTTTTTAGATGATAATGAGAAAATTTATCACTTTTGCAAGTTAGTCTGGACTTTTGTTTTGGAGATTTTATAATATGTGTAATGTTAAAAAAGAGATATAGAGGAGGATATTACAATGATCAAACTTGATAAGAAACACAGCGGAGTATTCGCGGCAGGAGTATTATTCGGAACAGCAGGAATCAAACTTCTTTCCAGCAAAGATGCAAAAAAAGTTTATACGAACTGTACAGCAGCTGTTCTTCGTGCAAAAGACTGCGTAATGAAAATTGTATCCAAGGTTCAGGAGAACGCAGAAGATATTTATGCAGAAGCACAGCAGATCAACGAAGATCGCGCAGCAGCTGAGGAAGCATTTGAAGATACTGCTGAAGAAGAAACATTTAAAGAAACAGAAGAAACTGCAGCAGAAGAGGAATAAGAACAAAGCACCTGCGGAGAGAAACTGCAGGTGTTTTTCATAACTAAAGGTGATGACAATATGAGATTTAAAATAGAACATGAAATCAGAGGCAGAGTCAGACTTCATATCTGTCAGAAACGAATGACATGCAGACAGGCAGATCAGTTGGAATATTTTCTGACAAAACTGAATGGTGTAACCTCTGCCAAAGTAGTAGAGAGAAATCAGGACGTAGTGATTTGTTATTCTGATAACAGAGAAGAAATGTTGAGGGCAATTCAGAGATTTTCTTATGAAAAGGCTGAGACACCGGAAAGTTATCTTCAGAATTCAGGAAGAGAAATGAATGGAGAATACTGGGAGAAGATGGTAAACCATGTTGTGCTCCATTATGGTAAGAAAATATTCCTGCCACTTCCGGTCCGGACATTTCTGACAACGCTGAAATCTGTGAAATATATCTGGAAAGGTGTGCGCACACTTGCAAAATGCAGAATTGAAGTTCCGGTACTGGATGCAACGGCGATCGGTGTATCCATGCTCAGAGGTGACTTCAGTACAGCTTCTTCCGTAATGTTCCTTCTTGGCTTTGGTGAGATTCTTGAAGACTGGACACACAAAAAGTCTGTGGATGATCTGGCACGAAGCATGTCCCTGAATGTGAGCAAGGTATGGCTGATAACAGAGAATTCTGAAGTTCAGGTAGGAACAGATGAAATTAAACCTGGTGACAGAGTCCGTATACATATGGGAACCGTAATTCCGTTTGACGGTATTGTTACAGAAGGCGAGGCTATGGTAAATGAAGCGTCTCTGACAGGGGAATCCATGCCGGTGGCAAAACATGAATCCAGTTATGTATATGCCGGAACGGTTATGGAGGAAGGTGAACTTACCATTCGCGTAAAAGAAACTTCCGGCTCTACCAAGTTTGAAAAGATCGTAACCATGATCGAAGAGACTGAAAAACTGAAATCGGCAGTGGAGAGCAAAGCAGAACATCTTGCAGACAGACTGGTTCCGTATACACTTGCTGGTACAGCTCTTACATATGCACTCACACGAAATGTGACCAAGGCATTGTCTATTCTTATGGTTGATTTTTCCTGTGCATTGAAACTTGCAATGCCAATTTCTGTTCTTGCAGCGATACGTGAGGCAAATGCACATCATATTACGGTGAAGGGTGGAAAATTTCTGGAAGCAGTTGCTGAGGCAGATACGATTGTGTTTGATAAGACAGGAACACTGACGAAGGCACAGCCGACAGTTGTTGATGTAGTTTCCTTTAACGGTGATTCAAAAGAAAATCTTCTCAGACTTGCTGCATGCATGGAAGAACATTTTCCACATTCCATGGCAAAAGCAGTTATGGATGCTGCAAAAGAGCGTGGACTGACTCATGAAGAAATGCATTCTAAAGTTGAATACATTGTAGCCCATGGAATTTCTACAACTGTGGATGGAAGAAAAGCAATCGTTGGAAGCCATCATTTTGTATTTGAAGATGAAAAATGTACAATTCCGGTCGGAAAGGAAGAATTGTTCAGAAATCTTCCGGAAGAATATTCTCATCTGTATCTTGGAATTGAAGGGAAACTTGCCGCGGTGATCTGCATTGAAGATCCGCTTCGCCCGGAGGCACCGGAGGTTGTAAAGGCACTGCGAAAAGCGGGCTTCACACAGATCGTTATGATGACAGGTGACAGTGACCGTACAGCAAAAGCAATCGCAGCCAGAGTTGGAGTCGATAAATATTATTCTGAAGTACTTCCGGAGGACAAAGCAAAATTCGTAGAAGAAGCTAAAGCACAGGGACGTAAAGTCCTGATGGTAGGTGATGGAATTAATGACTCTCCGGCGCTTTCTGCAGCAGATGTTGGTATTGCGATCAGTGATGGAGCAGAACTTGCAAGAGAAATTGCGGATATCACGATCGGGGCAGATGATCTGAGTGTCATGGTTACACTTAAGGAAATCAGCAATGGTCTGATGGATAAGATCCATAAGAATTACAGACGTATCGTTGGTATTAATGGAAGTCTGATCGCTCTTGGTGTAACAGGAGTGATTCAGCCGACTATGTCTGCATTGCTTCATAATACTTCAACTTTACTGATTGGTATGGACTCTATGAAATCTGTACTCTAAAGTCAGTGCAGAATATGAAAAGTTAATTAAAGAAAACTCTTGACAGCAAGTGAAAAGTATTGTACTATCATATTGGTTAGAAACAGCTAACAAATAAAAACTTACGGATATGGAAACATATCCGTAAATTTAAAACAATAGGTTAGACACAACTAATCAACGGGAGACTTAAGGATGTTAGAAGCTGAGATCATAGCACACTGTGCACCTACGCTGGCAGGAATCAAAACTGCAAATATGTTTACTTATACACCAATGAACAGAAATAAACTGTCCATGGAAATTGAAGAGGAAAACAGAAAACTGAATTGCAGAGGTGTTTTTGTGGAAGTGCTCAGAACAAGTGAATATAAGGCACTGGTCTATGTATATCGCAAAAAGAAACTGGAACAGGATCTGCAGTGTGAAGGTGCATGTGCTCTTTTGAAAGACTGCGGTTATGAATGTCAGGAGACAGATTGCTGTATTCGACAGCTTCAGGAGCGCTTTTTTGAAAAAGATGGTTTTCCACATGAAGTTGGGCTTTTTCTTGGGTATCCTCTTGATGACGTGACTGGATTTATTGAACAGAAAGGTAAAAATTATAAATGTTGCGGAATCTGGAAAGTATATGGAAATGAAAAGCAGACTCAGATGCTTTTCCGGAAACTGAAGAAATGTTCAGAAATCTACAGACGACTTTTTGCGGATGGAAGATCAATTCTTCAGCTGACTGTTGCAGCATAAACAGAAAGGATAAGGTAAATCAAGATGAGTAAAGTAGCAGTAGTATATTGGAGTTCAACAGGAAACACAGAAGCTATGGCAAATGCAGTAGCGGAAGGAGCAAAAGCAGCAGGTGCAGAAGTTGTAACTTTTGAAACAGCTGATTTCACAGCTGAAAAGGTAGATGAGTTCGATGCGATCGCATTTGGATGCCCAGCAATGGGAGATGAAGTTCTGGAAGAAGATGAATTCGAACCGATGTTCAACTCCTGTGAGACAAAACTTTCCGGTAAAAAGATCGGTCTTTTCGGATCCTATGGATGGGGAGACGGAGAATGGATGCACAACTGGGAAGATAAATGCAAAGAAGATGGAGCAGTCCTGGTTGCTGATGGTGTGATCTGCCAGGAAGAGCCGGATGATGATGCAGTTGAAAGCTGTAAAGCACTTGGTAAAGCACTTGCATAATCTCAGATTATTTTATAGACAACAGAAAATGTAACAGCAGAGAACCGGAAGCCGTCTGAATGGTTTCCGGTTTTTGTGTTGTAAGAAATTACTTCCAATTCCAACCAATTTTCTGCTTTCCGTTCACAAAACCTACATAAATCTCTGATAAGATAAAATAAAAAGTAAATGTTTGATGGAGGAATGAAAAATGGAAGCCCCAAAGATTCTTGTTGTAGATGATGAAAGTCGTATGCGTAAGCTTGTGAAGGATTTCCTTGAAAAGAAAAATTTTCATGTGCTGGAAGCCGGAGACGGTGAAGAGGCAATGGATATTTTTTATGAAGAAAAAGATATAGCTCTTTTGATCCTGGATGTCATGATGCCGAAGATGGACGGATGGGAAGTCTGCCGTGAAATTCGTAAAAATTCTAAAGTGCCGATCATTATGCTGACAGCCAGAGGAGATGAACGTGATGAACTTCTTGGTTTTGATCTTGGTGTGGATGAATATATTTCCAAACCATTCAGCCCGAAGATCTTGGTTGCCAGAGTAGAGGCAATCCTTCGAAGAACCGGACAGGATGCCGGAAACGATGTGCTTTCTGCTGGTGGCATCGTGATTGACAAATCTGCTCATCAGGCAAGTGTTGATGGCAAACCAATGGAACTGAGCTTTAAGGAATTCGAACTTCTTACGTATTTCCTTGAAAATCAGGGAATTGCATTATCCAGAGAAAAAATCCTGAATTCTGTATGGAATTATGACTATTTTGGAGATGCCAGAACCATTGATACACATGTCAAAAAACTGAGAAGCAAGATGGGCGAAAAAGGCGAATACATTAAGACTGTCTGGGGAATGGGTTATAAATTTGAGGTAGATGAAGCATGAAACAGAAGCATAACTCAGCAGAAAAATCAAGAAAAAAGAAGTTTCATCCGCTGAGGAGACAGATTGAATTCTGGTTTATCGGATTATTGCTTTTGTCCATGGTGATTACAACAGTTATCAACGGTCTGTTTCTGGAACACTACTATATCAGTAAAAAAACGGATGTGCTTCAGGAGGCTGTGAAAAATCTGGAATCGTTGAAGATGACAACGGATTCTGACGGGAATTGTAATGCTGAGATCTCGGATGAAATGTTTAAAGACAGTTCAGAGAATAATCTTACCTGGGTAGTGATCACAGCAGATGGACAGACAGTATGTTCTGTCGGAAGCAATGAAGATCTTTTGGAGGCCCGACTGGTCGGCTATGCTTATGATCTGGATCAGAAAAAGGATGATCATGCAAAAACACTCCAGCAAAATGAGAATTATGTTATACAGCAGGTGAGGGACCGCTTTGCTGGAATGGAATATGTGGAGAGTTGGGGAGAACTCAAAAATGGCTGCTATTTTCTGATCCGAACGCCACTGGAGAGCATACGTGAGAGCGTTTCCATATCGAATAAATTTTATTTCTATGTTGGCATTTTGATCATTGTGGTCAGTGGATTTGTGATCTGGTTTGTGACAAAGAGAATCACGCGTCCGATCAGTGAACTGACACTGCTTTCCACGAAGATGAGTGAACTGGATTTTGAGGCCAAATATCAGAGCCATGCCGGAAATGAGATCGATGAGCTGGGAGAAAATTTCAACCGTATGTCTGAACAGTTGGAAAAGACGATTTCAGAGTTGAAATCTGCAAACAATGAATTACAGAAAGATATTGAGAATAAAGAACGAATCGATCAGATGAGACAGGAGTTCCTGAATAATGTTTCTCATGAGCTGAAAACTCCAATTGCACTGGTTCAGGGATATGCAGAAGGACTGAAAGAAAATATTTCCGAAGATCCGGAAAGCCGGGAGTTTTATTGCGATGTTATCATGGATGAGGCATCCAAGATGAATAAGCTGGTTCGTAACCTTCTTACTTTGAATCAGCTGGAATCCGGAAGAGATGAAATGACCGTAGAACGCTTTGATATTGTCACTCTGATACGGGGGGTTCTGCAGTCTATGGATATCATGATCCAGCAAAAAGAGGCAAAGGTCAGCTTTGATGCAGAAAAGCCTGTCTATGTATGGGCAGATGAATTTAAAATTGAAGAAGTCGTGACAAATTATACAAGTAATGCATTGAATCATCTGGATGGAGAAAAAGAGATCGAGATCCGTGTCCTGACAGAGGAGAACCATGTGAAAGTAACGGTATTTAATACAGGTACACCGATACCGGAGGAAGATATCCCGAATCTCTGGAATAAATTCTACAAGGTAGATAAGGCGAGAACCAGAGAATATGGTGGCAGCGGTATTGGATTATCTATCGTTAAGGCGATTATGGAAGGTCTCCATCAGCAGTATGGAGTGCAGAACTATGATAATGGTGTGGAATTCTGGTTCACGTTAGACAGAAAGAATCAGTAAAACAGCACAAATCGAGACAGATGTAAAGAAATCGCTTTGCATCTGTCTTTTTTTGGGTTATACTGGAATAATATCAATGAAGACAGGATGTGAGAGACAAATGATAGGAATTATCGACTACGATGCGGGCAACATCAAAAGCGTAGAAAAAGCACTTGCATATATTGGGGAGGAGACGATCGTTTCCCGGGATCCAGAGGTGCTTTTAAAAGCAGATAAAGCGATCCTTCCGGGCGTTGGAAGCTTTGGACAGGCAATGGAGAATCTGCACAGATACAATCTGGTACCGGTCATTAAAGATATGGTAAAAAATAATACGCCGTTTCTTGGAATCTGTCTGGGACTGCAGCTGCTTTTTGAGAGCAGTGAAGAGACACCGGGAGTAGAGGGTATTGGTATTCTGAAAGGAAAAATTCTGAGAATTCCACCGGCAGAAGGACTTAAGATTCCGCATATGGGATGGAATTCGCTGCATCTGCAGAATAACGGAAGACTGTTTCAGGGAATTCCAGAGGACACATATGTATATTTTGTACATTCCTATTATCTGCATGCAGAAGAACCGGAGATCGTAAAGGCAGTGACAGACTACAGCACAACAATCCATGCATCTGTTGAAAAGGGAAATGTATTTGCATGCCAGTTCCATCCGGAGAAGAGCAGCAGATACGGCCTCAAGATCCTGGAAAATTTTGCGAAACTGGAAAAGGAGGGGAACTGATATGTTTACAAAGAGAATCATTCCCTGTCTGGATGTCAATAAAGGCCGGGTGGTTAAGGGCGTTAATTTTGTGGACCTGAAAGATGCCGGTGATCCGGTTGAGATTGCAAAAGCATATGATGCAGCAGGAGCAGATGAGCTGGTTTTTCTGGATATCACAGCATCCTGTGAAGAACGTGATACGGTAGTTGATATGGTGCGTAAAGTAGCTGCCTGTGTATTTATTCCATTTACGGTTGGCGGAGGAATTCGTACCGTGGATGATTTTAAGAAGCTTCTCCGGGAGGGTGCAGATAAGATTTCTGTGAATTCTGCTGCAATAGACCGTCCGGAGCTGATTCGTGAAGCAGCAGAGAAATTCGGCAGTCAGTGTGTAGTGCTTGCTATAGATGCCAAGAGAAGACCAGGAGGTGGCTGGAATATCTACAAACATGGCGGACGTCTTGATACAGGACTGGATGCGATTGAATGGGCCAAAAAGGCAGAGGCACTGGGAGCAGGGGAAATCCTTCTTACCAGCATGGACTGTGATGGAACAAAATCGGGTTATGACATCGAACTGACACGTGCAATTTCAGATGCAGTCAGCATTCCGGTTATTGCCTCCGGTGGAGCCGGGACTCTGGAACATTTTTATGATGCTCTGACAGAGGGTGGCGCAGATGCAGCACTTGCAGCATCTTTATTCCATTATAAAGAACTGGAGATTAGTCAGGTGAAAGATTATCTGGCAGACAGAGGAATCTCCGTAAGAAGATAAGAGGTGAAAGAAACATGGCTCCTTTATCAGGAGAATGGCTGGAAGCATTGAAAGGCGAATTCCGTCAGCCATATTATACGAAACTATACAAAACAGTGATGCAGGAATATCAGACACACAAGATCTTTCCTCCGGCAGATGATATGTTTAATGCATTTCATTTCACACCACTAAGTCAGGTAAAAGTTGTGATTCTCGGACAGGATCCGTATCACAATGATGGACAGGCCCATGGGTTATGTTTCTCTGTAAAAAGAGATGTAGAGATCCCGCCATCGCTGGTTAATATCTATCAGGAACTCCATGATGATCTGGGATGCTATATCCCGGATAACGGTTATCTGGAAAAATGGGCCAGGCAGGGTGTTTTAATGCTTAACACGGTCCTGACTGTGCGGGCGCATCAGGCGAATTCTCACAGAGGTATTGGATGGGAGCAGTTTACCGATGCTGCAATTGGTATTCTGAATGAGCAGGATCGTCCAATTGTATTTCTCCTTTGGGGAAGACCGGCACAGATGAAAAAATCTATGCTGACTAATCCGAAACATCTGATTCTGGAAGCACCGCATCCGAGTCCGCTCTCTGCATACAGAGGATTTTTTGGATGCAGACATTTCAGCAAAACAAATGAATTTCTGATTCAGAATGGTTTGGAGCCGATCGACTGGCAGATTGAAAATAAAGAACAGCAGGAAATTAAGGAGTAAACATGAACCAGAAGAACAACTTAGTAAAAAATGCATCTTTCTTGATGGTTGCGGCAATGATCTCCAAGGTCATCGGTCTTCTTTATAAGAGCCCGCTTTCATCAATTGTAGGCAATATGGGAATGGGATATATCAGCCTTGCCCAGAATGCCTATATGATTCTTCTGATGATTGCATCCTTCAGCATTCCGCAGGCAGTTTCCAAACTGATTTCAGAACGAATTGCTCTAAAAGATTACAAAAATGCCCAGAAGATTTTTCATGGATCTCTGATCTATGCGGCAATCGTAGGTGGAATCGTAGCACTGGTGTGTTTATTTGGGGCAAGATTTATTATTCCGAGCAATCAGCCGAATGCAGTACTGGCATTGCAGATCTTATCACCAACGATTTTCCTTTCTGGAATCCTGGGTGTATACAGAGGATATTTTCAGGCATACCGTAATATGATGCCAACTTCGATCTCGCAGATACTGGAACAGATTTTTAATGCGGCAGTCAGTCTGATCGCAGCCTGGATGTTCATTAAATATTTTGCCGATGGTACAGATGGAAGTGTGGCAAAATGGGGAGCCGCCGGATCTACTGTTGGTACGACAGCAGGTGTCGTGATCGCACTGTTGTTTATGCTCCTGGTATATGGTGTTAATCGGAATGCGATCAAATGCAGAGTCAGACATGATCATTATCATGATGAGGAGTCTTATAGCGAGATTCTGAAGCTGATTATTCTGATTGTTTCTCCAATCATCCTGAGCTCATTTATCTATAATATTAATGGTTATCTGAATGGAGTTCTGTATTCTGAGATCATGGGCAAACATGGTGTAAATGCAGATATGATCAGTATGATGTATGCAGAATATGCGACCTACTTTATGAGTATTATCAATATTCCTTTGACGCTTTCAAGTGCAGCACCGACTTCGATGATCCCGGAGGTATCTGCACTGTATGCAACGGGAGATATTGATGAAACAAGGAGAAGAGTGGACCAGACCGTGCAGTTGTCTATGTTCATTTCTATTCCATGCGCGGTAGGACTGGCAGTGCTTGCACAGCCAATCGTATCACTGCTGTTTGGAGGAACAAATGGTGTGGCCGGAAAGCTTTTGATGCTTGGATCCTTTACGATACTTCTGAATGGAATGTCCAACATTTCCAATGGAGTACTTCAGGGAATCGGTAAACCGAAGATCCCTATGATCACAGCAGCAGTTGCGCTGGTTGTAGATGTGATTGTAGTTGTTGCGCTTCTGATGTTCACAGACCTGGGTATTTATGCATTGCTGGTTGCTATGATCGTGTATGCAATCGTTGTATGCGTGATGAATGATTTCTTTATGAAAAAATATCTGGAATATAAGAACCCATGGAAGGCGGCTTACGTAAGTCCGCTGATCGCTTCTGCAGTGATGGGTGTCGTGGCAGCTGGTGTTTATTATGGCTTTCATGTAATCTTACCATCTAATATCATCTGCCTGGGTGTATCGATCATTCTGGCAGCAGCAGCGTATTTCCTGGTTTATATTCTGGTTGATAAGACAGCATCCGAGCGGCTTTCCAGAATGCCTGGCGGGGCATATCTTGTTCGAATCGCACAGAGAATCAGAAGATAAGGGAAAACAAGTTTTTCAAATGATAAAATACGGAAAATACAGGATATCTGTTGGGTATTTCAACAGATATCCTTTTTTGTTATAAAATTTGACACTCAAATTAATTTGGGGAATGAATATGCGACAAATTGTGAAACTTGGTCATTGTCATTTGTAAAACTTTGTCGTATAATGTTACGGAATTCGATTTTGGAGAAATACTTTTAATAAGAAAGAACACGTTATATTCATATCTGTATATATACAGTTTTGACGAGGAGGTCGATTTATTGAATACATATACATTGGGAATTGATATCGGATCTACTACAGTAAAGATCGCGATTCTTGATGAAAATGACAGGCTTTTGTTTGCGGACTATGAACGTCATTTTGCGAATATTCAGGAGACACTGGCAGATCTTCTGGAAAAAGCACAAAACCAGCTGGGCGAAATGAAATTAAGTCCGGTAATCACTGGATCCGGTGGACTGACACTTGCGAATCATCTGGAGATTCCGTTTGTGCAGGAAGTTATTGCCGTGTCTACATCTCTTCAGAAGATGGCTCCGCAGACAGATGTTGCTATTGAGCTTGGCGGAGAAGATGCCAAGATCATTTATTTTGAAGGCGGTAATATTGAACAGCGAATGAACGGTATCTGTGCCGGCGGTACAGGTTCCTTTATTGACCAGATGGCATCCCTGCTTCAGACGGATGCACCTGGCCTGAATGAATATGCAAAGAATTATAAAGCTCTTTATCCGATCGCTGCCCGTTGTGGTGTGTTTGCGAAGACAGATATCCAGCCGCTGATCAACGAGGGTGCAACGAAGGAAGACCTGTCAGCATCCATTTTCCAGGCGGTTGTCAATCAGACAATCTCCGGACTGGCATGTGGTAAGCCGATCCGTGGACATGTAGCATTCCTTGGTGGTCCGCTGCATTTCCTTTCTGAATTAAAGAAAGCATTCATCCGTACACTGAAGCTGGATGATGAACATACGATCGTACCGGAGAATTCTCATCTGTTCGCAGCAATCGGTTCTGCACTGAATGCAAAGGAAGATGTTACTGTTTCGCTGACAGAACTGAAAGACAGACTCCGTCATTCCATTAAAATGGATTTCGAAGTAGAGCGTATGGATCCGTTGTTTGCAACAGAAGAGGACTATGAGGAGTTTAATAAACGCCAGTCATCTTATAAAGTTGCTACAGGTGATCTTGCTTCTTATAAGGGGAACTGTTATCTCGGTATCGATGCAGGTTCCACTACGACTAAGACAGCTCTGGTAGGCGAGGATGGAAGTCTTCTGTATTCTTTCTACAGTAATAATAACGGAAGCCCACTGAAAACAGCAATCCGCTCAATTCAGGAGATTTATTCAAAACTTCCGAAAGATGCCAGAATTGCTTATGCATGTTCTACCGGTTATGGCGAGGCACTGATTAAAGCAGCACTTCTTCTGGACGAGGGAGAAGTTGAGACGGTTTCTCATTATTATGCAGCAGCATTCTTTGATCCGGAAGTTGACTGTATTCTGGATATTGGTGGTCAGGATATGAAATGTATCAAGATCAAGAACCAGACGGTTGACAGTGTACAGCTGAATGAAGCTTGTTCTTCCGGTTGTGGATCTTTTATTGAAACATTTGCCAAATCTCTGAATTACAGTGTACAGGATTTTGCAAAAGCTGCGCTTTATGCAAAACATCCGATCGATCTTGGAACCCGTTGTACGGTATTTATGAACTCCAAGGTAAAACAGGCACAGAAGGAAGGAGCAGAGGTATCTGATATTTCTGCAGGTCTTGCATATTCGGTTATTAAGAATGCTCTTTACAAAGTTATCAAAGTTTCAGATGCGACAGAACTTGGTAAGCATATCGTTGTACAGGGTGGTACCTTCTATAATGATGCAGTTCTTCGAAGCTTTGAACGTATTGCCAACTGTGAAGCAATCCGTCCGGATATCGCCGGCATCATGGGGGCATTTGGTGCAGCATTGATCGCGCGCGAGCGTTATGAAGACGGCAAAGAAACAACCATGCTCTCTATTGACAAGATCAATGAACTGAAATATACAACTTCTATGGCGAATTGCCGTGGATGTACCAATAACTGTCGTCTGACGATCAACAAGTTTACCGGAGGACGTCAGTTTGTCAGTGGTAATCGTTGTGAGCGAGGAATTGGTAAAGAGAAGAACAAGGATCATGTTCCGAACCTTTATGAATATAAATATAAGAGACTGTTTTCTTATGAACCGTTAAGCCCGGATCAGGCAACAAGAGGACAGGTGGGAATTCCACGAGTCCTGAATATGTTTGAAAACTATCCGTTCTGGTATACATTCTTTACGAAACTGAAATACGAAGTGGTACTTTCACCGACTTCTACCAGAAAGATATATGAACTGGGTATTGAATCTATCCCGAGTGAATCAGAATGTTATCCGGCAAAACTGGCACATGGTCATATAAGCTGGCTGATCAAAAAAGGTGTGAAGTTTATTTTCTATCCATGTGTGCCATATGAGCGTAATGAATTTCCAGATGCAGTAAATCATTACAACTGCCCGATCGTTACATCCTATGCAGAAAATATTAAGAACAACGTGGATGAACTGAAAGATCCGAGCATTAAATTTATGAATCCGTTTATGGCATTTACGACAGAAGCAATTCTGACGGATCGCCTGGTTGAAGTGTTTAAGGATATTCCGGCAGAAGAGGTCAAAGCAGCGGCACATGCAGCATGGGAAGAACTTGCACAGGTGCGTAAGGATGTGCAGAAGAAGGGAGAAGAAACCCTTCGGTACCTGAAAGAGACGGGACGTAGAGGAATCGTTCTTGCCGGTCGTCCGTATCATATTGATCCGGAAATTCATCATGGCATTCCGGATCTGATCAACAGCTATGGAATTGCAGTATTAACAGAGGATTCTGTGTCTCATCTTGCAAAGGTAGAGAGACCGATTCGTGTTAATGACCAGTGGATGTATCATTCGCGTCTGTATGCGGCAGCGAACTTTGTAAAAACACAGGATAATCTGGATCTGATCCAGCTGAATTCCTTTGGATGTGGTCTGGATGCCGTTACGACAGATGAGGTTTATGAGATCCTGGATGGCAGTGGAAAGATTTATACCTGCCTCAAGATTGATGAGGTAAACAACCTTGGTGCGGCAAGAATCCGTGTGCGTTCTCTGATCGCTGCACTTCGTGCAAAAGAGGCGCAGCACAAGGAGCGTGAGATCAAACCGTCTTCTATTGAAAAGGTTGTATTTACAAAGCAGATGCGTAAGGATTATACGATCCTGTGCCCGCAGATGTCACCGTTTCATTTTGGAATTTTACAGGCAGCCTTTAATACCTGTGGTTATCATCTGGAAGTTCTTCCGAATGATAATAAGCATGCTGTTGATGTTGGGCTGAAATATGTAAATAATGATGCATGCTATCCGTCTCTGATGGTAGTCGGACAGGTTATGGATGCTCTTCTTTCCGGTAAATATGACCTTAATAAGACGGCCGTTATTATGTCTCAGACAGGCGGTGGCTGTCGCGCATCCAACTATATTGCATTTATCCGCCGTGCCCTCAAGAAAGCAGGCATGGAGCAGGTGCCGGTTATTTCCATTAACTTAAGTGGGCTGGAGAGCAATCCGGGATTCAAACTGACACTTCCACTGATCAAACGTGTCTGCTATGGTGCAGTGTTTGGTGATATTCTGATGAAGTGCGTATATCGTATGCGTCCATATGAACTGGAGCCGGGAATCGTCAATCGTAAACACAAGATCTGGGAACAGAGAGTAATCTCATTCCTGGAAGGCAGCAGTGTCAGCCATGGACAGTTTAAGAAGATGTGTCGTGAGATGGTACATGAATTTGACCTGATTCCGATCAGCGATGAAAAGAAACCGCGAGTTGGTATCGTTGGAGAAATCCTTGTCAAATTCCTTCCGGCTGCAAACAATCATCTGGCAGAACTTCTGGAAGCAGAAGGCGCTGAGGCAGTCTGCCCGGATCTGATCGACTTTATCAATTACTGTTTCTATAACCAGAACTTCAAATGTGAATTCCTTGGATTCAAGAAAAATAAAGCAACGATCGCAAACTGGGGAATCAAAGCAATTGAATGGCTTCGTGGACCGGCGAACGAAGCTCTTGCACAGAGCCGTCACTTTACACCGGCTGCTAATGTTGCCGATCTGGCAAAGATGGCATCACCGATCGTATCTCCGGGTAATCAGACTGGTGAGGGATGGTTCCTGACCGGTGAGATGATGGAACTGATTCACGGCGGCGTACCGAATATTGTATGTATTCAGCCGTTTGCGTGTCTGCCGAACCATATTGTAGGTAAGGGTGTTATCAAAGCAATCCGCAGAGAACATCCGGAAGCCAATATCGTGGCAATCGATTATGATCCTGGAGCAAGTGAGGTTAACCAGCTGAACAGAATTAAGCTGATGCTGTCAACGGCACAGAAGAATCTGAAAAAGGAATTAAAATAATAAATCTGTGAAAGGCAAGGTACGTGAAATAAATGTGTACCTTGTCTTTTTTGGTATCTTTTTAAATAATCTATGGACTAGGGTACTGAAAAGTGTGATAATTATATTAGAAACATAGCTTGATTTTTATGCTGGCGAAGGGGTGGTGCAAATGAAAAGGAATCAAAAAAGATTTGTAATTGTATTTCTGGCAGTCATATTTATGCTTGGTATGTCGGTACAGGTATCGGCAGGAAGTAAGGTTATGTACGTCGGACAGACATACAGAATTAATGTATCTGGTAATTATAAATGGAGCAGTGCAAATAAGAGAATTTTGCGAGTAAAGGGAAAGAAAATTACACCGCGAAAGGCTGGAAAAACCTATATAAGAGGAATCAAAAAGGCAAAAGGAAAAAAGTTTGTAAAGAGGATTTGGATCGTTGTTAAGAATCCATATATAAACAAGAAAAGAGTAACGCTGGCTTCAGGAAAACAGTTGAAACTGAAGCTGACGGGTACGAAGGTACTCAGATGGAAATCATCTGATAAAAGGATTGCGACAGTATCATCAGCAGGAGTTGTTAAGGGGAAAAAGGGTGGAACTGTCAGGATAACAGCGACAGGGAAGAATAAGAAGAAATACACTTGTATTGTTAAGGTAAAGGCTGTGCAAAAGAAAACAGTAGCAGTGCCAACAGCGACACCGGTACCGACTGCAACTCCGACACCGATTCCGGCTCCAAATGCTTATCTGATCGGACATCGCGGGTACAAAACAACTGCACCGGAGAATACATTTGCCTCGTTCAGAACTGCAGTTGCAAAAGGATATAAAGCAATCGAGACAGATGTTCGATTTACTTCGGACAAAGTTCCGGTGCTTTTGCATAATGCCACAATAAACAAAACATCGAATGGACAGGGATATATTTCTGCAATGACCTATGAGGAAGCCAGGACATATGATTTTGGCTCCTGGATGGGAGAAGCGTATGCGGGTGAACAGATTCCAAATTTTAAAGAATTTATTGAATTCTGTAAAGCAAACTTTGTACATCCTTATATTGAACTGAAAAAGGATGCTTCGACGAACTATGAAGACATACAGGGACTATATGAGATTGTCTGCGCAGAGGGCATGCAGCAGAATGTATCTTGGTTTTCCTTTGATTATGATTATATGCTCTGGATGAAAGAAATCGCACCGACAGCAGACATAGGAATTGTACTTCCAGGCAAAGCATCTTTGGGTATTACGGAAGATGTCTTTGGAAAACTTGAAAATCTGAAGACAGGAATAAATACTGTTTTCGTAAGTGATTATGCAAGAAAGATATCTCCTGCAGTACTCTTAAGATGCAAAGAAGAAGAAATTGACCTTGTGGCTCGTGATATTACCAGCATGGAGGAATGGTATGCCCTGGATCCTTATTATCGGGCAGCATTTGCCGATGCAGTGTGAGGAACATTTTTCTTTACCATTCTTACTCCGTCTGTTATACTTAGAACCAAACGCAATATCATATAAGAACAGAAAGAGGAATAATCATGGCAAAATATACATTAATGAAAACAGAGGGCCGAGCGAAGCGCGCACAGTTTGAGACTGTACACGGTACGATCCAGACTCCTGTATTCATGAACGTAGGAACGATCGGTGCAATAAAAGGTGCTGTTTCCACACAGGACCTTTATGATATTGGAACTCAGGTGGAACTGTCTAATACCTATCATTTGCATGTGCGTCCAGGTGACAAAGTAGTGAAGCAGCTTGGCGGACTTCACAAATTTATGAACTGGGAGCGTCCGATTCTGACAGACTCCGGCGGATTCCAGGTCTTTTCCCTTGCGAAACTCCGCAAGATCAAAGAAGAAGGTGTCCATTTCCAGTCACATATTGACGGACACAAGATTTTTATGGGACCGGAAGAAAGCATGCAGATTCAGTCCAATCTCGGTTCTACCATAGCTATGGCATTTGATGAGTGCCCGAGCAGCGTGGCAGACAGAGATTATGTACAGAAATCCGTAGAGCGTACCACACGCTGGCTGGCAAGATGTAAAACAGAGATGGCCCGTCTTAACAGCTTGCCGGATACCATCAATAAAGAACAGCTTTTGTTTGGCATCAACCAGGGGGCTGTTTACGAGGATATCCGTATCGGACATGCAAAAGAAATCGCAAAAATGGATCTGGACGGTTATGCAGTTGGCGGATTGGCAGTCGGTGAGACACATGAGGAAATGTACCGTATTCTTGATGCAGTTGTACCGTATCTTCCACAGGACAAACCAACCTACCTCATGGGAGTCGGAACACCGGCCAATATCCTTGAGGGTGTAGAACGTGGTATTGACTTTTTTGACTGTGTATATCCAAGCCGCAACGGACGTCATGGACATGTATACACCAATCATGGCAAAATGAACATGTTTAATGCGAAATATGAACTGGATACACGTCCGATCGAAGAAGGTTGTGGCTGTCCGGCATGCCGTCATTACAGCAGAGCTTATATCCGTCATCTTCTCAAAGCGAAAGAAATGCTTGGAATGCGTCTCTGTGTTCTGCACAATCTGTATTTCTACAATCATATGATGGAAGAGATT
>JAERMT010000660.1_pt1 | contig 18131 bp, 12 predicted proteins | sample 9267081 | NCBI WGS metagenome assembly JAERMT01 (sample SAMN17071939, study PRJNA684904) | human gut metagenome | isolation source: diarrhea sample from child under the age of five | host: Homo sapiens | place: South Africa: Mafikeng, Mafikeng Provincial Hospital | collected 2019-09
AGCGGAAAAGAATCGCTGTACTACGGCTTGAACGCCTTGTCTAACAATTTGATTATGGTGGACAGAAAGAAGCTGAAAAATCCCAATGGGCTTATCCTCGGCACTCCCGGTTCGGGTAAAAGTTTCTCGGCAAAACGTGAGATTGCCAATGCGTTTCTGGTGACGGACGATGATATTATCATCAATGACCCGGAGGGAGAGTATTCTCCGCTGGTGAAGCGGCTGAAAGGTCAGGTCATCAAAATTTCGCCCAACAGCGACCAGTATGTGAACCCTATGGACATCAATGCCAACTATTCCGAGGAGGATAACCCGCTGGCTCTGAAAGCGGATTTTATTCTTTCTTTGTGCGAACTGGTGGTGGGCGGCAAAGATGGTCTGATGCCCGTCGAAAAGACAGTCATTGACCGCTGTGTGCATCTCATCTACTGCAAATATTTTGCTGACCCCTGCCCGGAGAATATGCCGCTGTTGGAGGACTTGTACAATGCCCTGCTCCAGCAGGAGGAAAAAGAAGCCCACCATGTTGCCACGGCTCTGGAAATCTACGTCAAAGGCTCCCTGAATCTGTTCAATCACCGCACAAATGTGGACATTGATAACCGCATCGTCTGCTACGACATTAAGGAACTGGGCAAGCAGATGAAAAAGCTCGGTATGCTTGTCATTCAGGATCAGGTCTGGGGCAGAGTGACCGCCAACCGTACCGCAGGAAAATCTACCCGGTACTATGCAGACGAGTTCCATTTGCTTTTGAAAGAGGAACAGACGGCGGCATACTCTGTGGAGATTTGGAAGCGTTTCCGCAAGTGGGGCGGCATCCCGACAGGATTAACGCAGAACGTCAAAGACCTGCTTTCTTCGCGTGAAGTCGAGAATATTTTTGAAAATTCCGACATGATTATCATGCTGAATCAAGCGGCTGGCGATAGACAAATCCTTGCAAAGCAGCTTAACATTTCGCCGCACCAGCTTTCCTATGTGACCCACTCCGGCGAGGGCGAAGGGCTGTTGTTCTTCGGTAATGTGATTCTGCCATTCGTAGACCGTTTCCCGACTGACTTGGAACTGTACCGCATTATGACCACCAAGCTGGGCGAGGTTTCGGAGGGTGCGCAGAAATGAGCAATCCGAAACTGAACTTCAAAGAGGAAACGTCCGCAAAAAAGACCCGTTCACCCCCGGAGAAAGCAAATGTCGAGCAGACGCAGCCCAAAAAGAAAAAGCTGAAGCTGGACACGGACAAAGCCAAGGAAAAGGCGCAGCACCTCCGATTTGGCAAGGCTGAACTGACCCCGGACGATCTGCGCCGACTGAGCAAAGAGCAGAAACGCGAGATGTACGCCGCCGCCCTTGCCCGGTCTGCGGCGCACCGGGAAATCGACCAGTACGAAGAAGATAATGTCGGTGTGCAGGCATTGAGCGAGGGCGAAAAAGCCGCCGGGAATGTTCAGGACTTTTCCAAGAGCCGTTACTCCCGGAAGCTGAAAAAGAAAGCCAAGATGCAAGCAAAGAAAAAAGCCCGCACCACAAAATCTTCTACCCGCCAGCCAGACAAGGCACAAAATGCAGGAGATTCCAGCGTTTTTCACGGTGAAACCAGTGAGGGCGGTTCCAACTGGCTTTCCCGGTGGCGGCAGAAACAGGATATTCGCAAGGGTTACTACGCCGCTGCCCGGTCGGGCGGTACGGCGGCACAGACCGCAGGCGGCAAAAAAGCTGCATCCAGCGGCGCATCTGCCGCACGGTCTGGCGTGGAGCAGATTGTCGACAAAGGAAAAAGTGCAGTCAGCACAGCCATCAACGGTCTGGCAACTGCCACAAAGAGCAACGCACACGTTCTGGTGATCGTGGGCGTTTTTCTTTTGCTCATCCTCATGGTGATGTCCGGCTTCTCGTCTTGCGGCATCCTCTTTTCCGGCGGCACACAGGTGTCCGGGCAGACCATGTACTCTGCCGAGGACAGGGACATCCGGGGCGCAGAGCAGGACTACAAGAAACTGGAGAAGGAACTGGACAAGAAAATCAAGCGCACCCCCACCGACCATCCCGGCTACAACGAGTACCAGTACCACCTTGACCCCATCGAGCATGACCCGTGGCAACTCACTTCGTTCCTGACAACACTGTACGACGATTACACCCGGTCAGAGGTGCAGGGCAAACTGAAGGAAACCTTCAAAAAGCAGTATAAACTGACCACATGGGTAGAGGTGCAGATACGGTATAAGACCGTCTGGGTCATCAGTCCGGCAGGAATCCCAGTTCCCACACAGGTGCCTTATGAGTACCGCATTTTTCACACAAAGCTGGTGAACCGTGGCTTGGAAGTGGTCATTCGGGAAGAACTGAATAACGACCAATGGAGACGTTACGAGATTTTCCAAGATACCTTGGGCGGTAGACCTTATCTATTCAACGGCGGATTGCCGCCCGGTGGTTCGGACGGCTCCGGCGCACCGGGTATTGATTATCAGGTTCCGGCAGAAGCCCTGACCGACAGCGAGTTTGCTGCCATCTACAAGGAAGCCCAAAAGTATGTAGGCACGCCCTACGTCTGGGGCGGTTCCACCCCGGAAACAGGCTTTGACTGCTCCGGCTACGTCTGCTGGGTGTACAACCAGAACGGCTACGATGTGGGGCGCACCACCGCCAACGGCTTGTGGAATAAGAGCCAACACATCAGCGAGGCAGAAGCAAAGCCCGGTGACCTTGTTTTCTTCGAGGGAACGTATGATACCCCCGGAAAAAGTCACGTTGGCATCTACCTCGGCAACGGGATGATGGTCAGTGCCGGAGACCCCATCAAGTACGCAAACATTCACTCGTCCTACTGGGAGAAGTATCTCGCAGGTTTTGGGCGGCTTTCAAAATGAAATGGAGGATTTTTATGGGTGAAAGACTGGAAAAGCTCAAGGCGATGCTCAAAAAGGAGCAGGAACGCCGCATCAAGCTGAACAACCGCATTGCGATTCTGGAACGGCGCATTCAGGAAGAATCGGCGGCAGAAGTTGCCGACATGGTGCGCACCGCCAATGTGACCCCGGAACAGCTTGCGATTCTGCTGCGGCAGGCGGCAACTATGCCCCCGACCCCGGCTGCGCTGTCCGCAGTCGGCGCAGAGTTTGATAAGGAGGAAATCAACGATGAAATTTAAGAAAATTGGCGCACTGCTGCTGTCGGCGGTGCTGTGCATCGGCATGGCGGCTCCGGCATTCGCCTATGGTGACGATACTGCGCCGGTGGAACAGCCTGTTCTGCCGGAAGTCGTGGAGGAAGATGTTGTCACCATCACGGATGAAACCACCGGCGCACTGACCCCGGAGGGCAATCTGACGCTGGTGGACGATTACCACACCAATTATTCGGATGGCTCCGGGCAGCAGTTCATCACGCTGGTGTCGAAGTCGGGCGCGACATTTTATCTGGTGATCGACCGCAATGCCAAGGGTCAGCAGACCGTCCACTTTATGAATCTGGTGGACGAAGCCGACCTTCTGGCTCTGATGGAGGAAGAAGCTGCGGATGCCTACACTGCGGAGAAAGAAGCGGCGGCGCAGGCAGAACTGGACAGGCTGAAAGCCGAGGAAGAAGCCAAGAAAGCCGCAGAGGAAGCAGCAACCGCTGAACCGCCCAAAGAAAATAAGATCACGAAGTACGCAGGCGCATTTCTGGGCGTGGTTGCCCTGATCGCACTGGCAGCGGGCGGCGGTTTCTACTTCTACCGTCAGCAGATGCAGAAGAAAATGGCAGAAAAAGAAGCCCTTGACCCCGATGCGGATTACACCGAGGACAAGGACGATTTCGATATTCCGACCGATGTGCCGGACGAGGACGAAGCCCCGGACGAGCAGGACACCGAACCTATCTGATTTTAAGGCGGCGTTTGCCGCCGTACATAGTTAAATTCAATAAGCCGTTCTATAAAGAAAAGAGGCTCCTATTGCTAGGAACCTCCTTCTAGGCTGTGGGCCTCGCAAGTATCCACAGCACGATCACTGTATATAGTGTATTCTTAAACTTCTCAAAAGTCAACTACATAGATTTTGAACTTTAGGAGGGATGCTTATTGTCTTATCAACTTGTTATAGCAGAAAAACCATCTGTCGCTATGTCCTATGCAAAAGTCCTTGGTGCAACTAGCCGCAAGGACGGTTATCTGGAGGGCAATGGCTATCTGGTTAGTTGGTGCGTTGGGCATTTGGTAGAGCTTGCGCCACCCAATATCTACGATGAAAAGTTCGTTAAGTGGAACATCACTGACCTGCCCATCCTGCCGCAGAAGTGGCAATACCTCGTGTCCACCTCCACCAAGAAGCAGTTCGGTATCCTGAAAAACCTGATGAACCGCCCCGATGTAGATAGCATCGTCTGCGCTACGGATGCAGGACGCGAAGGAGAACTGATTTTTCGGCTTGTCTACCAGCAAGCCGGGTGCAAAAAGTCCTTTTCGCGGCTCTGGCTTTCCAGCATGGAGGACAGCGCGATCCGGGAGGGCTTTGCAAATCTGAAACCGTCAACCGAATATGATGCCTTGTATCAGGCTGCACTTTGCCGGGAACGTGCCGATTGGATGGTCGGTATCAATGCTTCCCGGCTTTTTTCGTGTCTGTACGGTCAACCTTTGGCGGTCGGGCGTGTTATGACCCCTGTGCTGGCTATGACGGTGGTGCGTGAGGCTGCGATTGCCGCCTTTGTGCCGCAGAAGTTCTACACCGTAGAGCTGGAACTGACCAGCGGATGCACGGCATCCAGCCGCCGCATTTCTGAAAAAGATACGGCTGAAAATCTGCTTGCGGAGTGCCGAAAGGAGATGATTTCTACGATTCAGAAAGTGACCCGCAAGGAAAAGTCTGAAAACCCGCCATTGCTCTATGATCTGACAACGCTCCAGCGTGATGCAAACCGTCTGCTGGGTTACAGCGCACAGCAGACGCTGAATTATGTGCAGAGCCTTTATGAGAAGAAACTTACCACTTATCCGCGCACTGATAGCTGCTATATCACCGATGACGATGAGGAAATGCTGACAGGACTTGCGGATGAACTGGAAGAATTTCTCGGCATTGCCGCAGATACAGCGGATTCCGCTGTCCCTCGGACACGGTGCACGGTCAACCGGGATAAGGTCACAGATCACCACGCTATCCTGCCTACCCGGAGTATGCTGCAAGCTGATCTGGATGCCCTGCCCACAGGGGAGCGGAATGTTCTGAAACTCATCATCGCCCGGACGCTGATGGCGGTCAGCAAACCTTACCGTTATCTGGAAACGATGCTCACCACCGAATGCGCCGGTGAGGAATTCACTGCCAAGGGTAAAGAGATTCTGGACGAAGGCTGGAAAGCTGTGGAGCGTAAAGTGCTGGCGGATATTCTGAACCGAAAACAGGAATTTACCACACTGCCGACTATGGAAGAAAGCGAGTGCGCCATCCTCAATGCCGAGATGAAGGAAGGAAAGACCACACCGCCGAAGCATTTCACTGAGGACACCCTGCTGCACTCGATGGAAATGGCCAGTACAGACAGTATGCCGGAGGGCGTGGAACGTCAGGGCATCGGCACTCCGGCAACCCGCGCCGCAACTATTGAAAAGCTGGTACAGAAAGGTTTTCTGGAACGCAAGGGCGAGAAAAAGACCAAGATTCTGTTGCCGACTGACAAGGGCAAAGCCCTTATCACGGTGATGCCCGAAGAAATCCAGTCCCCGGAAATGACCGCTGACTGGGAGACGAAACTGCTGCGCATCGAACGCGGCGAGATGGAGCCGGAAGAATTTATGACCGAAATCAAAGATATGATCTCCTCGCTGGTCAACACCACCGAGGCTATGAAGGGAGCAAATGTGCTTATGAAGAACAAGATTGTTGGTGTCTGCCCGAACTGTGGTGCAAATGTTGTCGAGCGTGAGAAGGGCTGGTTCTGCGACAACAAGCCCTGCCGCTTCGTGCTGTGGAAAGATAACGCATTCTTCAAGCGTCTGGGAAAGCGGCTGGATTCCCATGTTGCGGACAAGCTGCTGCGGGATGGCCGTGTCCGACTGAAGGACTGCAAGAGTGCCAAGGGCAAGACCTACAACGCTACTGTGCTGTTGTCCACCGAAGCGGATGGCCGCAGCAAATTCTCTCTGGAATTTGAGGGTGGACGCTGATGGAGCAGAAAAACGAAGCCCTCTATCTCATCAATGGGGACAGATTCCTGCATCTGCGGGAAAACGGTGCCGGTGTCGGTTTTGCCACCTACGACTGCGCCACTGGTGAGCCGCAGGAGTTCGGTCAGATTTCCAAACAGAATCTTCCTCCTGATGGTCAGAACGCCATTCCTGCCGCCCGGAACTGGTATCTGTTTGAGCTTTCCAGCGATGACCGCAAGGCGATTCAGGAGGTCAGCTTGCAGCACCTCGATACCATTCCGCAGTCTGGTGTCCGCAGGCGGCGCATCTGGGATGACCCCACAATTCCTAGAGATGATGTCCGGCTCATCAACAGCCACTACGATGATCTCTACCGTGTGCCGAATCACAGCGTAATTCAGATTGACCGCTCCGATGGCAGCAGTTACACGGCGCGTGTGGAGCATCTGGACGATTATCATTTTGATTTGGGAGAGTACGGAAACGTCTATCACATCTGTCAGTTTGGCGAGATGATGGAGCGCAACGGTTCGACCGCCTACCCGGAAATCCAGACGCAGAACGAGCAAGGCGCATGGGAGCTTAGCGGTAAGGGCTATCTTGCCATCCAGAGCTGTGAGGATGGCTGGGATTATACCATTTATCACAGTGATTTTTCGGTGATGGACGGTGGGCAGCTTGACGAACCGGAACTGACGATTCAGGAAGTTCGTGAGGAAATTCTGGAAGCTCACCACATGGAAAAAGGTCGGCGTGTACTGAAGGACTATGACCTTATCATGGACAAGGTTGCCGATGCCGAAGAACTGGGGCTGTCCAACCGCCCCTCAACGCTGGAAAAACTGGCAGAACTGGCGGGCGCAAGAGAAAAATGTGATGCTCCGGAATGCAACCCTTTTGGATATAAGAAAGCGAGGGTTGCTCATGAACTTTAATGGTGAAGAACTAATGCTGATGATGCTCTACAATCCGGGCACTCGGCTGGGTTTGATGCAGGAGCTTCGGCTGATGCAGTGTTATCTTCTGCCAGATGAAACTGCCCTGCATGAACTTTCGGAGTGCGTTATCGAGAAGCTGAAACTCATGACGGATGCAGAATTTTCTGAAACTGAATTTCCGCTTGAATAATCGCTGCCGCCGACGGGCGGCATACATAAAGAGTTTCATGTCATTTAATATTATGGTATAATAAAAGCACAGCGTATTGATTGGGAGGCAATTTATATGAGAATCAAAAGCAATTTGGTTGGAACAAATATTTATATCAAAAATTATGAATTAGCTGACAAACTTTTTTGTACAAATATGTGGTTTGACAAAGTAAATGGCAAATACTTAAGCGATCCCACAGAAGAATTTGTAGATGACAATTATTGTCAAGCTGTTGATGATATGTACAACAGTCCAAACGGTTATTATTTTATAATCACTCGCATTTGTGACAATTCGCGGATCGGGAGTTTCTGTGCTTTTCCTGATGAAACAGAACAAATTATAGACATAGGATATTGTATCCATCAGCTTTATTGGCGACAAGGTTATGCAACCGAATGTCTAAAAATGATTATTGAATGGGCTCGGACTCAAAATTTCACTACGATTACAGCCGAAGTTGCAAAAGATAATATCGCTTCCTGTAAGCTCCTTGAAAAATTCAATTTCAAAATAAAGAAGGAATCTTCTTACAAAAAATATCATATGAACATCGAATTCAAAAGTTATATATTTGAATATCATATCACAAAGCCACACTAAGACTGTTCCCTTGCATTGCTATTGACATGTTTTTACAAATAATTATACTGCGAGGTCAAATCATGGATACCATTCCTTTGACATCCCTAAACCGCCTTCTCCTTTCTACTTTTCTAAAGAATTGCACCTTTTGCCACAACTCACGAGACAAAAAAGGTACATTTACCTTTGAAGAATATCAACAGATCAAGAATGAAAATGTTGAAATTATCAATGATGATTCGACCTACCCGTTTATCAGCTATCTGACCGATCTTCTTGCAAAATCCAAGCCATCCGATGTTGCTGTCAAAAAACTGCATGACCTCATCGACCAGATTGCCGCAGCGACCGGGCATGACAGCACCGATATTTTCCGTGTGCTTCTGGCGAAGCTGATTGAAAAGCCCGACGAACAGCAGACATTCGATACCCTGCTGGAACTGGCTGAAAAGATTGCCGCAAAGCACTAAAACAACTTTACATGGAATCCATCGCGAGTGACCTATATGGTTGCTCGCTTTTTCTTTACCCTAAAATCTGAAAGGAGGAACGCAATGCCAAACAAAACAGAAGAATACCTTGCCCTTGCCCAGCGAACGGCGAACGGACTGACCCGGTATTGGGAACACTGGACGGACTACCTGACTACGGCATCCCGGCTGTACAAGTATAACTTTGCCGACCAGTTGATGATCTACGCCCAGCGTCCCGATGCGACTGCCTGCGCGAGTTTTGACATCTGGAACAACCGGATGAACCGCTATGTGCGCCGGGGTTCCAAGGGCATCGCTCTGCTGGACGAATCCAGCGGATTCCCCCGGCTGCACTACGTCTTTGATGTGTCGGACACCGGGGTGCGCCGCAATTCCCGTGACCCGGAGGTGTGGCAGTTCAACGATGACCTGAAACAGCCGGTTTCGGAAATGTTGAGCAAGACCTACGGCATCAGCGGGGAACGTGTCAGCCAGCAGCTTGCCGATGTTGCCGGGAAACTGGTGGCAGATTACTGGGACAACAATGGCGGAGACATCCGCGCCATCGTTGACGGTTCGCTGCTGATGGATTATGATGAAGCCGGGGTGGAGATGCAGTTCAAGTCCGCCGCCGCTATCAGCGTTACCTACACGCTGCTGGAACGCTGCGGCTTTGAGCCTGCCGGGTGGTTCGACAAGGACGATTTCCAAGCTATCTATGAATTTTCCACCCCGGATAGTGTCTACGCCCTCGGCGCAGCCGTCAGTGACATGAGCCGGGAGGTCTTACGCCAAATTGAGCGCACCGTAAAAACCACCATTCGCCGCCGCAATATAGAAAGGAGCCAATATGAATACGAACAGCAGGAACGTGACCTACTCGACCATCGGGGACTACCAGTTCCCGAACCTGACCCTGAACCAGCCCCGGAAGCCGCTGGGCAAGTACGGCAGGCTGCGCCGGACGTACCTGATGAACCATCGCCCGGTGTTGTACAACACGATGCTCCTGAACGGAACGCTGTACCCGCACCTGATGGAGGTGGAACAGACGGCAGAGAGCCGGATGCAGCAGACCATGGCGCAGTTGCTGAAACAGGACCCGACCCCGGACAAGGAGCAGAACCAGATGGCGTGGGTGCAGCGCATGAACAGCCTGAAAGCACAGGCCGAGGAACTGGTGCTGACGGAGCTGATCTACAGCTAAGTTTCTTCGATGCCCACATCCCTACCGAAGCTGAACAGATTGGAAAAATCGACCAAGCGGAGAGCGAAAAAACGCCCTCCGCTTTTGTTTTGTCGCAGGCTGAAATCGAAAACGAATTGCGTAAGCACGGTTCGGGATTTATGGGCGGCAAGCAGCGCATCATGGCACTGTACCAGACCCAGACTGACCGCAACCTCCGCGCCAAAGCGTTGGCAAAGGAGTACGGAATCGGTGGGCACTCCCACGATTTTCTAGACGGCAGCAGGGGTTTTGTAAATCATGACGGGAAGGGACTGGAATTTGAGCGTTACCCCGAACATCAGAAAATCACCCTGAAATGGACACAGGTGGAAAAGTATATCGACCTGATGATCCAGTCTGACCGCTACCTGACGGATAAAGAAAAGGAGCAGTGTACCACTGTACAGGAAGAAAACGGCTACAAAGTCGGTGACGATGTAATGGCTGATTTGCCCACTGGAACCATCGAGGGCACCATTGGCTATATCGGCGAAACGGATGTTCGCATCGACACCAGCGCACACGGACAGTCGTGGGATAACGAAGTTATCAACAAACGACAATTCGAGGACGGTCTGCGGCAGAATGAACCTAGCCAGCGTGTGGATGAAATGCTGGCGCAGGCAGAAACCATCTACAAGGAATCCGAGGTGCCGGAATATGAGCGTTTTTCTGTCCGCGAAGTGGTCGGAGGTACGTCCCCGCTTTTTGCTATCTGGGATGATCTCAATGAGGGCTACTATGCAAATGACAACGGAATGGCGCAATTTCCAGACAAGGAGCAGGCCGAATCCTATTGCACCGCTTTGAAAAAAGAGACGGATGAACGAACCGCCGCCGATTGGCTTGCAGTGGAAAAGGCAAAGTTTTTGGCGGAAAATGAACCTGTTCTCGCTCTCCCAAAAGAGCGTGATTACCGTGTGGGCGATATAATCCGTCTGGACGGTAAGGATTTTACGGTCGAAACTGTCGGAACTCTGAACATCCAGCTTCGTGACCCGGATGAGGTCTATCCGGTTGCCCGCTCGGAAAGCAAGGAAAATCTGGAACGGCTGCTGCGCCAGCCGGGCAACATCCATCTGCACAACCTGACTGTCAATCTCACTCCTGCGCCGGAGCCTGCTGGAAATTTCTGCATTACGGACGATCATCTGGGCGAGGGCGGTGCAAAGCAGAAATACGCCCGGAATATTGCAGCTATCCGCACCCTGTTCAAGCTGGAAGAGGAGCATCGTGGTGCCACCGTTGAGGAACAGCAGGTGCTTTCCCAGTATGTAGGCTGGGGCGGTTTGGCAGATGCCTTTGACCCGGATAAGAATAGCTGGGCAAAGGAATACGCTGAACTGAAAGGGCTGCTCTCCGAGGATGAGTACGCCGCCGCCCGTTCCAGCACCCTGAACGCCCACTACACCTCTCCGGTGGTGATTCGCTCTATTTATGATGCGGTCGAGAAGATGGGCTTCCAGTCGGGAAACATCTTGGAACCGTCTATGGGTGTGGGCAACTTCTTTGGAATGCTGCCGGACACCATGCAGGGCAGTCGGCTGTACGGCGTGGAGTTGGACAGCATCACCGGGCGCATTGCGAAAAAACTGTACCCGCAGGCTGACATTACCGTGGTAGGCTTTGAGACCACCGACCGCCGTGATTTCTACGATCTGGCGGTGGGCAACGTGCCCTTTGGTCAGTACAAGGTCAACGATAAGGCGTACAACAAACTGGGATTCTCCATCCACAATTATTTCTTTGCGAAAGCCATCGACCATGTGCGTCCGGGCGGCATCGTGGCGTTTGTGACTTCTCGCTATACCATGGACAGCAAGGACAGCACCGCCCGCAAGCACATGGCAGAGCGTGCCGACCTGCTGGGGGCCATCCGTCTGCCCAACAATGCGTTCAAGGCGAATGCCGGAACCGAAGTGGTTTCGGACATTATCTTTTTGCAGAAGCGTGACCGCCCCATCGACCATGAGCCAGACTGGGTGCAGCTTGGCAAGACCGAGGATGGCTTTGCCATCAACCAGTATTTCGTAGACCACCCTGAGATGGTGCTGGGGCAGCTCACCACCGAAAGCACTCAGTACGGACGGGAGGAATTGACCGTTGCACCCATCGAGGGTGCAGTGTTGGCAGACCAGCTTGCCGAGGCGGTACAGCACATCGAGGGACAGTACACTGCCGCCGAGGTGGATGCTCCCGACATTGCCGAGGAAGAAACCACCCGGCGCACCCTGCCTGCCGACCCGGACGTGAAGAATTTCAGCTACACCGTGGTGGACGGCGAAGTGTTCTACCGGGAAAATTCCGTGATGACACAGGTGGAACTGTCCGACACCGCCAAGGGGCGTGTCACCGGCATGGTAGAGCTGCGGCAGATCGTCAACGAACTGATTGACCAGCAGTTGAACGACTACCCGGACGAGGATATTAAAGCGACACAGGCAAAGCTGAACATTGCCTACGATGCCTTTACCGCAAAATACGGTCTGCTGAACGACCGCAAAAATGGGCGGCTATTTGAGCAGGATTCCTCCTACTATCTGCTCTGTTCGCTGGAAAATCTGGACGAGCAGGGGCAGCTTAAATCTAAGGCAGCGATGTTCACCAAGCGCACCATTCGCCCGGAGCGCACCGTCACCAGCGTGGACACCCCCAGCGAAGCGTTGGCGGTATCTATTGGTGAGCATGGCAAAGTGGATTTGCCTTATATGGCAGAACTGCTGGGCACACCCGGCGAGTACGAGCGCATCACTACCGAACTTTCCGGCGTGATCTTCAAGGACCCTGTCGCCGACCCCACCGACCCGGAAGCGGGCTGGCAGATGGCAGACGAGTACCTGTCCGGCGATGTCCGGGCAAAGCTGCGGATGGCGCAGTTTGCGGCAGAGACCAACCCGGAATTTGCTGTCAATGTGGATGCGCTGACCAAAGCGCAGCCCAAAGAACTGGAATCCTCCGAAATTGATGTGCGGCTGGGTGCAACGTGGCTCGACCCGGACATTATCCAGAAGTTTATGACCGAGACTTTCCAGATCCCCTACTATCTGCGCCATGCGGTCAAGGTGAGATATTCTCCGTATACCGCCGAGTGGCGTGTGGAGGGCAAGACCGCTACGGGACGGGGCGATATTATCTCCTCCGAGACCTATGGCACCAGCCGTGCCAATGCCTACAAGATTCTGGAGGAGACCCTGAACCTGAAAGATGTCCGCATCTATGACACCATCGAGGATGCCGAGGGCAAGCCCAAGCGTGTGCTGAACAAGCGGGAGACCATGCTGGCGCAGCAGAAACAGCAGGTCATTAAGGATGCTTTTGCCAACTGGGTCTGGCAAGACCCCCAGCGGCGCATTGCGCTGGTAAAACAGTACAATGAGCTGTTCAACAGCACCAGACCCCGTGAGTATGACGGCTCCCACATCCATTTTGTCGGTATGAACCCGGAGATCACCCTCAGAGAGCACCAGTGCAACGCCATTGCTCATGTGCTTTATGGCGGTAATACGCTGCTTGCACACGAAGTTGGTGCGGGCAAGACCTACGAAATGGCAGCGTCTGCTATGGAAGCCAAACGGCTGGGACTGTGCCAGAAAAGTCTTTTTGTGGTGCCCAATCACCTCACGGAGCAGTGGGCTTCGGAGTTTCTGAACCTCTACCCCAACGCCAAACTTTTGGTGGCACGGCGCAAGGATTTTGAAACTGCCAACCGCAAAAAATTCTGCGCTCGCATCGCCACCGGCGATTACGATGCCGTCATCATCGGGCACAGCCAGTTTGAGCGCATTCCGCTGTCCTTTGAGCGGCAGGAGCGTATCATTCAGGAGCAAATTTATGAAACGCTTGCCGCCATCAACGAGCTGAAAGTCCACGCAGGCGAGAATTTCTCCATCAAGCAGATGGAAAAGACCCGGAAAACGCTGGAAACCAAGCTGGAAAAACTGCGCTCCGATGAGCGCAAGGACGATGTGATCACCTTTGAACAACTGGGCGTTGACAGGCTTTTTGTGGACGAAAGCCATTTTTACAAGAACCTCTTTTTGACCACAAAAATGCGGAATGTCGCTGGATTATCCACCAGCGAAGCCCAGAAATCCAGCGATATGTTTGGCAAGTGCCGCTATCTGGACGAGATCACTGGCGGGCGTGGCGTGGTGTTCGCCACGGGTACGCCCGTGTGCAATTCCATGACCGAGCTGTACACGGTTATGCGGTATTTGCAGTACAGCACCCTACAGCAGAAAAAGCTGACCCACTTCGACTGCTGGGCATCCACCTTTGGTGAGACCACCACTGCCATCGAGCTTGCGCCGGAAGGTACAGGATATCGGGCGAGAACGAGATTTGCCATGTTCTTCAACCTCCCGGAGCTGATGTCCATGTTCAAGGAAGTGGCCGACATCAAAACCAGTGACCAGTTGCATCTGCCGGTGCCGGAGGCAAAGTTTGAGACCGTGGTGGCGAAACCCTCGGAGATCCAAAAGGAGATGGTGCAGGAGCTGAGCAAACGTGCCGCAGAAATCCACTCCGGCAACGTGGATGCGTCCGTGGATAATATGCTGTGCGTCACCAACGATGGCAGAAAAATCGGTCTGGATGTCCGCCTGATGAACCCTATGCTCCCGGATGACCCGGACAGCAAGTTGAACGTCTGTGTGCACAACGTCTTGAAGATTTGGGAAGAAGGCAAAGATCAGAAGTTGACCCAGCTCTTGTTCTGCGATCTCTCGACACCCAAAAATGATGGCAATTTCAACGTCTACGGTGATATTCGCAAGAAGCTGATTGCCGCCGGTATGCCAGAAAGTGAGATTGAGTTCATCCACAACGCCGACACCGAAGCGAAAAAAGCTGCCTTGTTCTCCAAAGTGCGCTCCGGCGATGTGCGCGTCCTGCTGGGCAGTACCGCAAAAATGGGCGCAGGAACCAATGTCCAGCAGCGTCTTGTGGCGGTGCATCATCTGGATGTCGGCTGGAAACCCAGCGACATGACCCAGCGCAACGGTCGCATCATCAGGCAGGGCAATATGAACAAGGAAGTCAAGGTGTTCAACTACGTCACCGAAGGCACATTTGATTCGTACCTCTTTCAGACCCTTGAGAATAAGCAGCGATTTATCTCGCAAATTATGACTTTCAAATCCCCGGTGCGCTCCTGCGATGATGTGGACGAACAGGCATTGTCCTATGCAGAGATTAAAGCGTTGTGCGCAGGCAATCCGCTCATCAAGGAAAAGATGGATCTGGATGTGCAGGTCGCAAAGCTGAAGGTGCTGAAAGCCGACCATCAGAGCCAGAAGTTCCGTCTGGAGGATAAGCTGCTCACGAAATTCCCGGCAGAGATTCAGGAGCAGACTGCAAAAATTGCAGCCCTGAAATCGGATGCCGAAATCGCTGCGGCGCATCCGCAGGACAAGGAAAACTTCTGCGGCATGGTCATCAAGGGCATGACCTACGACGAGAAAAAGACCGCTGGCGAACGACTGATTCTCGCCTGCACGGAACTTCCGAACACCGAGGAACAGGTGGTGGGTAGCTATCGCGGCTTTGAACTTTCGCTGCGATTTGACACCTTCCACAAGGAACATCAGGCGTTGCTGAAAGGGATGCTGAAATACCCGGTTCCTCTCGGTTCAGACCCGCACGGCAACATTACCCGTCTGGACAACGCTCTGAGCAATTTTGCCGACCGCATCACCGTTGAGGAAAACGAACTGGATACCCTGAAACAGCAGCAGGCGGCGGCACAGGTCGAGGTAGCAAAGCTGTTCCCGCAGGAGGAAGAACTGGCGCAGAAGTCCGCACGGCTTGCCGAACTGAATGCCCAGCTGGATGTGGACGAAAAGCACCATGAACCGGAGCCGGATGCGCCGAAAAAGGAGGATGCCCCGCGCCGCTCTGTGCTGGCCGCATTGGAAGAAAAGGCAGAGAAAACGGAACCCGTCAAGCCTTTCAAATCCTATCTCGACAAGGACGGTGATGCCCGGTGAGAGAAAAACGGGATGAGGTCATTATCCTGCGCCTGACAAAGACGGAAAGGCACCGCATCTATGAAAAGATGCTGGGCATAGGCATCCGCAGTCTGAGTGCCTATATCCGCAAGATGGCACTGGACGGCTATTGCCTGCACCTCGACCTGAAAAAGTTGCAACGCATGGCATATCTTTTGCAGATATGCAGCAACAACCTGAATCAGTACGCCAAAGCCGCTAATGAAAATGGTCGGGTCTACGCTGCCGACATGGAGGATCTGCGGCAGCGGCTGGATGAGCTGATCGACATTGGCAGACAGATCCTTTCCAAATTGGCAGAACTCTAAAATTTTACCCCGCAGTTGGAGGGCTGCGGGGGTACATATAATGCTTGACATCCTTGCAACGTAGTAGTCGATACCTTTATAATAAAGGCGAACAGAAAGGAAGTGCTTGATATGATGTCTATGCTGAAGAAAATTGTTCTTTTCCCGATTTCTCTCTTTGTGGCGTTTCTAGCTCTGATGGCAAGGTGGCTGCTAACCCTGTCCAGCTATGTAGTTGCTCCGCTGATGCTCTACATCTTCGGCTGCGGCATCTACACTGCTTACCGTCAGACCTGGAATCAGTTCCTTATCTTGCTGGTAGCCGAATTCCTCTGCTTTGTCTTCTTTTTCGGCGCAACTGCCATCACCGAGGGCATCGGGCGGTTCAGTGAGTGGTTGGCCGAACTGTAAGGAGCATTTTCAACCTTTTGCCGCCTTCGGGCGGCTTTTTCTTTTATGGGGGTGATTTAGGATGGCCGCGACACGGCTGATCGCGCTGCACAAAAACAAAGGCAAGTCGGTTGCGGCCTGTCTGAAAAGCCGTACAGACTATGTACAGAATCCCGACAAGACTGAGCATGGCGAACTGATTAGCAGCTACGAATGCAGTCCTTTGACGGTGGATGAAGAATTCATGCTGTCCAAACGGCAGTATGAACTTGTCACTGGGCGCAGACAAAAAAGTGACGTGATTGCCTATCAGATCCGGCAGTCGTTCAAACCCGGCGAGATCACCGCCGAAGAAGCCAACAAGGTGGGTTATGAGCTGGCAATGCGTTTCACCAAAGGCAAGTATGCGTTTATCGTTGCGACCCACACGGACCGGGAACACATTCACAATCACATCATCTACAATTCTACTGCACTGGACAGTACCCGGAAATTCCGGGATTTTTTATTGTCCGGGCTGGCGGTGCAGCGGTTGAGCGATTTGATTTGTCTGGAACATCAGTTGTCCGTTATTGAAATCAAGCCGTACCGGGAGCGGCAGAAGCGTACCCTTTATCCACCCAAAGAAAGCAATCGTGACAAGCTGTGTTCTGTAATTGACGGCATCCTGCTGAACGAGAATCCTGTGGACTTTGAAATCTTTCTTCAAAAGCTGGAACAACAAGGTTATGAGGTCAAACGAGGAAAGCACACCTCGGTCAAAGGTGCGCGGCAGAAACGCTTCATCCGTTTTCGCACATTGGGCGCAGGATACAGCGAAGATGAAATCAAGGCAGTGCTGGAGGGCAAGGCGAAACACCAGCCGTACCAGAAGCAGCCGCCCAAAGAGCAGCCGTTCCATCTGTTGGTGGACATTCAGGCAAAACTCTCCGAGGGCAAAGGTGAAGGCTACGCACGGTGGGCGAAACGCTACAATTTGAAAGAGATGTCCAAGATCCTGATTTTTTTGCAGGAAAATAAAATCGGCAGCATCGAAGAAATGCAGGAGCGAGTAAATGCAGCGACTGCACGATACCATGAGCTAGGCGATTCCATTAAAGCATCAGAGAAGCGGCTGGCAGAAATCGCGGTGCTGAAAGCGCACATCATCAACTACGCCAAAACGCGGTCTGCTTATGATGCCTACCGCAAGACCGGATACAGCAGGCGCTTTCTGGAAACGCACCGCACAGAGATCACGCTGCACAAGGTGGCGAAAGCGGCGTTTGATGAAGCAGGGCTGCAGAAGCTGCCGAAGGTCAAGGGGTTGGATGCAGAGTTTGCAGAGTTGCTGACTAAGAAGAAAACTGCTTACCCGGACTACCGCAAGGCACGGAACGAGATGCAGGAACTGGTTCGGGCACAGAAAAATGTGGAACGATTTTTTGCAGAGGAAAAGGACACCATCGAAAAAGCGCAGACCCGCTAAGCAGAAAACACCGAGGATTCTTCCCATTTTGGGGGGAGTCCTCGGTGTTCTTTTTCGTTATAGGAGCATTTGGCACAAATGTGCAGCCTGCATCCGGCGGATGCAGCATACAAAGGGTTTGGGACTATCCCAACAAGCATTTTGCAACGCAAAAATGGCGTTTGTATATACGGACGCCCTGCTTGCTACAATGGTGTTGGTTCTGAGAAGCTCACACATAGATGAAGCCGGGATTTTGCAAGCCAGCAAGCAATCCCGGCTTTACTCTTATATATTTCCCAAATTCTTTGACCGCCGGTATTCCAGCGGAGAAAGACAAAACTGCTTTTTGAACACGGCTGCAAATTTTCCTTGATTAGAGTAGCCGACCTGTTCGGATATTTCGGCAATCGGACGCTTTGTGT
>JAERMT010000215.1_pt3 | contig 18074 bp, 14 predicted proteins | sample 9267081 | NCBI WGS metagenome assembly JAERMT01 (sample SAMN17071939, study PRJNA684904) | human gut metagenome | isolation source: diarrhea sample from child under the age of five | host: Homo sapiens | place: South Africa: Mafikeng, Mafikeng Provincial Hospital | collected 2019-09
AGCCTTCTTAGGCCTTTCTAAGCCATTGCTAACTAAGACTTCTTAGGGCTTTCTTGGCCTTCTTGCTAAGCCGAACTAAGCCTTCTTAGGCCTTTCTAAGCCATTGCTAACTAAGACTTCTTAGGGCTTTCTTAGCCTTCTTAAGCCTTTCTAAGCCTTAGCCGAAGTATCCTCAAGCCCTCCCCGACGGGGAGGGTTGGGAGGGGCTTTTTACTTTTAAAAGCACTTTCACCGCCTCGCCCACTGTCGGCACACCGCTCACCACCATTGAGCGTTTGCCGTTCACCTCCTTGAGGTTGCAGCGGCGTGCGTTGGCAGCAATGAAGTCGAGTGCCTTGCCGAAGGTGGCACTGCGGTAGTAGGCAGAGTTGGGGTTGCTGACGAACTGCATCTGCATACGTCCCTGTTTGAGTATTATCTTCTCGCAGCCGAGACTCTTGCCGTAGCGGCGCAGTGCCACCACCTGCAGCAGTTCCTCGCCCTCGTGCGGTATGGCACCGAAGCGGTCGATGAGTCGCTGGCGGTAAGCGTCGAGCTCGTCGTCGTTGTCGATGTTGTCGAGCTCGCGGTAGAGCAGCATACGCTCTGCGCTGCCCGGCACATAGGTATCGGGGAAGTACATCTCGAGGTCGCTCTCCACGGCGCAGTCCTCCACGAAGGCATCGCCCGTGAGGTTGTTGCCCTGCGCTATCTCCTCGGCGTACATGTCGGCAAACTCGTCGTTCTTCAGTTCGGTGACCGCCTGGTTGAGTATCTTCTGATACGTCTCGTAGCCAAGATCCTCCATAAATCCGCTCTGCTCGGCACCGAGCAGATTGCCCGCACCGCGGATGTCGAGGTCCTGCATGGCGAGGTTGAAGCCGCTGCCCAGTTCGGAGAAGTTCTCCAAAGCCTCCAGTCGGCGGCGTGCCTCGGAGGAGAGCACCGACTTAGGCGGTGCAAGCAGATAGCAGAACGCCTTGCGGTTGGAGCGACCCACGCGACCGCGCATCTGGTGGAGGTCGGAGAGTCCGAAGCGGTGGGCATCGTTGATGATGATGGTGTTGGCGTTGCTGATGTCGATGCCGTTCTCGACGATGGTCGTGGAGAGCAGCACGTCGTAGTCGTAGTTCATAAAGCCGATGAGAATCTTCTCAAGCTCCTCGGGCGACATCTGTCCGTGTCCGATAGCCACACGCGCGTCGGGCACGTATTTCTTTATGAGCGCAGCAATCTCGGGCAGGTTGTTGATGCGGTCGTTCACGAAGAACACCTGTCCGTTGCGCGACATCTCGAAGTTGATGGCGTCGGCTATTATCTCATGCCCGTACACGCCCAGCTCGGTCTGTACGGGGTAGCGGTTGGGTGGCGGCGTGCGCATGATGCTCATGTCGCGTGCGCCCATCAGCGAGAACTGGAGCGTGCGCGGTATCGGCGTAGCCGACATGGTGAGCGTGTCGACGTTGGTCTTCAGCGTGCGCAGCTTCTCCTTTGTAGAGACGCCGAACTTCTGTTCCTCGTCGATGATGAGCAGTCCGAGGTCGTGCCACTCCACAGTCTTTCCTATCAGCTTATGCGTGCCGACGAGTATGTCTATCTTGCCCGCCTTGAGGTCGGCAAGCACCTCGCGCGTCTGCTTCGCCGTGCGGGCACGCGAGAGGTAGTCGACACGCACCGGCATACCCTTCAGACGGTCTGAGAACGTCTTGTAGTGTTGGAAGGCGAGCACCGTTGTGGGCACGAGCACTGCCACCTGCTTCGAGTCGCACGCCGCCTTGAACGCTGCACGTATAGCCACCTCAGTCTTGCCGAAGCCCACGTCGCCACACACCAGGCGATCCATCGGTCGGGCAGACTCCATGTCGGTCTTCACGTCGTGCGTGGCGCGCTGCTGGTCGGGCGTGTCCTCGTAGAGGAACGATGCCTCAAGCTCGTGCTGCAGATAGGAGTCGGCAGAATAGGCGAAGCCTTTCTCGTGGCGACGCTTGGCGTAGAGTTTGATAAGGTCGCGCGCAATGTCCTTGATGCGCTTCTTCGTGCGCTCCTTCAGCTTCTCCCATGCGCCGGTGCCGAGCGTGCTGAGTCGGGGCGGTTCGCCCGTGTCGCTGCGGCGGTACTTTGATATCTTGTAGAGCGAGTGGATAGACACGTCGACGATGTCGCCACGCTGATAGTAGAGGCGTATCATCTCCTGGTAGGAGTCGCCGACAGGCACGCGCACCAAGCCGCCGAACTTGCCGATGCCGAAGTCGACGTGCACGATGAAGTCGCCGGGTTCCATCTCCTGCAGCTCCTTCATCGTGAGCGCCATCTTGCCCGTTCGGGCTGCGTCCGACTTCAGGTTGTACTTGTGGAAACGGTCGAATATCTGATGATCGGTGAAGAAGCACAGACGTAGGTCGTTGTCGGCGAAGCCCTCGTGCAGAGTGCGGTTGACGGGAGTGAAGGGGAGTGCTGAATGTTGAATGTTGAGGTGTTGAGGTGTTGAGGTGTTGAGGTGTTGAGAATTCCTGCGCATCTGCTGCAACTCCTCACTGTCGAAAATATCGCGTAGGCGCTGCGTCTGCTTCTCCGAGTCGGCGAGAATATAGAGCTGGTAGCCCTGCAAGAGATAATCGTCGAGGGTCTGGGTGAGCAGACTGAAGTTCTTGTGGAAGAGCGGCTGCGGCGAGATGTGGAACTCGATGGACACCTGCGGTGTGCCCGAAGGCTTTGCGCCGAACTCCACGAGGCGGAAGCGGCATATCTCCTCGCGGAAGCGCGTGGGCGACACGAGGTTGTTCTCCTTGCGCATATCGCGCATTATCTGCTGCTGCTCCACCTCCGTAGCACCCTCCAAACGTTCGGCCATGGCTTGCTGCGAAAAGCCGTCGTTGTATATCTGCTCGATGGCAGAACAGAGATAGAGGCGGTCTTTCATCACGAGCAGCGCGTCGTCAGGCAGTAGCGACGTGAACGGCTGCTTCTCCTCGGTGAGCTGCGCCAGTTCGGGCACGATGCGCACCTGCTGCTTCGCGTCCTTCGAGAGCTGATCGGCTACCTCGAACGTGCGTATGGTGTCCACCTCGTCGCCGAAGAAGTCGATGCGGAACGGCAGCTCCGACGAGTAGGAATAGACATCGATGATGCTGCCACGCATTGCGAACTGACCAGGCTCGTAGACGTAGTCGACCTCCTTGAAGCCGAGCTCGCGCATCTGGCGTCCGAGGTCGGCAAAGTCGATGATGTCACCAACGGCGATGTTGATGGTGCGCTCGTCGAGGCGACGCTTCGACACGACAAGTTCGCTGAGCGCCTCGGGGCAGGTCACAACGTAGAGAGCTTCAGCAGTACTGTCTGCATTCTTGCCTGCGCCCTTGCCCGTTGATGCCTTCTGCGTGTCAACAGAGGTAAGAGCCGCGAGACGACTCAACGTCTCGGTGCGCAATATCTCGTTGGCTGCGTCGCGCTGTCCGTACTTCACCGCACGACGGTAGGACGACGGGAAGAAGAGCACGTTGTCGGTGCCGAGTATCTGCGTAAGGTCGTGATAGAAGTAGCCTGCCTCGTCGTTGTCTTGAAGGATGAAAACGGCGGTGAGAGTTTTGAGTTTTGCGCTCGGCTCGAAGAGACGCTTGCCAGAGCAAGAATTTTGAGTTTTGAGTTTTGAATTTAAGCGTTCGGCTACGGCGGAGAAAAACACAGGAGCCGATGAGGCAAGTAGTCCACCGAGGAATACGTGTCTCACCGACTCATCGCTGATAGCTTTCAAAAAAGCCCCGCACTGTGGCAGGGCTGTATAAATGTTGCTGATGTTTCTTATTTCCATAGAATCGGGTGGGTAGTTTAGTGCTTCGCCTCAGGATACTTTCTGAACCAGCCGTCCCATCTGAGTCGCATCACGCCGAAGAACGCCTCGCCGAAGATGCCGCCGCTCATCTTGCTGACACCCTCGCGACGGTTGACGAAGATGACCGGCACCTCCTTTATCTTGTAGCCCATCTTGTAAGCCGTGAACTTCATCTCTATCTGGAAGCCGTAGCCCTTGAAGCGCACCTTGTCGAGGTCGATAGAAGAGAGCACGCAACGACGGTAGCACTTGAAGCCGGCTGTGGTGTCGTGCACCTTGAAGCCCGTAACCATACGCACGTACTTCGACGCGAAGTAGCTCATCAGCACGCGACCGATAGGCCAGTTGACAACGTTCACACCGCTCACGTAGCGCGAGCCGATAGCCACGTCGTAACCCTCGTCGTGACAAGCACTGTAGAGGCGTGGTAGGTCGTTGGGGTCGTGAGAGAAGTCGGCATCCATCTCGAAGATGTAGTCGTAGCCGTGCTCAAGTGCCCACTTGAAGCCTGTGATGTATGCCGTGCCAAGACCCAACTTGCCACTGCGCTCGAGGATGAAGAGGCGGTCGCCGAACTCATCACTGATGAGGTGCTTCACGATGGCTGCAGTGCCGTCGGGACTACCGTCGTCGATGACGAGGATGTGGAAACACTTCTCAAGTGAGAACACCGCGCGTATGATCTTCTCAATGTTCTCCTTCTCGTTATATGTCGGTATGATTACTATACTATCGCTTTTGTTCATTGTTTTGCTATTGAATGGTTTTACATTGTCAACTCGTCAACTCGTAACTTGTAACTCGTCAACTAATATGCAAATATACTAAATGTATTCGATACGAGTGCCGCCGTAGCGTTAAAAAACGTGTTTTCGGGAGTTTTACTGGTCGGGGTTCTCCACAAAGCCCTGATATTGCTCCTCCAGTCCGCCCATCACCACCTTGTAGCTCTCTTCCTCAAGATACTTGATGTTGTCCGTACCCTTGCTGATTGGCAGTATCGGCTTGTGTATGGTGAGACGGAGCGGATGCCAAACGACCCACTTCATATCGCGAGTGCGTGGCATGATGTCGAACGAGCCATTGATGGTGAGCGGCACAACGGGCAGCTCGATGTCGTCGGCGAGCATGAAGGCTCCGCGCTTGAATACACCCATGTGTCCTGTGAACGAGCGTGCCCCCTCGGGGAACACCACGAGCGACATACCGCCCTGCAGCGTCTGTCGAGCGCGGTCGTAGGTCTCGCGTATCTTGCTTGCGCCACGCTTGTCGACGAAGATGTGGTGAGCCGACTCGCACGCCTTGCCAACGAACGGCATCTGGCGTAGCTGGCGCTTCATCATCCACTTGAAGTTGCGCGAGAGGAAGCCGTAGATGAGGAAGATGTCGAACGCTCCCTGATGGTTGGCTACGAACACATACGACTGTCCATTCACAAGATTCTCGCGTCCCTCCACCTTCACCGGCAGCAGGAGTATGCGTATGATGAACTGCGCCCACCACTTGCCAGGGTAGTAGCCCCAGAAGTGACCGTTCCCTAAGGTGCAACCGATTGTAACCATCAAGCTGGTGATGAGGGTGTAGATAGCTATCAAGGGGAGAGCTATCAAGAGCTGATATATACGATATAGATATTTCATTGCTTGTTTTGTTTTTTTTATTTTATAAGCCGAACTAAGCCTTCTTAAGCCTTTCTAAGCCTTTGCCTAAACTTTTGCTAATTAAGCCCTCCCCGATGGGGAGGGTTGGGAGGGGCCCTTTTTACTTTTTTACCTTTTTACTTTTTTACTTTTAACGTGATTTCCACAATCTCCGGCTTCATGTGGAAGCGGAACGGCAGGAAGCCTCCCACGCCAGTAGACACAAAGAGGAAGCGTTTGCCCTCGCTATACAGTCCGGCATCCTCGCTGTTGACAAGACTTGTGGGTCGCCAGCCGAAGAGCGACAGCTGTCCGCCGTGGGTGTGTCCGCTCAGCGTTAGTTGCGCTGTGCATTGTGGCAGTATGTGGCGGCGCCATGCCGACGGGTCGTGCTGCATCATAATGACGAACGATTCGGGCGATATGCCGTGCAGTGCCTTGCGATAGTCGGCTTTGCAGGGGAACGGCGGACGACCGTCGTTCTCCGTTCCGGCTATCACAATCGAGTCGGCTCCGCGACGCAAGATGCGACGCTCGTTGAGCAGCAAGTCCCAGTTGAGCGAAGCCTCGAACGAACGTGTCAACCGTTCCATGTCGCGCTTCTGCTCCGCCGTGGCTGTCTTCACATAGTCGGCGTAGTCGTGATTGCCAAGCACGGAGAAGATACCGTCGACCGGATGCAGATGAACCAACGTGGGCGCATGACGCACCAACTCCTGTGGGCGCATATTCTGTAAGTCGCCGGTGAAGAGGATGGCATCGGGATGTAGCTCGTTCACCTGTGCCACCATGCGCTGAGCAAACTCCTGCTTCATCGAGCCGAGGTGCATATCCGAGAGCTGCACGATGCGATAGCCGTCGAAGGCTTTAGGCAGACTGTCGAACTCGAGCGTAACGCGCTTCACGTGCAGCTGGTCGGGACCCACCATCGTGCCCATGAACAGCACATAGAACCATCCGAGCACAAGCACCAGTCCGGTGTGGTTGCCCCAGTTGGTACGCAACTTCAGCAGTCGCTTAACAGCCAGTCCGGCGAGCGACGACAAGGTGAAGACCACCTTCGGCACGATGAGCAACCCGAGCATGAACAGATACACGTTGAAGAGCGTGAGGTTATCGGGCGCAAAGTTTCGCATCATCGAATAGGCTGCGGTACAGGCTATCATGGCGGCTCCCGGCACCCACCACAGCAGTCGCATCCATAGCGTCATGTCGAAGCGCCAGCGCAGATAGCGTCGGTAGATGTACAGGTCGGGCAGCAGCGTGAGTAGCAGTATGAGTATTGATATCCTTGCAATCATTATGTTCCATTTTATGGCACGTTTTCTCGCCATGGCATAACTCGAGCAAGCTCGGTTCTGCTCATTTGGCTTAACGAAAACGTTCCTTATAAACTTGCGATAGTGTTGTTACAGAGTTTTCATCTATTTCAAAAACCTGCGTATGAGCTCCACGGGCAGTCCGCGACGGTGCGCATAGTCGCGCAACTGGTCTTCGCCGATGCGCCCCAACTCGAAGTAATGCGCCTTCGGGTGTGCGAACATCAGTCCCGAAACCGATGCGTGGGGCTTCATGGCACCGCTCTCGGTGAGCCGGATGCCGATCTGCTTGAGGTTGATGAGCCGATCGATGATGAAGTTGATGCTCGTGTCGGGCATCGACGGATAGCCCACAGCCGGACGTATGCCTTGAAAGTCCTCGCGCAGCAGTTCGGCAACAGTGAGACTCTCGTTGGGAGCATATCCCCACAGCGAGCGTCGCACATCGCGGTGCAGCACCTCCGCCGTAGCCTCAGCGAGTCGGTCGGCAAGTGTCTGTGCCAGCATACGCTGATAGTCGTCGGCAAGGAAGTCGTGCTCCAACGCCAAGTCGACCGTAGTGGCGAACACTCCGATGCGGTCTGTCACGCCCGAAGCCTTCGGACGGATGAAGTCGGCAAGCGATAGGTTCGGCTCGCCCTCACGTGTGGGATGCTGCTGGCGCAGCATAGGCAGCCGCACATCGCCAATGAGTATGTCGTCGCCGTCGCTGTTAGCATCGAACAAGCCGACGGCAGCGTGTGTCTGGTAGCGCGTCTCCAAGCTGTCGAGCATCTGTTCTGCCTCCGCCCGCATACGGTCTTTTGCCTCCTGCGGCTTGCCCGAGAGTCCCCAAGCATAGTAGAAGTAGAGCCAGTTGATGTACGGACGCAGGGTGGAGATGTTATAATCGGTATATTGCAGCATCGTCGGTCTACTCTCTGAAGCGCACCGCCTCGCCACGGCTCGACGCATCGAACGCCCAATTGTTATATATAATCTGTCCGTTGCACATCGTGGTGCGCACCTGCCACTGATAGGTATGACCCTCCATAGGGCTCCAGCCGCACTTGCTCTGTATCGTCTCCGGCGTTACGGTCCACGGTGCGTCGGGCTTCACGATGACGAGGTCTGCCTTGTAGCCCTTGCGCACAAAGCCACGCTTCGACACCTCGAAGAGCGTAGCAGGGTTGTGCGCCATCAGCGTGACGAGACGCTCGATGCTGAGCACACCTTTGTCCACAAGTTCGAGCATCGTGACAAGCGAGAACTGCACCATAGGCATACCCGAAGCAGCGCGTGCACATCCGCCCTCCTTGTCCTTCAGCAGATGAGGTGCGTGGTCGGTGCCGACGGTTGTGATGCGTCCGTCGACGAGGGCTTTGCGCAGTGCGTCGCGGTCGGCAGCGGTCTTGATGGCAGGGTTGCACTTTATGCGTGTGCCGAGGCGAGCGTAGTCGTCCTGTGTGAATACGAGGTGAGCCACGACTGCCTCTGCCGTGATGCGTGGCGAAGAGCCGAACAGCTCCAGCTCGCGTGCTGTGGTCATGTGTGCCACATGCAGACGTGCACCTGTCTGCTCAGCGAGGTCTACGGCGCGCTTTGTCGACTCGTAGCACGCTGCCTCGGAGCGTATCTCAGGGTGGTGCTCAACGGCGGGGTCGTCGCCGTACTGCTCCTGTGCGTGCTTCATATTGCGGTTGATGATGTCGGTGTCCTCGCAGTGAGCCATCAGTGGCAGTGTCGCCTTGCTGAACAGTTCGTGTAGCACGTCCTGTCTGTCGACGAGCATGTTGCCCGTAGACGAACCCATGAAGAGCTTTATGCCCGGCACGCGGTGTGGGTCGATACCGGTGACGCAGTCGATGTTGTCGTTTGTAGCTCCGATGAAGAAGCTGTAGTTGACGTGCGACTTTGTGGCTGCGTCCTCAAACTTAGCGTTGAGTGCTTCCTCGGTTGTGGTCTGTGGCTTGGTGTTCGGCATGTCGAAATAGGTGGTGACACCGCCGTAAGCCGCAGCACGACTCTCGGTCTCCATGTCCGCCTTCTCGGTCAGTCCGGGGTCGCGGAAGTGTACATGACAGTCGATCACTCCGGGCATAACAAAACACCCCGTGGCATCTACGATGCTGTCGTAGTCGCCACGAGGTGTTTCTGTACCTTCTATAATGTCTGTAATGGTGTCGCCGTCGACAACGAGGGAGGCTACGCGCGTAGCTCCCTCGTTGACAAGCTTACCACCAAATACTAATGTTTTCATATTTCTTAGATATAGTTACTGATCGTTGTTAGCGTATGCTATTCGCTGGCAGCGGGCTGTGCCAGCTCGTTCGGTGTCGGTCCGTCGGGCATCGAAGGAACGGTAGCAGCACCGGCAGGCGCATTGTTCACTTCTTTCATGCCGTTCATAATGGCTTGGTTCTCCAGAGCCTTCTGATAGTAGTCCTTCACGTAGGGGTCGTTCTTGAACTTGTCGGTGGCTTTGCTCATGATGTCCTCTATCCACGGTGTGAGTTCGGGATAGCGATAACCGATGGTCATCATGAAGAATACGCCCGGACCAAGCACATTGTCGAAGTTCTCGGTGACGAATGTTGTGACGAGCTTGTCCTCTTCTGCCATGAGTCGCACTGCCTCGGCGTTGATGTGGCGTGTCACTGCCTCCATATCGCTACCGTCCATGATGGCGCGGTCGTGAGTGTGCAGCAGTTCGGCTTCCTGATTTTTCAGCTGGTTGTACTTGTTGAAGAACTTAAAGAGCTCGTCGTTGAGCGGTGTGCCACTCACATTCTGCTGTGTGTTGTCGAGCTTTATAGTGATGTCGCCACTTTCGATTACGAGTGGCAGTATGCTCTCGTCGTCCATGAAGATATTGGCGAGGCGCACGGTGTCGAACGTTCCGCAGAACTGAAACTGTCCGTGTACGACATCGCAGGAGTCAATCTTCTTGAAGTCGTTATTGCTTAGCACCTTCAAGTAGAGCATACGACCATCGAGTGTGGACACGTTCGAGGAGCCTTGTATGTTGTACGAGCTGGAGCATGATGCCAATGCTATTATACAGAGTAAAGCGTAAAGTAGCTTCTTCATTATCTTGAGTTTTTATTGGGTTCTTATTGTTTTCTTATTGTCTGTCTGTGGCTGGAACATCGTCCTGCTCTTCACTGTCGGCTTCGTCCTCCACTGCGTCTTTCTTCAACTCCGATGCTATGCGGTGCATAGAGTACATCTCGAGTATGGCTGCAGCGAGCAATAGCAACACCCATTTGTTGTAAACTACGCTGAAGTAAGTGATGGTGTCGGCGAAGTAGTCCTTGAGCCACATGTTAGCACTATCTACCATGAGCAGACCTGCCAATACGAAGAAGATGTCGGCGAAGGTCATTATCTTCTTGAGTCGCTTGATGGTGGGGTTATGTCCTTCGTATGCCTGGTTCACCTGCATCGCTGCAAACAGTAATGCTCCGACAAGGAATATCCAGCATACAATCTGCTGTGCGAACATAAAGACGAAGCAGCCAGCTCCTATCACCATTAATACGCCTCCGATGAGGAATAGCGCGCTTTGTATAGTATTTAGTTGTTTCATTGTAGTTTACTCTTTTGCTTTTTCAGGTTGGGGGTCGTCGCTAAGCACATAGATATCCTCGTCGTCAGCCTTCATAAAGTAGCGTTCGCGTGCTATCTTCTGAAACGCTTGCGGACCCTGTCGCATCTCCTTCAGCTTCTTCAGGTCGCTTTCGTTCTGCGCATTATACTTCGCTATTTCCTCCTCCAGGTCGCTGATTTGCATCTCGAGTTGGAAACGATGCAGGAAGCTATTCTCATCAACAAAGCCCACGGTGAGCACGCCGATGATTATGGTTATGGCATATTTATAATGGCTTATCAAAGCCAAAATGAGTTTCAAACGCCCCATTTTCGTTCTATATTATATATAATGTGTGAATATCGAAAGGCGCATCAACCCTTTATTAACTCGCCTTTTCAGTGTTGCAAACTTACTACAAATTTTTCATATTCCGCCCGCTACGCACATTTTTTAGGGTTTATTATACAAACAAATTGTTTGAATATGCAAAATTTAGTTAACTTTGCACCCAGTTTATATAGTGTAGACTAAGGGGTGGCGGAATATTTGCCGTCTGAGAACATACCCTCAGAGCTGATCCGGATAATACCGGCGTAGCGATAAGGTACAGATACGAACGGTTTTCTTTATTTCAAAAGCCCTTATAGTCTTATTATTGGATAACAACATCAACTTTAAAAAAGATGAAGAAAATCATTGGAGTAGCCTTGGCTGCTGCGTGCACTTGCCCTTCGCAAGCTGCTGGCGAGCAGAACAAGCTCGACACTACCCGTGTGAACAACCTCAACGAGGTGGTAGTAAAGGCTGTAAGAGCCCCGAAGAGTTCACCATTTGCAGTAGAAAACATCAATAAGCCTGAGCTTGAGCGCTTCGCTACCTCTGGTAGAGAGCTGCCTATGCTCTTCGCTCGCACACCGGGCGTGCTTGCATGGAGCGAGAACGGCGTGGGTACTGGTACTGTTTATATGCGTATGCGTGGTGCTGCCGGTAGCCGCATTAACGTAACGGTAGACGGTGTACCTCTCAACTCGCCTGAGGACCAGTGCGTGTTCTGGGCAAACATGAACAGCTATGCAGCCCTCATGGGTAGCGCACAAATTCAGCGTGGCATCGGTTCATCAACCAACGGCGACGGAGCCTTCGGTGGTGCGGTGTCGCTTGCTACAGCTGCACCGTCGCTGAAGCCAACCGTAGAGGTTACGGGCTCTTACGGTTCGTTCAACACATACCGCTTTGGCGGCAAGTTCTCAACGGGTCTGCTCTGGGATCACCTCGTACTCGACGGTGCTTACCACGAGACCAATACCGACGGATACATCCACGGCACAAGCGGACGCTCGGGTTCGTACTACGGCGGACTGACATGGTTCGGCGACCGCTTCAAGATTTCGTATAAGAACATCGGCAACTTCGAGCACACAGGTCAGGCATGGAACGGTGTGCCAGCATGTAACTACGACGGCGATACCGACCTCAAGGCGTGGGGCATCAAGAGCTATAAGGATATGTGGAAGCATGGACTGGGTAAGTTCAACCCGCTCTACGAGTCGCTCAACATCCCGATGGATGACAACTGGGCACCCGACCCAAGTCAGCCACTTACAACAGAGCGTTACAAGATGCGCGACGGCTCATACTGGGATCAGACTACTGACAACTTCGAGCAGAGCCACAACATCCTCAACTTCACATGGCAGCCTACCGACCGTTGGAGCCACTCCATAACGGCTCACTACACATACGGCTACGGCTACTATAACGAGTTCAAGCAGAACACAAAGTTGGCTTCTAAGTTTGGCATCAACGAGATGTACGTAAAGGACGGCGAACTGAAGCTCGTGAAGTCGGATGCTATACGCAAGAAAGGACTCACACAGAACAACTATGGCGCTCTCTACAACGTGAACTATAAGGATGCTCTGTGGGATGTTACGGGCGGTCTTAGTATGCAGCTCTTCCGTTGCAACCACTGGGGCAAGGTGACATACATCGCTGACAAGACTCTCGAGGAAAAGTACTTCACCAACGGTCGCTACAAGTACTACGACTCTGATGCTGACAAGAACGACTGGAGCTGGTTCTTCAAGGCTAACCGCAAGTTCGGCAAGGGTTGGAACTGGTTCCTCGATATGCAGATGCGCTATGTCAACTATCAGACCGACGGCATCAACGACCACTTCGAGCAGGGTGCCGACGGCAACTACAAGAACCAGAGCATCAACATCAACGAGAACTACTTCTTCGTCAACCCGAAGGCTGGCATCAGCTACGATGCTAACGGACATAAGGTTTACGCTTCTATCGCCTACGCCAACCGCGAACCGGAGCGCAACAACTTCACCGACAACATCGGCTACGGCAATCCGTCGCCTGAACGTCTGCTCGACATCGAGTGGGGTTATCAGTATCAGGGCGAGAACTGGTTCGCAGGTGTCAACTTCTACTACATGAAGTACGTCAACCAGTTCGTGATGACTGGTGAGAAGAGCAACATCGGCGAGGCACTGACACGCAACATCAAGGACTCTTATCGTCTCGGTGCTGAGCTGTCAGCAGGCTGGAGCCCACTCTCATGGCTCTCTGTAGAGGGTAACGCCGCGCTGAGCCGCAACCGTCTGCATAACTTCAAGGAGTGTGTCGAGAGCTGGGATGGTGCTGCCGTATGGAACACATACAAGAGCTCTACCATTGCTTTCTCGCCGTCGGCTATCCTCAACGGCTTCGTAGATGTTCACTTCGCTGGTTTCCGCGCTACATGGCACACCAACTTCGTCAGCAAGCAGTATCTTGACAACACCGAGAGTTCTGATCGCTCACTGCCCTGCTATTCGCAGACTAACGTGAACGCTTCGTACACATTCAACTTCGCGAAGCGTATGCTTGGCTTGAAGCAGATTGTGCTCGGTGCCGACTTCAACAATATCTTCAACCGTCACTATGCAGCTTCTGGCTACGTCTACTACGACTGGTACAACCAGGGTAAGCGCAACTCTACCGTGGCTTACATCCCAATGGCTGGCTTCAACTGCATGGGAACCGTAACACTGAAGTTCTAAAACCTCGTCCCTCCCCCGTCGGGGAGGGGCTGTTTTTTTTTATAAAATGACAGATTTTTTCTCCACTCATTGGCTCGACATTGTCACAACAATCCTCGGGCTCATCTATCTCGTTCTCGAATACCGTGCGAGCATCGCGCTGTGGGTTGTAGGCATCGTGATGCCAGCCATGGACATTTACCTCTACTGGAGCCACGGTCTCTATGGTGATGCCGGCATGGCTGTCTACTACACGCTTGCCGCAATATACGGCTATGCCGTGTGGAAGTTCGGAGCGAAATGGAAGGCAATGATTAAACGCAAAGGCTCTGACAAGAAAGAAGGCGCAAGTGCGGTTAGCTCTGATAAGATAGAAGCTGCAAGCGCGGTTAGCAGTTCTTCCGAAGATCTTCCTATAACGTTTTTTCCTCGCCGCCTCATCTTGCGCACGCTCGGCTTTTTCTTCCTTGCCTGGGCTGCCACATATTATGTCTTGGTGGCTTACACCAACAGTACGGTTCCCTTGCTCGATGCTTTCACCAACGCTCTGAGCTTCGTCGGCTTATGGGCATTGGCACGCAAGTATGTTGAGCAGTGGCTCTTCTGGATAGCCGTCGACGTGGTCTGCTGCTATCTGTACGTGGTCAAGGGCATACCGTTCAAGGCTGGGCTCTATGGGCTGTATGTGGTGATAGCGGTCATGGGATATTGGAAGTGGAAGGGGCTTGCGAGAAAGGCGCAGCCCATGTAACAACTAGAATATCTAGAGCTTCTAGAAAATCTAGAACATCTAGAGCATCTACATCTCCTCCCCCAGCAATTCCTTCAGCCTCTTTATCTCCTCTTCCTTTCCATAATACATCTTTAGCGCTCTTTGCTTTAGATCCTCAAAAGCAGCCTTCCACTTCGCAGCTTCCGCCTGCGCCTCAGCGAGGGCTTGCTTCAGACGTGGGAACTCTGCCTCCAGCTGCTTCAAACGCTGGTCTTGCTGCTGGCGATAACCTGTGCGAGCGCGGTGCATACGCTCCTTTATGCCGCCCTCAGTGATAAACTCCTGCTCCAGCTTCTTCAAGAACGACATCATCATCCGGTCGATGAAGTGGCAGAGCGTGATGGCATAGTTACACATCTGCTCGTCAGTCCACTGCGCGAAGAACGGCTCATAATCGGACAGGCGATTATGATAGCGACAATAGTTGAGCATATCAGCGTAGCGCGGTTCACCGCTAATGAAGAACTGTAGGTGACGCGACTTTATATAGTCCTCAAAGTCCTCGCGCAACTCCTTCAGCGAAGCGCGAGCCACGTTGAGTAGCTTCAGTTGCATCTCCGTGGAGGCGACACCGTCCGCCAAGCCTTCCACGATATTTTGCTTACACGAACGTGCTGCCTGTATCACTTGGTCGCGCGTGCGGTCTTTGTATAAATGTATGAAGCGATCGCAGAAGGCGAACGCAAGCTGATATATCACATCCGACTTCTGATAGAAATAAAGCGCATCCCAATTGGCTTGCGATTTCAACACGTGCTGAGTATTCGAGGTTTCTGCCATAATAGAATAATAGATGAATAGTTTGATTTGGTGCTGCAAATATAAAGAAAAAAGCAATAGAAAGTGCTTTTTATTGCGTACTTTTGCTTGCTCCAAACAAAGTATACAGTTGACGAACAACCACTGCCAACTAAAACATAATAAACATGTGCAACCAACCACACACTCCCAAAAGCTTTGCATCGCTACAGCCGGACGGCTTCGATGCGGTCGTCGTAGCCGGTGGCGACTTCCCCACTCATGCCGTGCCGCTCACGCTCGTCGAACAGGCAAGGATGCTGGTGGCGTGCGACTCGGCTGGCGAAGAACTGATACGACGCGGATATATACCGACGGCGATTATCGGCGACTGCGACTCGATGTCGCAGGAGTTTATGACAGCGCACCGCAACATTATATATAAGGTGGAGGAGCAGGACTACAACGACCTTACGAAGGCAACGCGCTTCTGCGTGGAGCGTGGATGTCGCCGCATTGCTTACGTCGGAGCTACGGGCAAGCGCGAGGACCACACATTAGGCAACATATCGCTGCTCGACTTCTATCGTCGCGAGATGCACATCGCGGCGTTGATGGCTACCGACCACGGCGTGTTCCTTTCGGCTTCCGGCACAACGGAACTTGCCACCTTTGCCGGACAGCAAGTGAGCATCTTCAACCTCACGTGCTCGCACCTTGAGGGCGACGGTCTGCGCTGGCAGCCGTATGCGTTCGCAGCGATGTGGCAAGGCACGCTCAACGAGGCGACGGGCAAGAGCATCACGCTGCGTGGCGACGGCAGCTACATGGTGTACGGCGTGTACGAGTAGGTGAAAAACGTGCCTGCTTATTTTGTAATTTGCCGAGTTTATACTAACTTTGCACGCTCAAAACGCCCCTATCATCATTAACAATTTATATTTTTTATGTTCAAAAACAATTTCAACGCACGCCCTGTGGCATTGCATTTCAAGCACTTCACGCACCGCAGCTACGCTCTTTTCAGCTGCCTGGGTCGCGAGGTGCTCATCTGCACGCTCAGTGTGGCTACGCTCACCAACGCCAAGGCAGATGGCATCAGCACGAAGCCTGTAGCGTCGGCTCTGGCTCTCGACTCGCTGAGCCGTGAAGAGGTGAAGCTCGACGAGGTGCTCGTAACGGGTTCGCGTGCTCCGCTCACTGCATTGCAGTCGGCAAAGATTGTGGCTGTCATTTCGCGCGACGACATTCAGCGTGCGGAAGCAGCGAGTGTCAACGACATTTTAAAGTTAGTCCCGGGCGTGGATGTCCGTCAGCGCGGGGGCTTTGGTGTACAGACGGACATCTCCATCAACGGCGGCACGTTCGACCAGATTACCATTCTATTGAATGGCATGAATATTTCGAGTGCACAGACGGGTCACAACGCTGCCGATTTTCCAGTTTCGCTTTCCGACATTGAGCGCATCGAGGTTCTCGAGGGTGCTTCGGCACGTGTATTCGGTTCGTCGGCGTTCAGCGGTGCCATCAACATCGTAACGCGTGCCGATGCCGAGAACAACGTAACGGTGACTGCCGAGGGCGGCTCGTTCGGCACGTTCGGCGGCGACGCAAGCGTGAACCTTGCTACGGGCGCGGTGCGCCAGAAGCTGAGCGGTGGCTACACGCAGAGCGATGGAGGCACGGAGAACAGCGACTTCCGTCGTCGTCGCGCCTACTACACGGGCAGTTGGAAGTCGCGCTACGTAGACATGCAGTGGCAGGGCGGCTTCTCGTCGCAGGACTTCGGTGCGTCTACGTTCTATAGTGCGAAGTTCAAGAATCAGTATGAGGCTACGCGCCGTTTTCTTGCGTCGGCACAGGCGGAGATAAAGCCGTGGGCTGACGAGCGTTTCGTGCTTACGCCGATGGTCTACTGGCATAAGGATGTCGACCACTACCAGCTTATAAAGGGCAAGGAGGGTGCTGCTGCCGGCGAGAATTATCACCGTCTTGACACCTACGGCGGCTCGCTCAACGCTCATGCCTCGTGGCTGCTCGGCAAGACGGCGGCTGGCGTGGACGTGCGCCGCGAGCATATCCTCAGCACGGCGTACGGCGATGTGCAGCCGGAGGACAAATGGGTGTCTATCGGTGGCACCGACCGCAAGTACAACCGACTCGGCGAGCGCACCAACACGAGTATCTTCCTCGAGCATAACGTCATCGTGGGCGGCTTCACGCTGTCGGCTGGCTTGCTCGCCAACCGCAACACGGCACTCGACGGCAAGTTCCGCCTCTACCCGGGTGTGGACGTGAGCTACCGCCCGAACGACGAGTGGAAGGTGTATGCTTCGTGGAACCGCGCGTTGCGCGTACCTACGTACACCGACCTTTATACCAGCAACTCGGTGCAGCAGGGCGACATTGCGCTGCGACCGGAGAAGAACGAGGCGTTCAAGGTGGGCACGCGCTACCGCACGCACGGCTTCGAGGCAATGCTGAGTGGGTTCTACTCGAAGGGTACGGACATCATCGACTGGGTGTACCCTACAGCTGAGAGCAAGAAGTATCAGGCTATGAACATCGGTAAACTCGACAACATGGGTTACTCCGTTGATGCTGCGCTGCACCTGCAGGAGTTGCTACCGAAGTTCTTCATCACGCGCATAAAGGCTGGCTATGCGTTCATCCATCAGAAGCACTCTACCGACGGTGATGTCTTCGGTTCGCTCTACGCCTTAGAGTATCTGCGCCACAAGGCTACGCTGCAGTTGGATCATCGCATCTGGCGACAGCTCACGGCATCGTGGGCGCTGCGTTGGCAGGAGCGCATGAACGGTTATCATCCGTACACAAAGGTGGATGTGCGCTTGCAGTGGACTGCGCCTACATACAATATATATGTAAAGGCTGACAATATCACGAACCACCACTACTACGACCTGGGCAACGTGAAGCAGCCGGGCATCTGGGTAATGGCTGGTGCAAGCGTGAAACTCAAGTTCTAACGCTCCCACAGAATAGAGGGAACTGAAAACTCCCACAGATTCCACGGAATTCACGGAAGTACTTATAGAGAAAACTCCCACAGATTCCACGGAATTCACAGAAGTACTTATAGAGAAAAACTCCCACAGATTTCACAGAATTCACGGAAGTACTTATAGAGAAAAACTCCCACAGATTTCACAGAATTCACGGAAGTACTT
>JAERMT010000664.1_pt1 | contig 18031 bp, 15 predicted proteins | sample 9267081 | NCBI WGS metagenome assembly JAERMT01 (sample SAMN17071939, study PRJNA684904) | human gut metagenome | isolation source: diarrhea sample from child under the age of five | host: Homo sapiens | place: South Africa: Mafikeng, Mafikeng Provincial Hospital | collected 2019-09
TTCCACGTGGATATTTCGAAATCCCCACGTGGAGAATTTTTATTTTCCACGTGGGAAAGAAAAAATTCTTCGGAGGAATCAAATGAAACTTCGGAGGAAATGAATCACGCCCACGTGGAAAATAAAAAATATCCACGTGGAGATTTGAGATTCCCCACGTGGATATTCGAGAAAAGAGGGTAATTAGAGGTTAGAAGTTAGAGATTAGAGGGCTGAGATTAGAGATCGGAGCCATCGGAGCTGTCGGAGCGCTCGGAGGTGTCGGAGCTATCGGAGCTGTCGGAGCTGTCGGAGCTGTCAGAGCGCTCGGAGCCATCGGAGCCATCGGAGCGATCGGAGCTGTCGGAGCGATCTGATCCATCGGAGCCTTCGGAGGGGTCGGAGCTGTCGGAGCAATCGGAGGGGTCGGAGCGATCAGAGCTATCGGAGGTGTCGGAGCCATCGGAGCTGTCGGAGCGATCTGATCCATCGGAGCCTTCGGAGGGGTCGGAACTATCAGAGGGTGTCGTATAGGGGTGACACATTATATTATAATGAGTTCATCTATTCCTCACTTGTCGCTATGTGGAGCTCCTGACAGAGCAATTAGAGAGACTGTTGACTTTTGCAACAGTCTCATTATAATGCGTCAGCCACCTTGCGGCGAGCGTTGACGAGGCGTCCCGTGAGGTTTTTCGTACCTTAGTGGCATGAAATGCACGCAATGGTGGAAATCTCACGACCCGTCGCTCCGTAAGCGACTGATGCGTACCGTAACGCTGTCGCTATGGTGCGCGGTCCTGCTCGGCGTGGTCTACTACTTTGCTGTGGTCTATCGGGTGCCCGAGAGAGGGTCCTCTACTCCCTCGCAGGGGTGGGTCGCACGCTCCCCCGAGTGGCACGACGTACCTATCGCCGATGTGGGCGCGGGTGAGGAGTATGAGTTGCTGGAGCAGTATAGCGAACTTGTCGCGCTGGACTTCCTACTTCCATACGACTCGCTATTTCCTTGGCGGGTGGTACTTAGAGAGATGGCGTCGCTTGAGGAGGAAGAGGAAGAGGATGAGGTGGAGGAAAAGGTCCAGCCCCAGAAGGCGACTTCCCCGTCTACTCCCCGCACCACTCATCCTCAGTCCACAAGGCAGCCGGGCATCGTCTCCGACTGGGATCACCTCTTTCGGAAGTATGGTGAGAGGTACGGCTGGGACTGGTGGGTTCTAGCAGCAATAGCGTACCAGGAGTCTCACTTTCGTCCTGAGGTGGTGGGTGCTGGAGGTGCCACGGGGCTGATGGGCATCATGCCTGCCACGGGGCGTCGCTATGGCTATAGCCGCGCACAGCTCAAGCAAGCTGAGACTTCACTTCGCATCGCCTGTATGGCGCTTCGTGACTTCGGTCGTGCCTTTGCTCACATCCCAGACAGGGAGCAGCGTATGAAGTTTACCTTAGCCTCCTACAATGCGGGCAGTGCGCATGTCTTGGATGCTCGTCGGCTTGCCGAGAGAGATGGTCTCAATCCAGATCAATGGGATGATGTGGTGGAGATTTATATGGGACGCCTCGACGAACCTAAGTATTACAATGACCCGCTCGTGCGCCACGGGCGCGCCAATGGGGATCACACGGTCCGCTATGTCTCGGAGGTTTTCACACGAGCGCACACTTATAAGAACAAAGAGCAACAACATGCTACAGCTGAATAATGTCTCCCTGAGCTTCGGCAATAGAGTCCTTTTCACTGAGATAAATCTCTCGCTCCTTGAGGGAGACAAGGTGGGGCTGGTAGGAGTCAATGGGACGGGCAAGTCCTCCCTACTACGAATCATCATGGGTGAATTGGAGCCTGACGGCGGGAAGATCTCTCGGCGCAATGGGCTACGCATCGGATATTTGTCACAGCAGCACCACTTTGCTGAGGGGGTACGGGTGATTGATGCGGTCTTTTCGCCACACGACCCTACAGCACGGCTGGTGGGTGCCTGGCAGAGTGCCGTGGAGCGAGGTGACACGGCGACGCAGGAGCGACTACTCCCCGACATGGATCGTCTCGCAGCTTGGCAATATGAGCAGGAGGCGACCGCTATCCTACACGCTCTGCGCATCACGGATGTGGAGCGTCCTATGGAGCTGCTATCAGGAGGTGAGGTCAAGCGGGTGGCTCTCGCTGGCGTCCTGCTCCAGAAGCCCGACTTGCTCATCCTCGATGAGCCGACGAACCATCTAGACCTAGAGGTGATTGAGTGGCTTGAGGGCTATCTCTCACGCACACGGCTCACGCTCCTCTTGGTGACTCACGACCGTTACTTCCTCGATCACATCTGCACGCGCATCGTAGAGATGGATCAGCAGAAGCTATATAGCTATGAGGGAAACTACGAGGCTTTTCTCACGAAGCGACAAGAACGCATCGAGCAGATGGCACAGACGAGCGACCGTCTAGCCAATATCTATCGACAGGAGCTGGTCTGGATGCGCGCCACTCCACAGGCTCGTGGCGGTAAGCAGCGAGCCCGCAAGGAGCACTTCGCGACACTCTCGGCAGAGCTCTCCCAAGCCCGACAAATCCTACGTGAGCAGACGACCATCGAGCCCCTGCATTCGTCCGTTCGCCTCGGCAAGCAGGTGATTGAGCTGGCGGGTGTCACTAAAGGCTTTGAGGAGTCGAGGGTGCTCTTTCGCGACTTTGACTACATCTTCTCGCGCAGAGATCGTGTCGGCATCGTCGGTCCAAATGGCTGTGGCAAGACGACGCTACTCAAAGTCCTGATGGGCGAGCTACAGCCCGACAGTGGCTCCGTAGTGATTGGTGAGACAGTACAGCTAGGTTACTTCGGACAGAAGCTACCCCACTATGCCCCCGACAAGCGGGTTATCGACATCGTCTCCGACATCGCTAGTCACATCACCGACCCGGTCACGGGACAGTCAGTCTCGGCGACGCAACTGCTCCAGAGGTTTCTCTTCTCGGGCGACCGCATCTACACGCCTGTCTCGCTCCTGAGTGGTGGCGAGCTGAGACGCCTTTACCTCTGTACGGTGCTTATGTCCAACCCCAACCTCCTCATCCTCGATGAGCCGACGAACGACCTCGACATTACAACACTGGGTGTCTTGGAGGGGTACCTGAGTGCTTTCGATGGGGTGCTGATCATCGTTACGCACGACCGCTACTTCCTCGATAAGCTCGTGGAGCATCTCTTCGTCTTCGAGCGAGATGGAGTCATACGAGACTTCCCGGGCAACTTCACTCAGTACCGCCTGCAGCAAGCTGCCGAGCAGGAGACGAAAAGCACCCCGCCCCCATCCACATCTTCCCCCCGTCAGCCTTCGCGTCAGTCCAGTCGAAAGAAGCGACGCAGCTACCGTGAGGAGCAAGAGTTTCAGCAATTGGAGCAGCAGATACCCCTCCTGGAGCAGCGACTCACCGAGCTGGAGCAGCGGATGTCCTCTGGGACGCTGTCCAACGAGGAGCTCCTCCGAGCTGGAGAGAAGATAGCACAAACGCAACAGGAGATGGAGACAGCCTCCGACAGATGGTTCGAACTAGCAGCAATCGAAGAGGAAGCATGAGACTGAGACTACCCATCTGGCTGGCACGACAGCTATACAGTCGAGACAATCGTCGTCACAGCAAGGTGTACGCTCTGGTGCGCTTTGCAGTCCCGGCTATAGCACTCAGCCTGGCAGTGATGCTCTTGGGGATAGCGATTATGGACGGCTTCCAGTACAGCGTGCGGGACACGGTGCGACTGGTCACGGGAGACATCGTCCTGTGCGAGTATGGCAAGCAGCCGACAGAGCTAGACAATGTGCTCACGCTCACGCCCGAGATGTCACGACGAATGAACGAGATGCAGGAGATTGCCTCCGTGCGTCCTATCCGTGCAGCTGTCGGGATGATTAAGACGGACAGCACTTACCAAGGGGTTGCTGTCACGGGGGTAGATGACTTCTCTTTCCTCGCCCCCCTGTGCGCTGCGGGAGATTTGTCCTTAACCTCCCTACCCGAAGGAGGGAATCCGATCATCCTGCCGAAAGCCTCGGCTCAGAAGCTTGGGCTAGAGATTGGAGACAAGGTCGTACTCTACTTCCTCGGCGAGCGTGTCACCGTGCGTGCCTGCACGCTCATGGCGACACTGGAGCTGACGAACACAGCGCAGCCTCTGGCCTATGTGACCAACGAGCTACTGGCGCGTGTGGACAATTGGCAACCAGACCAATACACCCGCATTGAAATCCTCGCGAAGGAGCAGGGTGGCTCTCTGGAGCAGCTGGAGACGACTCTCTCCGACCAGCTCATCAGCTCGCTCTCGGAGCCTGGCGTCACGGACGAGACGCTCGGCGTCTATACGGGGCAGCAAATTAATGGAGGCATCTATCAGTGGATCGACTCTCTGCGACCCAATGTCCAGATACTCCTTATCCTGATGGCTCTGGTCGCCGCTTTCACTATGATTAATGCGCTACTGATTATCATCCTTGACTTGACGCAGACCATTGGTCTCCTGAAGGCTCTCGGCATGGGCTACCGCTCTCTGACCACTATGACGCTGACTATAGCTCTACGCATCATCGTGCGGGGTATGCTCTGGGGCAACTTGATCGCCCTCGCTCTTATCTGGAGTCAGAAGCAGTGGCAGTGGCTCACGCTAGACCCGAGCATCTACTACATCTCACATGTATCAATGCGCATACGACCAGGGGCTTGGCTGCTGGTCAATGTGGCGACGCTCCTCCTCTGCCTACTCCTCTTACTTCTCCCAGCGCGCATCATACAGCGGATTTCTCCGACGAAAGCGCTCCGCTTCGAGTAAGCTACGTCTCTCGTTATCTCTTGCCCGCAGCGTCGACCTTGAGGAAGATGGCGAGCATGAGTGAGAAGCCCCAGAGCGATGAGCCTCCATAGCTAAAGAAAGGAAGCGGGATGCCGATGACGGGAACTAGTCCTAAGACCATCCCCACATTGACCATTAGGTGGAAGATGAGGACGCACGCTAGACAATAACCATAGACTCGCCCGAAAGTGGAGGGGTGCCGCTCCGCTCGCCACATGATGCGTAGGATCATAGCCAGGAAGAGAAGTAGCAGTCCCACGGACCCGACGAAGCCTTGCTCCTCTCCGATGGTACAGAAGATGAAGTCGGTGTCTTGCTCGGGGACATACTTGAGCTTCGTCTGGGTGCCTTGGAGGAAGCCTTTACCTATGAGCCCACCTGAGCCGATGGCTATCTTCGCTTGGTCCACATTGTATCCAGCTCCTCGGGGGTCTTGCTCGATACCGAGGGACACGGCTATGCGCATCTGCTGATGGGGCGCGAGGATGTCGTTATAAACATATTCGACGGAAAGGGAGAAAGCAAGCAGAGCTAGACTGGCGATGCCCACGAGAAGGTAAGCCTTTGAGTAGTGTGCCAAGGCGCGCCAGAGGCAGAGCACGATGATACAGCTCATCAGTGCTAAGGCGACATAACTGTAGTCTATATTCAGCCAGCGCATAGAGATATACATACCGACGAAGTATGCACTACTGACGATCCACAGGACGCGACGCTCTCGCTGCTTCCACCGTACGATGCTACTCAAGTAGAGGATTGTAGCTACTGAGATGATGGTGCAGATGAGCAGACGACTGGCATCGGTGGCTCCCCAGCTGACATCGGCTAGCATGAGTGCCACGACGAAGAGGGTGACCGCCAGTGAAGCGAGCAGGAGAAAGGCTCCAGAGAGTCCCTCACGATAGAGAGCGAGAAAGAAGGCGCAGAAGACAAGCGCCGACCCTGTCTCACTCTGCAAAATGATGATGGCCATCGGCAAGAGGATGATGGCGAAGACCTCTAGGTAGCCTCGCAGGGTGGTGAGCTTGAACTCTGGTCTATTGAGCCAGTAGGCGAGCATAAGGGCGGTGCCTAACTTGGCAAACTCAGCGGGCTGTAACCGTATGGGTCCCATGACGAGCCAGGAGCGGGAACCTTTGATGTCAGGTGCCACGACCGCTGTCACGATGAGTAGCAAAATCAAGCCTATATAGAGGTAGGGAGCTCCTGACTCAAAGAGGTCCTCATCGATGAAGAGAACGATGGTGCCCAGCACGAGAGCTAGGGAAATCCAGATGAGTTGCTGCATAGGTCTTCCGCCCATATCGAAGAGGTGTCCTGGCGTGAAGTCGTAGGTGGCTCCGCAGATGGCTAGCCATCCCCCCGCCACCATGAGTAGGTAGAGGATGATGAGCGGCCAGTCTAGTCGCATGAGGAGGTTGCTATGTCGTCGATTGCTGAGGTAAGGCATCTGCTCTCTAATTGCTAAGTGTCATGTGTGTAGAGTATCTTCTGCTTGCTAATCTGCTCCACGATTGCTTGAGAAGCTCCTGAGAGCTGCCCATCACGTAGGTAGTACTCCATCATGACGCGCCCGATGGGTACGCCGTAGACGGCACCAAAGCCTCCGTTCTCGACATAAACGCTGACAGCAACTTTGGGAGCTTCGAGGGGTGCAAAGCCGATAAAGGCGGAGTGGTCTTTGCCAAAGCGGTTTTCGGCAGTGCCAGTCTTGCCACACACGTTGATTTCCCCTGGAGCAAAGTTGGCTCGGCGGCAGGTTCCTGCGAGGACGGCTCCATGCATCCCCTGAGCTATCTCCTCCCAGTACTGGGGAGAGACGGTGGTATGATGAGGGATGGTGAAGAGGGTATCAAGCGGAGTTCCTTCAATCTTATGGACAATGTGCGGGGTATAGTAGTAACCTCTATTGGCGATGATAGCGGCTAGATTAGCCATCTGAAGCGGAGTGAGGAGTACTTCGCCCTGACCGATGGAGAGGGAGATGATGGTGGATGAGTTCCAGCGACTGTAGACCCCATCGTAGACGGAGCTATTGGGGATGAAGCCTCTATTCTCGCCAGCGAGGTCAATGCCAAGCTTATACCCGAAACCAAAGTCGACCATATAGTCGCGCCACTTATTGAGCGCGTCCTGTACTGTCGGGTAGCGCGAGCGATCGTCGAGGAGGAAGTGCAGTCCCCAGCAGAAGTATGCGTTGCAAGAGGTAGTCAACGCACTACGCAGATTGAGCGGTGAGGCATGCCCGTGGCAAGCGGGGCGCCCTCGCATACGGGGATATCCACGAGCGCAGGAGAGGAGCGTGGAGGGCGTGACGAGATGCTCTTGTAGCATGAGGGCTCCCATGGCGGGCTTGAAGGTAGAGCCTGGCGGATAAGTACCCATGATAGCGCGATTGAAGAGTGGCTTACCCTCTTGCTGGACTAGCTGCTGGTGAGCCTTGCCTAGATTCTTGCCTTGCAGCAGGCGCACGTCGTAGGAAGGTGAGGAGACGAGACAGAGCACTTCGCCACTCTGTGGCTCGATCATGACGATAGCTCCCCGCTTACCCTGCATCAGCTTCTCACCCAAGCTCTGCAACCCTAGGTCTATGCTGAGGGTTAAGTCTTTGCCAGGGACTGCCTCCTGGTCATCAGCGCCATCGTTATAGCTCCCCTGTATCCGCCCACGCGCATCTCGCAAGAGGAGGTTAACTCCATTGCGTCCTCGCAACTCATGGTCATAAGTACGCTCTACTCCACTCTTGCCGACGTATTGACCTAGTACGAGAGAGCTGTCCGCCTGCAACTCGGCTTGACTGGACTCGCCTAGATAGCCAAGAAGTAGCGCAGCATTGGGCTGGTCGGAGCGACGGACGGCGCGTGGTCGGAGCGTAAAGCCTGGCAAACGGAAGAGCTGCTCCTGGATGAAGCCCGCCTCACTACTGGTGAGCTGTGACCAGAAGAGCTGTGGTGTAAAGGGTGAGTAGCCAGGATTGACCGAGCGGTCGCGTAAGGCGGACATACGCTCGTCAATCGTCACTGGTGTAGTGTGTAGGAGACTAGAGAGGAGAGAGACATCGAGCGTGTCGGCTAGTTCTTTTGTCGTGACCAGAAGGTCGTAGGCAGGCTCGTTATATACGAGGAGCTTGCCTGTGCGGTCGTATATGACGCCACGATCAGGGAAGATGACCTCCTCGTAGAGTGCATTGCGCATAGCTCGCTCCTTGTACTCACTGCTGACCAGCTGGAGGTATCCTAGACGGATGACATAAAGCAGGACGATACCAATGGCAATCATCGGTAGGACAGCAATACGTAGTCGACGATGGGGGCGCTCCATAAAGACTCTTGCTATAAGCTAGTCAACGGGTACGACATTAGTTCTGCCGACGAGGCGTATGCTCTAGACAGAGCATCTGAAGAATCATGACCACGAGGTAGGTCAGCAGGATACTGCTTCCCATACGGAGGGCGTAGTACCCCCAGTCAAATCCTCTGAGCGAGTCAAGCGTAAAGAGGACAAACTGGTGAATAGCGACCAGCTCCAAGATGACAAGCCAGATACCCCATCCATGTGTACGCATCGAGGGAGCCCGCGAGAGATTGCTCTCGGCATCCACGACAGGTGCCAAGAGATAGTTACGTAGGAAACCCACCAGGGTCAAGGCCGCCATGTGTAGTCCAGGCGTACCGCTCAGGATATCCACGGTCAGTCCAATGAGTGCGCCAAAGAGTGTCAGCACCCCCTTGGGCGTGTCTACACTAAAGAGAAGTAAAGCAAAAAGGTAGACCGACGGTGTAGCATAGCGGAACAGCTGGATGTAGTTGAAGACCTCCACCTGTAGCAGTACCAGTAGCACGATACCTAGTGCTGTCCATATCCACTGTAGTCTCATTCGATTCTGATGCTATCCTCCTCGGGAGGTGTGACGTGACCATCGGTAATAACATAAACGTAGTGTAGCTCCCCGAAGTCTGTCATCAGCTCTACAGGAAGCTCTTTCTTGTACGCCAGGCGTGTCCCCTTAGGGGCCTCTCCAGCTAACCGCCCAATCATCATCCCCGGAGGGAAGATGGCTGAGTAACCACTCGTCACGATAGTGTCCCCGACCGCTAGATGAGCGTGCTTAGGTAGTCCACGCACCAAGCCCTCCATAGGGCTGAGTTCCTGTCTCCACGAGAGGTTGCCCACGTACCCTTCTCGCAGGGTCATACAGCTCAGCGTCAGACTCTCGTTGATGAGCGGGACCACCGTCGCGTAGTTCCGCCCCACCTGCGCCACAATGCCGACGACCCCGTGACTTGAGGCCACTCCCATATTGGGCTTGATGCCATCGTTAGCTCCGCGATCGATGGTCATCATATTGTTTGCCGTAAGATAGGTCAAGCTGACCACACGAGCCGTCACAAAGGAAAAGGGCACCTCCGTCTGCGCAGTCGTGTCGGCTATAGCCAGCAACTCAGGAGCCACAGTATCTGCTAGAAGGTAGTCTAGATGTCTCTGTAGCGAGAGGTAGCGTCCCTCGAGTGCTGCCAGCTGAGCTGTAAGCTCTTGGTTCTGCTGCTGTAGCGACAAGTAGGAGCGCCAGCGTGCGCCCTCAGTATGTATGCGCCCTATGACAGACGAACTGGCAGCCGCTCCCACAAATGAGTGGAAGAGACTGCCGTTAAAAAGCAAGAGCAAGGCGACCGCCTCGCACACCACCAGGAGTACCCAGTGAAGGTTCGTACGAAGGAGTTCGAGGAGACGGCGCATCTCTATATATAGTGTATAGTGTCGAGCCACGGAGGAGCAGCTCAGTGCGTGCAATCCCCGTGGAGACTAATCAGTGGATGAGGAAGTTGTAACTGTCTACGTTCTTGAGTGCCTTGTCAGTACCCATAGCGACAGCGCGCAGGGGATCCTCGGGGACATTAAACTGGATGGCGAAGCGTCGTGTCAATCTCTCCGCCAGGCCGCGCAGGAGTGCGCCACCGCCTGTCAGGGAGATGCCGTTTTGTGTCACATCCGAGTAGAGCTCAGGAGGAGTACTCTCGAGCGTCTTGAGGATAGCACTCTCGATTTTGACAATAGACTTGTCCAGACACTGAGCTATCTCCTGATAGGAGACGCTGATCTGGCGAGGCAGAGAGTCCATCAGGTCGGCACTCGTGACGACAAAGTCCTCAGGAGCATTGTCCAGCTCAGCGAGTGCGCTACCCACGCGTATCTTGATTTGCTCGGCGGTACGCTCGCCGACACGTACATTGTGCTTCTGGCGCATGTACTCCATAATGTCGTGCGTGAACTCATCTCCAGCCACACGTATGGACTGCTTCGAGGAGATACCCCCAAGTGAGATAACGGCAATCTCAGTCGTACCACCGCCTATGTCGACCACCATATTGCCCTCTGGCGCAAGGACATCGATACCTATACCGATAGCGGCAGCCATAGACTCGTAGAGCATGTAGACGTCACGCCCACCCGCGTGCTCACTTGAGTCCTTGACGGCGCGTATCTCCACCTCCGTACTGCCCGAGGGTACGCTGACCACCATACGCAGAGAGGGAGAGAAGAGCGAGTGCGACTTCTTGTTTATCTGTTTGACCATACCTCGAATCATCTTCTCGGCCGCATCAAAGTCTGCGATTACGCCATCACGCAGGGGACGCACGGAGCGGATATCCTCGTGCCCCTTCTCGTAAATCTCTCGAGCCTTCAGACCCACGGCGATGACTTCATCGTTGCGCCGATCGAAAGCTATAACACTCGGCTCGTCAAAGACGATCTTGCCATCCTTCATTATTATAGTATTAGCTGTGCCGAGGTCCACAGCCAATTCTTGTCTCAGTTTGAATAGTCCCATAAATGTCGTTCGGTTGTGACTAAATTGATTAGTGTCTAAAGTGTCGTACGCCCGTAGTAACCATAGCGACGCCCTGCTCATTGCATGCGTCGATACTCTCCTGATCTCTTATTGATCCGCCTGGCTGAACGATAGCTGTAATACCAGCCGTCGCAGCTAGGTCCACGCAGTCGCGGAAGGGAAAGAAAGCGTCACTCGCTAGGACAGCACCCTTGAGGTCAAAGCCAAAGGTGTGCGCCTTCTGAATTGCCTGTCTAAGGGCCGATACACGAGAAGTCTGCCCGATACCCGTCGCAAGGAGCTGACTATCACGAACTATAGCGAGCGCATTGCTCTTGCAGTACTTGACGATGCTCTCCGCCATCTTGATATCCGCCATCTCATCTTCCGTCGGTGTAGCCTCCGTGACAGACGTGTAGACGACTGGCTCCGTGAGGACGTCGGGTGTCTGCACCAGATAGCCACCCGCAGCTGTGCGTACACTGTCTAGGTCTGGTAGTGGCGCCTTCTGTAGCAGGAGGATGCGCTTCGACTTCTGCCCTAAAATCTGCAGAGCCTCTGTGTCAAAGTCCGGTGCTATCAGCACCTCAAAGAAGAGCTGCGACAGTTGCTCTGCCGTCTCCTTGTCAATAGTCCTATTGGCAACGAGGATTCCTCCGAAGGCTGACTCCGTGTCTGCTTCATAAGCTGCCTGCCAAGCCTCCGAGATTGTCTCTCGGGTGGCGACGCCGCACGGGTTGGTATGCTTGAGCACTGCAAAGGTGGGTGCCTCAAACTCCTGGATAAGGTGCACAGCTGCGTCAAGGTCCTGAAGATTATTGTAGGATAGCTCCTTGCCCTGTAGCTTATCGAAGTAGCGCGTCAGGTCACCGAAGTAGAATCCCATCTGGTGCGGGTTCTCCCCATATCGCAGGACTCGTGGGTTGCGTCCCGAGATATGCAGAGCCGTATGTGCGCCCTCGTCAAAATAGTTGAATATGTCACTGTCGTAAGTAGCCGTCACCTCAAAGGCTCGTAGTGCATAGCTCCTGCGCTCGGGAAGCGTCGTCGTGCAGCCGTCACGCTCCAGTAGCTCGATGAGTCCATCGTACTGGTCTCGATGCGAACAGATAAGCACGTCGTGGTAGTTCTTCGCAGCAGCACGTATGAGAGAGATACCGCCGATGTCAATCTTCTCAATAATATCCTCCTCGCTAGCCCCACTGGCGACAGTCTCTGCAAAGGGGTATAAGTCTACGACCACAAGGTCTATCAGGGGCAGAGCATACTGCTCTACCTGCTCCTCGTCATGTGGATTGTCTCGACGCGCTAGGATACCGCCGAAAATCATCGGGTGAAGAGTCTTGACACGACCTCCCAGTATGGAGGGGAGTGCCGTCAGTGACTCGACAGGTGTGCAGGGGATGCCGAGCGACTCGATATATGTCTGCGTCCCCCCTGTGGAGACGATTTCTACCTCGGCTGCGTGTAGTATCTGCGCAATGCGATCGATGCCCTCCTTGTGGTAGACTGAGATGAGGGCTCGTCGGATAGGTCTTGTGGTCATAGTGCTTGGAGCTGTCAATGTGTCGTAATCTCTGAGCTATAGCTACAGTAGTTACAAAGGTAGTAAAAAGCAAGCATAAAGAGTCCTCTCTAGAGATTTTTTTTTTGCAAATCTCACGACTAACCCTTTGTCGGGTCGCACGGCATCGAGATGCAGAGCGCGGTAGCGACTGTGCGCCCCTGCAGCGGGCTTCTCTAGTCAGTTAGCAGACTCCTGAGTAATTGCAAGCATCGGCTCACCTCGAAGTGGAGATGAGCCGATGTTTTGTTTACTGAGACTGTTGACTTTTGCAACAGTCTCTTACTGCTCGTCGTAGAGCGATAAGGTAAGAGCCTCGCCGTCCCAGCGAGCGTAAGAGTTGTAATGAATCCAGTCGCCGAGGATGATACAGCGACGATCATCGGGGAGCGAGAGGTTCAGTAGCAGGTGACGGTGACCGTAGATGTAGTAGTCTATCTCAGGGTGCTGCTGGATTAGCTCTTTGGTGTACTGCACGAGCCACTCGTCGCGCTCCACATTCATCTGCGGGTTGTGTCCTGGTCGTGACGGGTCTTCGGCAGCTCGCATCTGTCGTAGGCGATTGCGGTAAGCCCACCGCTGTGCGAAGCCGACCGTCCAGCGAGGGTGGATAGCGGCGTAGAGACGCCTTGCGAGCCGGCTTTCGAAAGTGCCAAAGAGCCACCGCTCCTTCTTGTAGCGTAGAGCATACTCCCGATGTCCGTGCGACAGGCGGAAGGTGCGCCCCTTGAGCTGACAGACGACCGTATCACGATGCACGATGACACCTAGCTCTTTTTCAAAGTAATCGGTGAGCCAGAGGTCGTGATTGCCCATGATGTAGTGCACCTCGACACCATGCTCCACGAGGTCTGCCAGAGCAGCGAGGAAGCGTACGGATCCCCTCGGCACGACATACTTGTAGTCAAACCAGTAGTCGAGCATATCGCCCAGCAGGTAGACCGCCTCGGCGTCGTCCGCTATGGAGCGTAGCCAGGCGACCAGTCGTAGCTCGGCACGCCTAGGATCGTCGTGATAAGGCGACCCTAGGTGTGCATCTGAGAGAAAGTATATAGCTCCCATAGGTAGGGTGTCAGCTGGGCTTTGCCCTAGAGGAAGCCCAGCTCCAGCTGAGCCTCTTCGGACATCATCGAGCTATCCCACGATGGGTCGAAGGTGAGCTCGATGTCACACCGCTTGACGCCCTTGATGCTCTCGACCTTGATCTGTACATCCTGCAGGATGAAGTCTGCGGCCGGACAATTGGGCGCCGTGAGTGTCATCGTGATCACCACCTTAGCCCCCTCTTCCTGTACATCCACATTGTAGATGAGACCTAGGTCGTAGATGTTGACAGGGATCTCAGGGTCGTAGACGGTGCGGAGCATCTTGACGATCTGCTCCTCTAGTTGTAGTGTCTCCATAGGCAGATTACTTGACCAGATTCATCTCGTCGAGCAGACGCTGGCAGTGACCATACTTGTCGACCAGCATGAGGAGGTAGCGGATGTCTAGGATAATGCTCCTCTGGTAGTCTGGTAGGTACTCGATGTCGCCACCGACACCCTCCCAGTTGCGGTCGAAATTGAGTCCGATGAGGCGACCCTTACTGTCGAAGACTGGGCTACCCGAGTTACCGCCCGTCGTGTGGGTCGTCGCACAGAAGTTGACCGGCATCTCGCCATTGGGTAGCGCATAGACACCGTAATTCTTCTGCTTGTAAATCTCTTTGATCTGGTCAGGCAGAGCAAACTCCCAGCTCGTGGGGTCTTCCTTTTCCATCACACCCGTGAGGGTCGTCTGATGACCATAGTAGACGTTGTCACGAGGAGCGTAGCCACGCACATTGCCGTAGGTAAAGCGGAGCGTCAGGTTAGCATCGGGCCACACCTTGCGCGCGCCCTGCATATCCATCGCGCCACGCACGTAGTCTTTGTGAGCCAGCTTGATTGGATCATCGTAAGCAGCCTGCTGCTCACGCATCTGGACAAAGAGATTGATGGTGGAGACCGTAAACTGCATCATCGGATCGCTTAGGAGCTGCTCGCGTGAGGGAGTCTTGAGGAAAGCGTCGAAGCGTGCTGGATCAGCAAAGATAGAGCTGTCGAAGAGATGAGCTACATAAGCCTGTACGGAGCCATACTGAGCCACGCCCTCACGAAGAGCTTCTGGCCAGTGCGCCTCATCGATACGCTCCGTGTAGCGCTGCAGGAGTACTGTCGCAACCTCCTTGTCGACCGTTGGATCATAGTCCTTATTATAGAAGGCTGCGTATCCACTCCGTAGCTCGCTGATGATCTCCTCACGCACCTTCGGGTCGCTCCACTGCTGGAGCTTCTTACCATCTACGAGCGGGATCTGTAGGAACTCGATTGGCGTCAAGATACCCTCCATGAGGTACCACTGCACACGACGCGCCTCCCGACGGGCAGCGACACAGTCAGCAATCGTCTGGATAGCTTTCGTCACCTCGGGGCGGTTGTTGGCCTTAGCCCAGCTAGCCAGCGCGTCCTGCTGCGCACGCTTAGTAGCCTGTAGGTTGCGCGTACGGATGGCCCAGTTGGCACCTTGAGCGCGCTTATAGCCGTTTTGCGAGTAAGCATACTTAGCAGCGTACTGTATGTTGACCTTCTCGTCAGCAAGCATACGACGTAGCATCACCTCCTGACGCAGACCACGCATCTCGATACGTATGTTATTGTCTATCTCAGACCACTCGTCCACTTGCGCCTCTGTGAAGAAGTGATTGGTCGTGCCGGGGAAGCCCATAATCAGCGCAAAGTCGTCACGCTGCACACCCGAAGTAGAGACCGCAGCAAAGCGCTCTGGCTTGTAAGGCACATTGTCGGCACTGTAGTCAGCAGGGTTATTGTTTTTGTCCACATAGACGCGGAAGATAGAGAAGTCTCCCGTGTGGCGAGGCCACATCCAGTTGTCCGTGTCGGAACCATACTTACCGATAGCACTGGGCGGAGCTGCCACGAGACGCACATCGGTAAAGACCTTCTTGGTAAAGAGGTAGTAGCGATTGCCCCCGTAGAAAGGCTTCAGCTCGTAACGAATGCCAGGCTGCTTCATTGCCTCCTCGCCAACGATCGCAGGAATCATCTTGGTGAGCGTTGCAATGGAGAATGCCGCCATCGGGTCCTCCTTGTAGGGAGACTCCTGGAGTAGCTTATTCACCTGGTCGGTCACGTTGGTGATCTTATCGATAGATATCACCTCCAGTCCAGGACAGGGCAGCTCCTCACGCATCGACTGCGTCCAGATGCCGTCGCGTAGGTAGTTGTGTTCTACGGCTGAGTGGCTCTGTATCTGATCGTAGCCACAGTGGTGGTTGGTCAAAACAAGTCCTTGGTTCGAGACGAAGACGCCTGAGCAGCCCCCGTCAAACATCACGACCGCCCGCTGCAAGCAGGGTCCGTCAGGATTGTATATCTCCTCTACAGGGATCTGTAGCCCCTTAGCTCGGAGTTCGTCAGCTTGGTCAGCCATCTGCTCCAGTAGCCACATACCGCCGTCGGCCAGTGCTACGGCCGAGAGGGTGAGACTGGTGAGCAGGAGTAGGAGTACTCTTCTTAGATGAGTTGTCATAGGTAGTTCTCTTTTTGTATATGTATTGCGTTAATTCTCTTAGGTAGTTGGTGGTGGGGCTTGCTCTTGCGCTAGCATAGCATTGTAGTAGCGCGGGTCGCCCGTCACCTCACGCCCCAGCCAGGAGGGCAATGCGGGACAATCTGTCGGGCTCGTTAGCTCTACCTCTGCCATGACCAAGCCTTCTAGCCGCCCGCCGAAGCGGTCTACCTCCCACACGAAGCCTGCAAAAGGCACGTAGTAGCGCACCTTCTCGAGGCTACTGCTAGCACACTGGCGTAGCATCTCCTCAGCATCAGCGACAGGAATCGGGTACTCCCACTCTGAGCGGATGAGTCCGTCGGGGGTGGAGCCACCCTTGATGGTGAGTCGCGCCTCGTCGTCGATGATGCGCACCCGCACCGTCACCCGTCCGTCTGCTGTTAGATAGCCCTGACGGATGTGGTGGTGATGAGACGCCTCTCGGAGGTAGTCGTCACGACGGACGAGGTACTTACGCTCGATCTCTAGCATAGGAACTCTAGCATAAGGGCTCTAAGCATCGGAGCAACGGCTAAGAAATCGTCACTTCTATCGCACCCATCGGGAAACCATCGAACGTAACGTCCCGATACTGTACCATCGGATAGTCCTGCTCGATGCGGTTAATGATAAGCTGATGCAGAATCCCCTGTCCAGCACCGTGGATAAAGATAACCTTGCTGCCACGACGCTCCAGACGTTTGTCTAGTTCACGGCGGAAATTCTTCAGTTGGTAGAGCAGTATCTCGTGTGGCGTCATTCCCGTAGCATTGGGCAGGATGCGCTCTGCCTCCAGGCCCACCTTTTCGATAGTTTGCTCGGACGATACGGGCGTCGGATCGGGTGTCGGAAGATGCTCGGGTTGCTTTCGCTCAGCTTTAGGCTTGTTATCGTTGCTCTTTCTCGCAGGCTTTTGGGGAGCCTTCGGCGTGACCTTTTGCTGCGTGGTCACCGGCTCGGCACGCTCGATGGCGCGCTGTGGCAAAGCTCCCGAGCGACTGGGCGCTGGCTGGGGCTCCTCAGCGGGAGCTTGGCGAGCACCGTCGTAGGACTCAAGCACAGGCAGCACCAGTGCATCCTCATCAAAGAAGGGGTTCTCGCGAAAGGAGTGTCGCTTCGCCAGCTTGACCACATCCATCCGCACCTGACGCTCTACGGGAGCCATGGAGCGATAGGTACGCTCGGGCTTGTAAGCGACAAACTGGAAGTGTGAGACGGCATGGTCATTAATCTCCGATGCCTCAAACTCCTCGACGAGCACCCGCATGTCTGGCTCTAGGACACCCGCCGAGCGGAGCTTCTGTCCCCCTGTCGGGGTTGCCGTGCTGTAGGTGAAGAGGAGGTGATAGTTGCTCTCATTAATCAGATAAGTCTCGTAGGAGGACTGCCCGAAGTGCTCGTACGATACGGGCAGATAGGCGACATGTACCTGCACCTGCTCTCCCCCTGATCGGTCAAACCAAGGGCCCTTAGAGAGCGGAGCCACAAAGCTCAGGTCTTGCTCGGAGGGTTCGGTCGCCGCGGGAGTGGATATGGGTGCGCTACTCTTTGTCTGCTGCACGGCCGGCTCTATGCGCTTTGCTACAGGGGGCTTGTATGCTGGGACAAAGGTGTCGCGACTGTCCACCAGCACACACTCATGGATTGGTGTGGGTAACTCGAAGCCGTCGGGGCCCTCGACCCAGGCGACACCACGCTCGATGCGCTTGACGATGCCCCCGCCCGATGCGTTGAGGTAGCGGATAGTATCTCCTACTTGTATATTCTGTGCCATAGTATTCTCTATTTTCTATGCGAAGATACCAAAATTCGCCCAATCTCTCTCCTCACCCGAGGTCACACTCCTAAAGAAGTAGCGGTGTAGCCGTGCGCATCTCTAGACACACCGCCATACAAGCCACACCAGCTAAAGGAAGAGACCCGCCCCACTAGTGAGGACGAGTCTCTCGTTTCGCTTATGAAACCTTGTGACTCGGGTGGGATTCAAACCCACGACCTTCAGAACCGGAATCTGACGCTCTATTCAGCTAAGCTACCGAGCCTTGTCACTTCGCAACCGCAAAGGTACGAAATAATCACGACCTGTCGAGGAGCAGACAGGGCTGAAGAAACGCAACGCTGGATGGCTACAATAATTTAAAACTGGTTACACTTCGAAACGGCGCGATGTCGGAGAAAACGGATTTCCACGTGGATATTTCGAAATATCCAGGTGGAGAATTTTTATTT
>JAERMT010000673.1_pt1 | contig 17884 bp, 13 predicted proteins | sample 9267081 | NCBI WGS metagenome assembly JAERMT01 (sample SAMN17071939, study PRJNA684904) | human gut metagenome | isolation source: diarrhea sample from child under the age of five | host: Homo sapiens | place: South Africa: Mafikeng, Mafikeng Provincial Hospital | collected 2019-09
AGATTGTCCTCAGTGATGGTGATGCGGTCAGGCTTAGCCGGTGTCAAGGCGAGGAGCCCTAGCGGGTCCGTATCGCAGCAGTCCATGCCGTAGTAGCGCATCTCTAGCACTCCAGTAGCACCCTTAGGTAGTGCTTGCGTGACCTCATAGTTGATAGTGAGAGGCTCCGCATCGTGCTGCCCTGTGAGGGTAGCGACACCATAAGGACGTGTATTCATATACTCCTCGTGACTCTGGAGAGCTACCTCGCGCTCGTAGTAGGGCGCCTGCCACTTACCATTGAGGATTAGGTGTGGCAGGAGTATCTCTTCAGCCTGGGCCGTCTTGTAGACAGGCTGTATGAGGAGCGCTTTGCTCCGAGGGGTAGCATCTTGGGGGATGACTATTTGACAAGATACCGATAGGACGCCAGCGCGGTTACGCATCTGCAGGCTCTCATACTGTATTGCATCGGTTCGGAAGCCACTCTGCGCCGTCAGCGTCACAGACGATAGGGTAGCGACGAGTAGCAGAGAGCTGAGACAACTTATTATATAGGTCGTAAATGTCTTCATAGGGCGTGTATTACTTCAGGTAGTAGATAATGTTGAGAGCAGCCTTGGTAGGAGCAAAAGCACCTTTGCTGCCCTGCGACTGTAGGGTGCCACAGGCACCGCACTCATACTGCTTGTAACGGGTGTAGACGTAGCCAGCACCGAGAGATAGCTCTACGCCCCATCGCTTAGCAAACGCCCACTGGTAGCCCCACGAGAGACCCACCCCCACGAGGTCACCATCATAGCGACGATCCTTCAGCTGCTCGGGGAAAGGTAGCCCACCCACGTTGTAGGTAGCATAGATCCCGTGCAGGCCGATGAAGTGCCGCTCGAAGGTTTTGCAGGGCCACCACTTGACCTCGGGCATGACCAGTAGGTGCATCGCCTTAGGGTTAGCATCGACCTGAGCTCCATTGGAGAGCGTCACCTGACGGTCACTGGGGAATTGCCATGGGTTGTACCCCACAAGGATCGAACCGCTCCACTGCGAAGCGATGCGAAAGTCCACACCCGCATTGAGTGTCGAGGTGGCTAGGTATAGCGTATTGACCTTGGCACCTACTTGCTGCGCTGACAGATGACCAGCGAGCGTGAGGAGCAGGCATACGAGCAGAGTCTTATAAAGGTTTCTCATAGACAAACTGTTTTTTTAGTACGCTTCAAGCGACTCGCATAGTCTCTTGAAGTTTATCAAGCCAGCGGAGATGAGAGGGGCTATGTATCTAGCTCTGGGACTGTATAGCATTTCTCGGAGAGGGCTCGTCTCAAGCACTCTAGGCGAGAAGTGGATTCGGCTGAGAGTCGAGGGTACACATTTCTAACAACCTACGGTCGTAACAATCTTGTAAACTCTCACGTTCGCTGAGGATGGGGAAGAACACTGTTATTATAGAAGAGGCTATGCACTCCTCTAGTAATTGCACTACGAAGGTACGACAAATAACTGGATAAACGAAAAAGGCACTGGTCTAAGTCAACAATGATCGGCCCTCTAAAAAGCGCGAAGCCCGCTGCTGGAGCGCACTCATCGTGCATCCTAGCAGCGGACTATTCAGTTCTAGGGGTGAGACGAATCTCGGCTTACTTACTTGACTGGTCGTAAGGCGCGCATCGCGTTGAGCACGGCGAGGACTGTGACGCCTACATCGGCGAAGACGGCCATCCACATGGAGGCTACACCGAGCAGGGCGAGGAGCAGTACCAGCACCTTAATGCCTATGGCAAACCAAGCGTTCTGGAGGGCAATGCCGACCGTGTGACGTGCGATCCGTATGGCAGTAGCGATCTTGAGCGGATTGTCGTCCATGATGACCACGTCGGCCGCCTCTATGGCAGCATCAGAGCCGAGTCCACCCATGGCGATACCCACATCGGCTCGCGCTAGGACAGGCGCATCGTTGATACCATCGCCTACGAAGAGGACGGTGCCACGAGCAGGCTGCTCGAGGATTGCTTCGAGGCGTGCCAGCTTGTCCGCAGGCAGCAGATCCGCATAGTACTCGGTGATGCCCACCTGCTGTGCCACTTCACGAGCTGCATCCTCGTGGTCGCCTGTCAGCATAACTAGCTGGCGGATGCCTAGGCGGCTCAGCTCTTCGATCGTCTGGCTAGACTCCTCCTTGATTGTGTCCGAGACGACAATATGTCCCGCATAGTTGCCGTCGATAGCGGCATGGACGATCGTGCCGGCATGGTCGCAGGGTTGCCACTGAGCACCGATAGACTCCATCAGTGCTATGTTGCCCACGTACACTTCGGAGCCGTTGACACGTGCCTTGACGCCTCGCCCGGCAAGCTCCTCGACCTCCTCGATAGAGCAGCCGTCCTGTTCGTTGGGGTAAGCGTTACGCAGCGAGGCAGCGATCGGGTGTGTGGAGTGACGCTCCACGTGAGCCACCATGTGCAGCAGGTGATTCGCCTCGCAGGCTGTCGGGTGCACCGCATTGGCGGTAAAAGTGCCTTTCGTCAGGGTGCCTGTTTTGTCAAAAAGGACGGCACGCGCCTTCGCCAAAGCGTCCATATAGTTGGCTCCCTTGACCAAGATACCCGCCCGTGAAGCACCTCCGATACCAGCAAAGAAGGAGAGCGGGATGGAGATGACCAGAGCGCAGGGACAGGAGATGACTAGGAAGGTCAGTGCCCTGTACAGCCAGGTGGCGAAGTGCTCGGTGAAGCTCCCTGTCAGGAGTGGCGGTATGAAGGCGAGTAGAAGTGCTACAATGACTACGACCGGGGTGTAGACACGGGCGAAGCGACGTATGAACGTCTCACTCCGTGACTTATGATCGGTGGCGTGCTCGACCATCTCGATAATCTTAGAGGCGGTGGAGTCGCCCGCTGTCTTGGCAACGCGGACGGTGAGCAGTCCCGAGAGGTTGACACAGCCAGACATCACTTCGTCCTCGACGGTGACGCTGCGGGGTACGCTCTCGCCGGTGAGTGCGACCGTGTTAAGAGCTGAGGAGCCCTCGATAACGAATCCGTCCAGTGGAACCCTTTCACCAGGCTTGATGATGATCGTCTCGCCCACGGCTACCTCCTCTGGGGCGACCGTCTGCTCGACGCCATCGCGTAGCACATTTGCTGTGTCGGGGCGTATCTCGAGGAGGTGGGAGACGGCACGACGGCTCTTGCCCTCGGCATACCCCTCGAAGAGTTCGCCCAGCTGGAAGAAGAGCATCACAAAGACCGCCTCGGGGAACTGCGCCTCGGCACCTGGCAAGAAGCCTATGCAGAGCGCTCCGATGGTGGCGATGCTCATGAGGAAGTGCTCGTCGAAGAGTTCGCCATGTGCCACCCCCTCGACCGCCTCCCCGAGTACGTCATATCCTATAATAAGGTATGGCACGAGGTAGACCAAGAGGAGCTGCCACATGGGGAGCGCGCAGGTGCGCTCTACAATATAAGCCCCGATGAGTAGCAGGGCTGTGAGTAAGATGCGGATTAGCTTTCTATTCATAAGGCATAGCGTTACTGTTACGGAGGCAAAGGTAGGAGTATGTGGGTGCAACTCTGTTGCAAAGTGCCTCCGCCGTGGCTAGCCTTAGCGCGCAATCAGCTCAAGACTTACTGGACTGGGGCAAGCTCTGCTGGGGTTATGTAGCTGTGCAGTACGAGTACACGGTAGAGGTAGTCGTAGCGAGCGCGGAGCTCTTCGCTCTGAGCGACGAAGTGACGATTCTGCGCCTCGGCCAATTCGTACGAAGAGGCACGTCCCGCCTCGTAGCTGATCTGCGCATAGTGCAGTGCCGTCTCGGAGGCCTCGGTAGCGCGCTTGGCAGCAGCTATCTGACTGTAAGCAGCGCGGGCGTTGATCTGAGCCGTGTAGAGCTGCTGCGTGAGTTGCTTGTCTGTCTTGAGAAGTGCAATCTGCTGGTCGGAGTAGCGGAGACGAGCCTGCGCCACATTGTCTGCCGTGCGCATCGCATCAAAGATGGGTACAGAGAGCGAAAGCCCAACGAAGTAGCGTCCGTTGTTGCGCATCTGATCCCCAAAAGGCTGGTTAAACTGCCGTAACTCCTTATTCAGAATGTAGTAATAGCCAGTGTTGTAGCCTGCGCCAAAGGAAACCTTCGGTATGTAGCCCGTCTGCTCCAGTCCGATCTGTCGCTCTGCCACTTGTAGCTGTAGCCTTGCCTGCTCCATCTCGGGGCGCCTCGAGCGTGCCTGCTCGAGGAGCGTTTCATCTGAGAGAGCCAGCTCAGGAGCCGGAGTAGCTGTGAGACTCTTGACGTCTGGCGAAGTAATCTGCAGTGCCGTGTAGTCGGGCAACTCGATGATGAGTGCCAGCTGATGACGCGCCAGCTCCGTATCGCTGCAGGCGCGGAGGTAGTTGACGCTGTCCTTAGCGAGCTGCGCCTCCACCTCAGCGAGCTTGTCACGAGACCACTTACCCGCCTGAACCATTGCGGCAGTCTTCGTGAGCGTCTCGCGGGTTAGCTTGAGCTGCTCATCGGCGACGTGGATTAACTCTTGGCGAAAGAGCAAGTTGTAGTACCCCTCAGCCACCTGTAGCCCGATCTGCTCCTCGGCGTAGGTGAGTCCAGCGGTTGCTGCGTCTAGATTGAGACGCGCTATCTCCGTTGCCTTAGGACGAGCCATACCGGAGAAAATGTCCCACGAGAGGTTTGCCCCAAAGGAGGTGCTGCTCGAGGACTGATCGCCGATGACGCCCGTCTTGTCGGCACTACGTCCGAGGCTGACGCTCTGGCTAGCACTCGCCGAGAGCGAGGGTAGGTAACTGTGCTGCGCGGTGGCGAGCTGCTGCTCACTACCCGCTAAGCGTAGGCGTGCCTCCTCGACCGTGATGCTGTGAGCGACGGCGTGGTCGATGCACTGCTGCAGCGTCCAGCTCTGCTGCGCTGCTAGGGTAAAGCTCCCCGTGACCAGTAGGGCTAAGGGAAAGATATGACGAAGTGTAAGCATAGGATTGTCTTGTCTAAGAGATTAGTTAGGCTGCTACTGGGGTGCCTTTAACCTTTTCACCCTCCTTGAGACCACTCTTGACCTCAATGAGGCTACCATTGCTGATGCCGGTCTTGATCTCACGGCGCTCCGTCTCTAGATGCTTCGGGTCAGCGTCGGAGGTGACCACCTCGACATAGACCTTGTCGCCCTCAAACTGAAGTGCGCCCTCGGGGACAGCTAGGACGTTAGAAACTTGGTCAGTGATAAGCTCCGCATTGGCACTCATATCGGAGCGTATGCGGCTGTAGTCGTCGATGGTGATGGCGGCCTTGAGCTCGTACTGCGTGCCTTGCTGCTGCTGGATTGTCTTGGGCGAGATGTACTCCACGACGCCCGAGAAGGCGGACCCCTCGATCGCTCCGATGCGCACCGTGACAGGTAGTCCCGTAGCGACACGAGCGATGTCGACCTCGTCCACCTTGCCGATGAAGATCATCTCCGTCATGTCGGCGATGGTGGCGATGGTGGTACCAGCGTTGAAGGAGTTGGCCTGAATGACCGAGTTACCCTCCTTGACCGGGATGTCGAGGATTGTCCCGTCTACCGTACTGCGCACCAGTGTCGTAGAGCCCTGAGCATTGCGCTGACTCATGCCAGTGAGGACGATATTGTAAGCATCCTTAGCACTCTCGAGGCGCTCCTTAGCCTGTAGGTAGTTAGCCTTGGTCGTGGCATACTCCTCCTCGGCTACGATCCCTTGCTGGTGCAGCTCGGTCGCTATCTTGTACTTCTGCTCTGCCTCTTCGAGAGCTATCTTTGCTATCTCGACCTGCGACTCTGCCTGATTGACCGAACCCATCTCGGGAACCACCTTGATACGCGCGATGATGTCGCCCGCCTTGACGAGGTCGCCGGGCTTCTTCATGATCTCGGCGATGATGCCATTGAGCTGTGGCACGATCATCACCTCGTTGCGAGGAGCTATCTTGCCAGTGAGGATGATAGAGCGCTGGATAGAGGGGACGCGGGTCACCGTCTCTACCGAGTAAATGGTCGCTTGGGGCTGTGCCTTCTTATAGAGGAAGACGAAGGTCATGATGACAAGCAGGCCGAAGATGACCCAAAGGGAAAGTTTGAAGATACGCTTAGCTTTCATAGTTCTTTATGTTGTGTTTGTTTTTACCTAAAGTTGATTGTTGGTTTACTCCTCACGAATGGCTTCGATGGAGCGAATCTCGAGTGCTTTCTTGAGCGGCAAGAGACCGCCCACCACGCCTCCGATGATGATGAAGAGGAGCGCGCCAATCGCTGTGCCAAAGGGAATCAGCGGATTGACCAGCATCCCGTTTCCCATTGAGGCGGCGATCTGTGCAACGATAGACATAATCCCCACACCGAGGAGAAGACCTAGGAGCCCCGCGAGGAGGCTCAGCATGCCGCTCTCTAGGAGGATGAGTCGTATGATGTCTTTGCGCTGCGCACCGAGCGCACGACGTATGCCGATCTCACGGGTGCGCTCCTTGACGGAGACGAGCATGATATTGCTAATGCCGATGATGCCCGAGAGGAGCGTGCCGATACCGATGAACCAGACGAAGACATTGACACCCCACAGCATGGAGTTTTGGGCGGTGAAGATCTCTGAGAGGTTAAACTCACCTACGGCGCTCTCATCGTCTGGTGCTATGTCGTGGGTAGAGCGGATGTAAGCTTTGATGCGGTCGTTGATCGCTTTGCTATCCTTACCATCGCCATGGAGCGAGTAGAGGAAGTGGTAGACCTCATTGCTTTGGCCGAGTGATGCGGAGAGGATTGTATAGGGAATACGCACCTTTTGCTCTTCAGAACCATTGATATTCATCCCTTTAGACTTGCCCTTGAGGACTCCCACGACGGTGTAGTAAGAGCCGTCAATATTGATCACCTTGCCCAATGCCTCCTCGTGCGAAGCGAAGAACTTCTGGCTCACCTCCTCACCGATGGTGCAGTTACGACGGTGCTGCTGCTCGTCGCTCTCGTTGAGCCGTCGTCCCGCCAGGAGGGTCGAGTAGACGATCTGGTCATAGGAGGTCCAGGCGGAGTAGAGCGGTGCTGTCGTACTCTTGGTGCCGTAGCTGACGGGTGTGTTCCACGAACCTTGCTGGATAGAAGCTATCGTCTCTATCTCGGGGAAACGCTTCTGGAGGTTGGCTATATCGCTCACTGAGAGCGACCACCAGCGATCGGTGGGGTAACCTTTGTACGGTTTACTGGTTGTGGAGCAGTAGAGCACAGTGGTATTGCTTGAGATACCATCTAGCTGCTTGCGCATGCCGTTGGAGAAACCTTGGCTCAAGCTCATCAAGATGACCAGCATCAGGATGCCCCAGAAGATGCCGAAGGCGGTTGCGATGGAACGCTTGCGATTCGTTCGTAAGGAGTGAAAAGCTTCACCCCAGATGTCTCGATCAAATAGTCTCATAGTACAGTCTTTACGCTAGGGTGTGTCACTAATCTCTCATCGCTTCAATAGCGGATATACGTATCGCTCTACGAGCTGGCGTGTAGCCCGCCACGATCCCCGCAATGATCATCACAACGAGGATGCCCAGTGCCATCTGTGGCGAGAGGACTGGCGTGTCAAAGAGGTGGATCGTCTCGCCCATAATAGAGAACTCGCCAATGTGGTAAGCGGTCACAAGGTAGTCGCCTAGAGCTACGAGCCCCACGGCAATGACCAGACCGATAGCACCCGCCACGGCTGTGATGAGAAGGCTCTCGACCATAATCATCGCTAAGATGTCACGGGGCTTGGCGCCCAATGCCTTGCGTATGCCGATCTCTTTGTAGCGCTCCCGCACCGTGACCAGCATGATGTTGCTCACGCCGACGATGCCGATGAGGAGCGTGCTCAGCCCGACGATCCAGAGGAAGAGATAGAAGTAGTTGACTACCTTATTATACCGCTCGTTGTTGACATAGTTTGAGTAGGAGTACATCGCCTGATCATCATCGGGCGAGAAGGAGAGTATCGAGCTGAGTGCTTTGAGGAGCTCCTTGTCGAAAGCCTCGAAATCCTTCTTGCTCCGTATCGTAGGCGCATAGATATAGCCACCATCGATACGCTGATCATTGGAATCAATCATGGTAAAGGTGCTGCTCGGCATATAGGATGCCGATTGGTTTTGCTGAGCTTCGTAGACACCCACCACGGTAAAGGAGACATTGTCGACAGAGACGCTTTTGCCAACCGCCTCCTCGTACCGATCAGTGCCAAAGAGCTTGAGCGCATCGGAGGAGCTAATGAGGAGCGTCTTCTCCCTATTATATACATCGTTGCCATTGATGCTACGTCCCGCCAGCATCTTGACACGAGTCTCGAAGTGTCCGAAATAGTTGGCACCGATACCCTTTACCGACCCCTCGACCACCTGTGATGCGTAGGTTATCTTATTCCAAGATCTAAGGCGGGGGGTGATGTCTTCAATAGCTGGCACCATCTCCTGTAGCTGTGCGAACTGTGACTCATCGAGGTACAGCCACCGACCGGCTGGGTAACCCTGGTAAGGGAGGTTGGTCATCCAGACGCCAAAGTATATGCCGTAGTTTGGCTCCGTGTCGCCCGCATTGGCACTCTTAGAGATACCACGATTAAGCCCCACGCCGATGCTAAGGAGGATGACTAGAAAGATGATTCCCCACGCTACGGCAAAGCCTGTCAGGAAGGTGCGCAGGCGGTTGCGCTTGAGATTGTCTATGATCTCGGAGAAGTATTCGTGTCCTATACGCATAATATGTGATCCTCTTTACTCAAACACCTCCTCGGGCAGACTGCTCGTCAGACCGCCCCCCTCGATCAGCCCATCCTTGATATGTATCGTGCGGTCACACATCTCAGCTACGCCGGGCTCGTGCGTCACGATAATCATCGTCAGGTGCAACTCGCGATTGATCTCTCGCAGTAGCTCCATCACCTCGATGGTGGTCTTGCTATCCAAAGCTCCCGTCGGCTCATCGGCTAGGATGACTGAGGGCGTGGTGATGAGGGCTCGTGCGATTGCTATGCGCTGCTTCTGTCCTCCCGACATCTCGCTCGGCAGGTGCTCCGCCCAGTCGGCTAGCCCCATACGGGAGAGCAACTCGGCAGCACGCTTGGTGCGCTCCTTGCGACCTACTCCTTGGTAAAAGAGTGGCAGGGCAATGTTGTCCAGCGCATTCTTGAAGGGGATAAGGTTAAACGACTGGAAGACGAATCCTATTTGTCTAGAACGGATCTCGGCGGCGCGATTCTCCGAGAGGCTATTGCTCAGTAGCTCCTCGCCTAGATGGTAGCTCCCCTCGTCGTAGCTATCGAGGAGCCCGAGGATGTTGAGGAGCGTACTCTTGCCCGAGCCCGAAGCTCCCATGATAGCGACCATCTCGCCTGGGAAGATGTCGAGGTTAATCCCCTTGAGGACATGTAGTGGCTGCGCGCCCTGGTAGGTCTTGTGCAGATTGCGTAGCGATATGACCGGTTTAGCATTCATAAGCTTGTTTGCTTAGCGTTTGTCTTTGGTAGTACACCGCAAAGGTAGCACAAATATTTGAATCTACAATAGGAAAACCAGATCAATGTGCAACTAGAGCCAAACAGCTCCGTCAAAGCGAGACGAGTAGCCCTACGCTTTTTACTTGCATATGAACTTAAAAAGCAGATCGAGGTTACAGCGTTTGATGAATGGAATTGTCGTGCTGACGTAGCTTGTGTAGGGGCGGACCTACGTGTCCGCCCGCAGAATAGACTGCGCTCAGGTGAGGACGGGCGGACACACAGGTCCGCCCCTACGGTGGAAGCTTCCACCCCGCCGAGCGGTTCACCCGAAGAGATGTCGACCGAGCTCCCGAAACGAGAAAAAACTTCGCATTTTACTTGCATATGAACTTAGAAAGCAGGAGTCGTATCGCTGTACTACAACGGACGCACAGACCGTGCGTCCCTACAAAGGGTTACTCGTATCATTGTTACAGGTCACGGGTTACTCGTCACGCTTTGACACAACGAATGGACACGGACACCCTCCCGCCAGACACTATATTAATAATGTATCCGATCCGAGTGTCGCTAGTCGGAATAGTTTTAATACCTTTGCATCATATAAGTGAGTATGTAACCTGAAGATATGGATGATTCGTCCGCCCATAGTACACACGAGGAGCCCCCAGCGAGTCAGATGATGCTGGTGGCGGGGCCCTGCAGTGCAGAGAGCCGTCAGCAGGTTGTCGGGATAGCTCAGGGGCTTAGGTCTTTGGGAGTCACGCATTATCGCGCAGCCTTGTGGAAGCCACGTACCCGTCCGGGATCCTTCGAGGGTGTCGGAGTGGAGGGGCTTGCTTGGCTTCAAGAAGTGCAGGCCTCTACGGGTCTCAAGGTGGGCACCGAGGTCTGCCTGCCTGAGCAGGTCGAGGCGGTGCGTGCTGCTGGTCTGGACTTTGTCTGGATAGGGGCGCGTACGGTGAGCAATCCCTTTATGGTAGAGGCGATTGCCGAGCAGCTGGAGGGAGCAACGCAGACCGTCCTGGTCAAGAATCCTATTAGTCCCGATGCACCTCTCTGGATGGGTGCTATAGAGCGCATCAAGAGCCGAGGGGTCGCCCAGGTGATGGCGATCCTGCGGGGCTGTACGCCTGTCTATACGAAGCAGATGCGCAATAATCCTCACTGGGAGATGATTGCTGAGTTGCGTGCGCTCTATCAGAAGCGTTACGGGACAGAGGTACACTTACCTCTCCTCCTGGACCCTAGCCATATAGCGGGTCGTGCGGATCTCCTGGAGGCGGTCTGTCGTACAGGTATGCTCTATCCGATCGACGGCTTTATGATCGAGTGTCACTGTGACCCTGAGCACGCCTGGACGGATGCACGTCAGCAGATTAAGCCCTCGGAGCTGCACCAGTTACTGAAGGCGCTACAGCATCCCAGCAGTGACCACGAGGCGATGCTTCGCCCTATGCGCTACCAGCTACACGACCTGGACTCAGCAATCGTGGAGCTACTGGCTGAGCGGCACAAACTCACACAGACTATCGGACGGTACAAGCAGGCCAATCATTTGGAGCCCTACCAAGAGGAGCAGCGTGCTCTTGTAGAGGCTCACTATACAGAGCAGGCTGCGCAGTATGGGCTGGATCCAGACTGGGCGAAGCAGATATATGCTCTCATACATACCTATTCGCTAGAGGAGCAGCGAGCTGTCTCCTCAGAGGATGTGACCAAGAACAAAAACTAGACGCTAGACTATTTTAATAAGCAATGAAAAACAAAGCGATCGTCAGCATAGGCAGTAATGAACATCGCACGACCAATGTCAAAGAGGTGATGGAGCTACTCAAGAAGTACTTCCCTACGATACGTTTCTCGACTCCTCAACTGACGGACCCTGTCGATATGCCAGAGGATGCGAAGCCCTTTCTCAATCTGATAGCACTCTTTGAGACAGAGCTAGACTGCGAGGCTCTAGATGCTAAGCTGAAGAAGCTCGAGACTAAGCTCGGTCGTGACCGTGATGACGATGAGGAGGGTGTCATACCGATGGATTTGGACATCATCAAGTGGAACGATGAAGTCTACAAACCACAGGATATGGTCCGCCCCTATGTCGTCGCAGGGCTAGACGAGCTAGACGAGTTGTAGGATTAGAGGTTAGAGATTAGAAGTTAGAGATTAGATTTTGGTTCTAACCCTTCCTAGCTTCTCTCCCCTCTAACCTCTAATCTCTAAAATCTAACCTCTAACCTCTAATCTCTAAACCATGCCTACCCATCACAGAGATGATCACGAGCTCATGCGCTACCTCCTCCGCACAGCGGAAGAGCTGGGGGTGGCGAGCTATGTAGCTCCTTATCGAGAGCTGCTCGAGCGACTCATCCGTGAGGGGCAGTATGGAGCTAGTGCAGGAGAGGACGATCGGGAGACCTTTATGGAGCAAGCTGAGATGGCTCAGCTACTCTGCGAGGAGATAGGTCTGGGAGTCGTCTCTATCTCCGCCGTTCTGATGGAGCCTCCATACATCAGGGGGGCTATCACGGCGCAAGAGGTCGAGGAGCTTTGCCCGCCTGGTACGCTCCCACTCGTAGAGCGTCTCGCACAGACGCATGAGTTGTATCACCGCTACGACTTACGCCAGGCGGATCAGGGAGAGGAGTTTCTCCTAGCCATTGCGGAGGATATACGTGTCGTCTTGATACTCCTTGTGGAGTGTCTCAACAAGCTCGTCTACGCCAAGGAGCGTATGGACGAGAGCAGTAGAGTGCTACTTGCTCAGGTAGCGCAGCTGCTCTTCGTGCCGACAGCTCATCGCCTGGGGCTTTACAAGATAAAGAGTCAGATGGAGGACTTGATCTTCAAGTACACTGACCCCGAGCATTACTACGAGATAAAGGGGCTGATGGGACAAACCATCGTGGCGCGCCAAGAGTATATGGAGGCATTCGTCGCACCCATTCGGGCCAAGCTTGAAGAACTCCCCCTCCGCTGGCCTTACACAATCAAGTCGAGGAGCAAGACTTTTACCTCGATTATGCACAAGATGCGTAACAAAGGTGTTGCTTTTGAAGAGATACACGACCTATCCGCCATGCGTATCATCATCGACGCTCCGCCCGAGGAGGAGTATGAGGCGTGCTGGCTCGTCTACTCAATCGTGACGGACCTCTACACGCCCAATACGAAGCGTCTTCGAGACTGGATATCGCAGCCCAAGGCAAACGGCTATGAATCGCTACAGATAACCGTGCAGGGTCCCGAGGGTAAGAGCGTAGAGATACAGATCCGCACCACTCGCATGGACCGAGTTGCCGAGAGCGGTATGGCAGCCCACTGGCGCTATAAGGGCGTCTCTGGACAGGCTAGCCTCGACTCGCAGCTCACTAGTATGCGACAGGTCATCGAAGAGCTGGCGGGGGATAAGGAAAAAGCTGCAGCGGCAGCTCAGCTCTCCCTCCGGGTCGAGTCGAGAGACATCTTCGTCTTTACTCCGACGGGACAGATGATACGTCTGCCTAAGGGGGCGACAGTCCTAGACTTTGCCTTTGCGATACACTCCAATATGGGGCTGATGGCGCAGAGCGCACAGGTCAATGGCAAGCGCGCTAAGCTGAGGGATAAGCTAAAGAATGGCGATGTAGTCAACATCACCACGGCAAAGAACCAGCGGCCCTCCGTAGACTGGCTCCAATCAGTCACCACCCGTAAGGCTAAGAACAAGATACGCCAAGCAATACGTGACCAGCAGGAGAGCGGACTGCAAGCAGGCAAGGAGCTACTCGAGAGACGCTTTAAGAATAGACATCTCGCCTACCAAGAGTCTATCTTCACCACCCTCCTACGCAAGATGGGGTACAAGGGGAATATGGACTTCTTCATAGACCTCTCTGAGGAGCGGATCAATGTGCCGAACTTCCTAGACCAGTATGCGGAACTCTGTGCAGAGGCGGAGGCACGTGCTGCTGAGAGTAGGCGAGTGGCTCCGACGCCGACTGCGATCAAGTCGACAGAGGCTCCCGACGGACGGGAGATTGTGGTCTCTACGGCCGACTTCAAGGGTCTAGAGTACACGTTGGCTAGCTGCTGCAACCCTAAGATGGGCGACGAGATATTTGCCTACCCCTCCAAGTCGGGTCTGAAGATACATACCCGCAACTGCCCGAATGCCATTGATATCTTAGGACGTCACGGAGACCGGGTCCTGCCGGCACGCTGGCGCGGTATGGAAAGCTCTGCGGTAGTAGCGACACTCTATGTGACGGCTCTCCACGATGCTGTCACGATAGGACGAGTCATCTCTACGCTACACCAGGCGGAAGAGTGTACGCTGCTCAACGAGGAGCAGCAACTCGATGGGGGACTCTGGCATGGTACTTTCACCTTTAGAGAGGGGGAGCGGCAGGCACTCTTTGCCCTACAAGCGCAACTGCAAAGTATCAAAGGGGTGCAGCAAGTGCGCCTCGAGCAGTAGCTCGTAGGGATGTCTGACCTACGAAATCGAAAAAACGCTTGTTTATTCGATTAAAAGTTGTACCTTTGCACACGCAATTGGCAGGGAGAGCCGTTTTTTCGTCTCACCAACCTGCCGGAAGGAGTCTCGGGGTGTAGCGCAGTCCGGTTAGCGCACCTGCTTTGGGAGCAGGGGGTCCCAGGTTCGAATCCTGGTACCCCGACGAAGATTTCATTTGTTGGTCTGGGAGGTTCTATGTGCGCACATAGAGCCTCTTTTTTTTTGTGCGACTGTTGACTTTTGCCACAGTCTCTAGATGGAGGCTTTTTTGTACCTTTGAGGCAAAGAGAGAGACTTTAGAAATGTCAAACAATATATCTACACCGAGCAATGCGCCGGCGACCACTTACAATAAGAAGGTTGCCATCGTAGGCGCAGGCTCTATGGGACGAAGCATAGCCATCTGCCTTGCTATGCACCAGATTCCGACCGTCATACAGGCGCGCTCACTGGAGCGTCAGAAGCGAGCTATCCCTCTGCTGGAGCAATCTCTGGCGGAGTGTGGTGAGATTTTTGGCTGGAACGAAGACGAGCAAAAGGAGCTACTCAATCGCATTAAGGTAACGGTCGACAATGCAGACCTCGCCCTTGCGGACATCGTCATAGAGGCTACGAGTGGTACTTTGGAGGAGCACAAAGAGCTCTACCGAGACCTCGATGCAGTGCTGCGCGATGATACGGTCATCGCTTCGATAACCTCGTCGATTAGTATCACCGAGCTGAGCAACGCTACGGAGAGACCGTCGCTCGTAGCTGGTATGCACTTCTTCATGCCCGTGCCACTCATTGACCTAGTCGAGATCGTCTCGGCGCAGCACACTGTGCAGGAGACGCTCGACCAGATACAGGAGCTCTGCGACGCTATGGGCAAGGAAACGGTCTACGTCGAGGATTCGCCAGGCTATATCGTCAATCGTATGCTCATCCCGATGATCAACGAAGCTATCACCGAGCTAGCTCAGGGCATCGGTTCCATCGAAGACATCGACCGTGCGATGCGCATCGGTGCTAATCACCCTATGGGACCGCTCGAACTGGCGGACTGGATAGGGCTAGACACTTGTCTGGAAATCTTGGAGGGACTCTTCGCTGAGTTTATGGATAGCAAGTACCGTCCGCATCCGTTACTTCGTCGTAAAGTGCGTGCTGGTCAGCTAGGTCGCAAGGCCGGTGTGGGCTTCTACCGCTATAAAGAGGAGGAGTAGCGGACATCCCGTGGTGCTAGTTAATCTCCCGTATTGCTGACTATCTAAAGAGATGCAGGTCAAAATCCTCGGCTGTGGCTCGGCACGCCCTACGCGCCATCACCTACCCGCAGCGCAAGTGCTGACCATATCTGGTCATAACTATCTGATAGATGCTGGTGAAGGAGTGCAGCACTCGCTCCTAATGGCTGGGTATAAGATTACGCAGCTGGAGGCCCTCTTTATCTCTCATGCTCACGGCGATCACTGCTTTGGGCTACCGGGACTACTTACCTCGATGGCGCATGTGGGGCGCACTAAGCCTCTGACCATCGTGACGACCGCTGAGGTGGCTGACTATATCCACTATATAGAGGAGCATCATCTAGAGGAGACGTCCTATACGCTCTCTGTAATCACAGCTCCAAGTGAAGAGACCAGTCCGTCCATCTACAGCGATGAGTGGATTACTGTCGACACGCTCCCGCTCCGTCACCGGACGAGTGCCGTCGGCTTCCTCTGTCGTGAGCACTGTATGCCTAGGCGGATTGATCCTGTCGCCACAGACTTTTACCAAATTCCCTACAGTGCTATGCAGGCTCTGCAAATGGGGCTAGACTACGTACCTCGAGATGGGGGGCGCATCATCCCCAATCGCGAGCTGACGAAGCCTGGTCGCCCGTCACGTTCCTACGCATATCTCTCGGACACTCTCCCAGCGTGGCACCTTGTGGAGCAGATACGAGGTGTGGATCTCCTCTACCACGAGAGCACTTACAGCGATGAGTTTCGTGACCGTGCCGATAGCTACGGACACTCGACAGCACGACAAGCCGCTGAGGTGGCCCAGGCCGCCGAGGTGGGTCAGCTACTCCTAGGTCACTACTCCGGGCGCTATGACGATGTGTCGCCACTACTGGAGGAGGCGCGGTCTGTATTTGCGAATAGCTTTGCGACCAATGAGGGTGATTTATACGAAGTATAACCATTTGTCTCAAGCGCAGCTAATAGGAGTATGAGTAGTCGCATCAAAAGCCTCTTTAAGGACACCATCATCTACGGCGCCACGACCATGCTGAGCCGCTTCCTCAGCTGGGCGCTCTTCCCCCTCTATGTGTACCAGCTCCCCTCGCCGGCGGACTACGGTATCGTGACCAATCTCTATGCCTGGGTGGCGCTCCTCTTGATTCTCCTGACCTACGGAATGGAGACGGGGTTCTTCCGATTTAGTCGTGAGGGTGACGGCCGCAAGGTATATGCTAATAGCTTGCGCACCTTGGGGACCAGCTCGCTCCTCTTCCTTATTCTAGGCTTGACCTTCGTTCGCCCTATAGGAGCAGCGCTCGGCTATGCCGATATGCTCCGACCCGTGGCGATGCTCATCGTCATCGTTGCCATCGACGCCTTCACTAGTATCCCCTTCGCCTATCTGCGTTACACCAATCGTGCGCTACACTATGGGCTTATCAAACTCGGCTATGTGCTACTGACGGTCGGGCTTAACCTGTTCTTCCTCCTTGGTTGCCCCTGGCTCCTGCGAGTTGCTCCGGGAGCAGTCGACTGGTGGTACGAGCCGGGACTTGGAGTCGAGTACATCTTCCTCTCCAACATGGTCGCCAATGTAGTCCTCCTTCTGGTCTTAATCCCCTATATGCGACCAGCACGGGGGCAAGGACGCTTCGACTGGCGACTGCTCCAGCGGATGCTCCACTACTCGCTTCCGATGGTACTCCTAGGTATCGCTGGAAACTTCAATAAGATGGCGGACAAGATTATCTTCCCGATGCTCTTTGAGGACCAAACCGTTGCCAATACGCAGCTCGGTATCTATAGTGCAGGGTACAAGATTGCGGTCGTCATCGTGATGTTTACTCAAGCCTTCCGCTTTGCTTATGAGCCTTTTATCTTCCAGCGAACGAGGGCGGGTGAGCTATCAGCTGAGGAGGAGCTCATCGCAGAGCGTGAGCGACGTATCACCTATGCTAAGGCGATGCACTACTACCTGCTCTCGGCTATCTTTATCTATGTGGCGGTGATGTGCTATCTCGACCTGCTCAAGGTACTCATCAGCCCCGCCTACTACGACGGTCTTCGGGTCGTCCCCTATGTGATGCTCGGAGAGGTACTCTTCGGTATCTACTACAATCTCTCGCTCTGGTACAAGCTGACCGACCGCACCTACTGGGGGGGCATCATCTCCACGCTGGGCTGTCTGCTGACGGTAGGGATTATCGTCTGGGGTGCTCCAGTGTGGGGCTTTATGGCATGCGCATATGCCTCCGTAGTGAGTAACCTCCTCCTCGTACTTATCTCCTACTTCCTCGGGCGCAAGTACTATCCAGTGCCTTACCAGCTCGGAGCTGCGGCTGGTTATCTCGCCGTGGGTGCTCTTGCCGTGGGGCTCGTCTTGTGGATTTACGGTGCGGTGGCTACGGTCTGGATACGGTTGCTGCTCTGTACCCTTGTCCTAATAGTGCTAGCTGGATACATCATCTGGCGCGAGAACCTCACGAGAGCTTTCGGATCGCTCCTACGACACATGCGCCACAAGTCTGGCACAGCGTCACACAGTGGACCATCCTGCTAGGGAGTCTCTAGGTAGCTTACCGCCTCCCCGCCTCCCCGCCTGTCACTAGAGGAGACTGTTGACTTTTGCCTCAGTCTCCTAATGTGCCACCCTGTCCTCTAACTTCTAACCTCTAACCTCTAACCTCTAATTACCCTCCTTTCTCGAATATCCACGTGG
>JAERMT010000686.1_pt1 | contig 17698 bp, 13 predicted proteins | sample 9267081 | NCBI WGS metagenome assembly JAERMT01 (sample SAMN17071939, study PRJNA684904) | human gut metagenome | isolation source: diarrhea sample from child under the age of five | host: Homo sapiens | place: South Africa: Mafikeng, Mafikeng Provincial Hospital | collected 2019-09
CAAAAGCATGTATCGAGCTTGGCGTATCCAGTGACCAGCTTGAGATTCAGGTAATCAGTGAAGGAAGCAACGGATTCTTCGGAATCGGAAGTAAACCTGCAGTGATAAAGGTTCGTAAGATTGAACTGGTTTCTGAGGAAGAAGAAATGAAGGAAATCGTAGAGACAGTAAAACTTGATTCCTTCAAGGAAGAGACTCCGGTTGAAGAAAAGAAACCAGAACCTGTAAAACCGGTGAAGAAAGAAACAAAAGAGCCAAAAGCTGTTTCTGAGAAACCAAGACAGCCAAAGCCTGTAAAGGAAAAAGTTGTAAAAGAAAAACAGCCAAGAGAACCGAAAGAAATCAAAGAGAAACCAGTCAGAGAAAAGGCAGCAAAACCGGTGAAACCGGCAAAACCTGTTGAGATCATTACAGATCCGGAAGAGATTAAAGAAGTAGAAAACAGAGCAAGGATATTCCTGAGCGAAGTGTTTGCTTCTATGAATCTTGGAGAAGTAGAGATCACATCTAAGTATAATACAACAGATGGAAGTCTGGAAGTTGATTTCGAAGGCGAAGATATGGGAATCCTTATCGGCAAGAGAGGTCAGACACTGGATTCTCTTCAGTATCTGACAAGCCTTGTGGTAAATAAAGGAAAATCAAATTACATTCGTGTAAAACTTGATACAGAAGATTACCGCAAACGCCGTAAAGAGACTCTTGAGAATCTTGCAAGAGGTATCGCTTATAAGGTAAGAAAGACCCGCAAGCCGGTAATTCTTGAGCCGATGAATCCTTATGAGAGAAGAATCATCCATTCTGCTCTTCAGGGAAATAAATTCGTTGAGACTGTCAGTGAAGGTGAAGAACCTTACCGCCATGTAGTGGTAAAATTAAAAAGAAATTAATCTGCTGTTTATTTCACAAGGTGTAATGGCGACTGAACAGTAACAAATTAAATAAATAGCTGTATGTAGAAGCACATGTTTCATTGCAGATATTAAAAAAGAATGTTATTCTAGGTGAAAGCGTGAATAACACGTAACTTTGCGTGTACACTTTTACCTGGAGTAACATTTTTTATTGTAGAAAATAAGTAATTATCCAACGGCAGCAGTTCCCAGGTGGGACTTGTTTTTGTATAAATAACAGGGATATTAACGATAGGTGTAATGATCCTGTTATTTATATAAAGATTTGAAAAAGATGCTAAGGGTTGCCTGTGTAATCCTGTTTGTATTTTAAAATTTCTAAATGCTATTCGGCTATGAGCAGGCAGCGAGAGTACATATAATAAGTGAGGAGGAAAAAATGGAAACAACAATTGCAGCAATTTCCACAGCTATGAGTGCATCCGGAATTGGAATTGTCCGCATCAGTGGTGAAAATGCCATGGACGTGATTTCCCGTGTCTACAGATCAAAAGGTGGAAAGAAAAAAATAAAAGAAGTTCCGACTCATACCATTAATTATGGATATATTTATGATGGAGAGGAACTGGTAGATGAGGTTCTGGTGATGATCATGCACGCACCGAGAACTTTCACAGGGGAAGATACAGTAGAAATTGACTGCCATGGCGGTGTATTTGCCATGCAGAGAGTACTGGAAACAGTGCTGAAAAACGGTGCAGAGATTGCAGAACCAGGAGAATTTACGAAGCGCGCTTTCCTGAACGGTCGTATGGATCTGTCCCAGGCCGAAGCGGTTATGGATGTCATTCAGGCAAAGAATGAATATGCACTTCGAAGTTCCATGGATCAGTTAAGAGGTTCTGTACAGAAAGCTATCCGCGAGATCAGAGAGAAACTGATTTATCATATCGCATACATTGAGTCAGCATTGGATGATCCGGAACACATCAGTCTGGATGGATATCCACAGGAGCTTCTGGGAGTTGTGGACAACGAGCAGAAAGAAGTGAAACGATTGTTGAAAACTTCTTCCGACGGAAAGATGATTCAGGAGGGAATCCAGACGGTTATTCTTGGGAAACCAAATGCCGGAAAATCTTCTCTGCTGAATCTTCTGATAGGAGAAAATCGCGCTATTGTAACTGATATTGCAGGAACAACAAGAGATATTCTTGAAGAATATATCACACTTCATGGAATCTCTCTGAAGATTATCGACACAGCCGGAATCCGTGAGACGAAGGATATTGTGGAAAAAATCGGTGTAGACAGAGCCAGAGAAATGGCACAGAAAGCAGACTTGATTCTTTATGTTGTGGATTCGTCAGTTCCGCTTGACGAGAATGACGAAGAAATCATGGCTATGCTTGCCGGTAAAAAAGCAATCATCCTGTATAATAAAACGGATCTTCAGCCAGTAATCCAGCCAGAACTTCTGAAAGAAAAGACGGGTCACCCTGTGATTCCTATTTCTGCAAAAGAGGAAAAAGGAATCACAGAGCTGGAAGAACAGATCAAAGAAATGTTCTTTGGTGGAGAGATTTCCTTTAATGACGAAGTATACATCACAAATGTCCGCCATAAAGCAGCACTGGAAGAAGCTGACAAGAGCCTTGATCTGGTCAGAAACAGTATAGAAATGGGAATGCCGGAGGATTTCTTCTCCATAGATCTGATGAACGCATATGAAAATCTTGGAAAGATTCTCGGAGAATCAGTGGGTGAGGATCTGGTTAATGAGATTTTCAGTAAGTTCTGTATGGGTAAATAGTGGATAAGAATCTGGCAGCGAGTAGTGACTTGATTGTATCCGATAGATTATCATTAGTATTGATGAAGTATGATTGTAATAGAATAAATTTTGCAAAAAAATCGCCTTCGGCGATTTTTAATAATAGATTAGTAAATTGTACGATAGTAGATTATACAGTGGAAATAAAGGAGATAAAATGAAAACTTTAGTAGAAGATTATGATCTCGTTGTAGTCGGCGCCGGACACGCCGGATGTGAGGCTGCACTTGCAGGCGCGCGCCTCGGTCTGAATACAGTTATGTTTACCGTCAGCGTAGATAGTATCGCATTAATGCCATGTAATCCAAATGTAGGTGGCAGTTCCAAGGGACATCTGGTAAGAGAACTGGATGCTCTTGGCGGTGAAATGGGAAAGAATATTGATAAAACATTTATTCAGTCAAAAATGCTCAACTGCTCCAAAGGACCTGCGGTTCATTCCCTGCGTGCACAGGCGGATAAACAGGCATACAGCAATGAGATGAGAAAGACATTGGAAAATACTCCGAATCTTACTATTAAGCAGGGTGAAGTAACAAAGCTTCTTGTTGAAGATGGAAAGATTAAAGGCGTAAAAACTTATTCAGGTGCTATTTATAATTGTAAGGCAGTCGTTCTCTGTACAGGAACCTACCTGAAAGCAAGATGTATCTACGGCGATGTAAGCAACTACACAGGTCCGAACGGACTCCAGGCTGCCAATTATCTTACAGATTCTCTGAAAGAACTGGGAATCGAAATGTTCCGTTTTAAAACAGGAACACCGGCACGTATTGCTGGAAATACCATTGACTACAGCAAAATGGAAGAGCAATTCGGAGATGAGAGGGTTGTTCCGTTTTCTTTTTCAACCAACCCGGAAGATGTTCAGATTGAACAGAAATCATGCTGGCTGACATACACCAATGAGAAAACACATGAGATTATCCGCGCAAACTTGGATCGTTCTCCGCTATATTCAGGAATGATTGAGGGAACAGGACCACGTTACTGCCCATCTATTGAAGATAAGGTAGTGCGTTTTGCTGATAAAAACCGACACCAGGTGTTTATTGAGCCGGAGGGACTTTATACAAATGAAATGTATATCGGCGGAATGTCCAGTTCCCTTCCAGAGGATGTACAGGAGGAAATGTATCACTCTGTACCGGGACTTGAACATGCCAAAATCGTCAAAAATGCATATGCCATTGAGTACGATTGCATTAATCCGCGCCAGCTATATCCAACACTGGAATTCAAGAAAATTAAAGGTTTATTCAGCGGTGGACAGTTTAACGGAAGCTCCGGATATGAGGAAGCGGCGGCTCAGGGACTGATTGCCGGAATTAATGCGGCTATGGAAGTTAAAGGCCAGGAACAGTTGATTCTGGACCGTTCAGAGGCGTATATCGGTGTCCTGATTGACGATCTAGTAACAAAGGAGAACCATGAACCATACCGTATGATGACCAGCAGAGCAGAGTACAGACTTCTTCTCCGTCAGGATAATGCAGATCTGAGACTTCGTAAGAAGGGCTACCAGGTAGGTCTTATCAGCGAGGAAGAATATCAGAAGATTCTTGCAAAAGAAGAACAGATTAAGAAAGAAATGGAAAGAGTAGAACATACAAATATCGGTGCAAATAAAGAGGTTCAGGCACTTCTGGAAAGCTACAACAGTACTCCATTGAAGTCAGGAACAACACTGGCAGAACTGATCCGCCGTCCGGAACTTTCCTATGAAGCAATTAAACCGCTTGACAAAGAACGTTCGGAACTTCCATGGGATGTACAGGAACAGGTTGATATTAACATCAAGTATGATGGATATATCCGCAGACAGTTAAAGCAGGTAGAACAGTTTAAGAAACTGGAAGCAAAGAAAATCCCAGCGGATCTTGATTATGAGAAAGTCGGCAGTCTGAGAATCGAAGCCCGCCAGAAGCTGGAGGCATATAGACCGATTTCTATCGGACAGGCCTCCCGAATTTCAGGGGTATCGCCAGCAGATATATCTGTTTTACTGGTATATCTTTCAAGTGCAAGATAAGACATAATAAGCACTATTTAATGTACTTGCACATGTGAAAATATGAAAAAACAAGCGTATTTTACAATATAAAAGAACTGAATAAAGTACCCTTAAATCACCAAAAAAACGATTTCAAAGTACGAAAAACAACACTTAAATATACAGACTCAGGTAGAGAAAGAATAGAAAAGAACATTAAAAATCCCAAAAAACAACAAAAAGAAAAATAGAAAGTTGAGAGAAAAGCTAATAAAATAGCAGGGAAACTCAAAATCTGAAATACCGAAATAAAAAAGAAAAATCAGTTATAAGTTGAAAAAACAAAACAACGATTAGAGAATTAGAAATAAGTATAAAAAAGGAGAAAAATACCATGCCATATAATCTGTCGACATTGGAAAACGGATGTAAAGAGCTGGGAATAGAACTGAGTCAGAAACAGAAAGATCAGTTTATTCAGTTCTATGAATTTCTGGTAGAGAAGAATAAAGTTATGAATCTGACAGGAATTACAGAATTCGAGGAAGTGCTGACAAAGCACTTTCTCGACAGCCTGTCCTGCGTAAAAGCGATTGATATGACAAAAGTAAAAACAATCATGGATATTGGTACAGGAGCAGGATTCCCGGGAGTACCGTTAAAGATTGCATTCCCGCATCTGGAAGCCTGCCTGCTGGACTCCCTGAAGAAGAGAGTGAATTTTCTGGAGGAAAGCTTTACGCTTCTCGGATTGGAAGGAATTAAGGCAATTCATGGAAGAGCCGAAGAGTATGCGAAGAACAAGGAATATCGTGAGAAATATGACCTCTGCGTATCCAGAGCAGTGTCAAATCTTGCAACGCTGTCAGAATATTGCCTTCCATATGTAAAAACAGGTGGAACATTTATTTCCTATAAATCAGGAACTGTACAGGAGGAAGCAACAGAGGCTGAAAAAGCAATCAAAATCCTTGGCGGACAGTTAAGAGATATCACATATTTCCAGCTTCCTGATTCGGAAATTGACCGTTCCCTTGTCATTATAGATAAGAAGAAACCAACTCCGGGTAAATATCCGCGTAAAGCAGGAACTCCGCTGAAAGAACCATTGTCTCACACAAACATCACAAAATAATCACACTTTTATCCTAATTTCATCACAACTTCATCATAAACTGTTCTTATAGAGATGTCCTCGGGTTCCCCCATTCTCTGTTTCGCCTGAGGACATTTTCTATATTAATCCTGAAGCCAGAGCGTGTTTGGAAAATCATTCCTGAGGAAAGTCTTTTTTAAACACACCAGGACGAATTTGCGGCATTTAAATAAAAGGAGGAGAACACATTGATTGAAGTAAACAATCTGGTCAAACGATATGGCGACCATACGGCAGTTGACCACCTTTCTTTTAAAATCGAGAAAGGTAAAATCTATGGATTCCTTGGACCAAACGGTGCAGGCAAATCCACCACAATGAATATGATAACAGGATACATTGCATCCACAGAAGGAACCGTCAGGATTGACGGACACGATATCCTTGAAGAACCGGAAGCAGCGAAGAAATGTATCGGTTATCTGCCAGAACAGCCGCCACTCTATTTTGATATGACCGTTCTGGAATATATGAAATTCGTGGCTGATCTCAAAAAAATCCCAAAAGACAAAAAAGCAACCATGATAGAAGAAGTCATGGATATGGTAAAGATTTCTGATATGAGAAATCGTCTGATCAAAAATCTGTCAAAAGGCTACAGACAGAGAGTTGGACTGGCGGAAGCAATCATGGGCTACCCGGAGGTTATCATTCTGGATGAGCCGACAGTAGGACTTGACCCGAAACAGATTATAGAAATCCGTACCCTCATCAAAGATTTAAAGAAGAAGCATACAGTAATTCTCAGTTCGCATATCTTATCTGAAGTAAGTGCGGTGTGTGATTACGTGCTGATCATTTCCCATGGAAAACTGGTTGCCAGTGATACTCCGGAGAACCTTGGAAAGCTGGCAGAAGGATCTAATACTCTTGAAATGCTTATTAAAGGTGAAAAATCACAGATTAAACAGGCTCTGGAAAGCATTGAAGGAGTTAACAGCGTGACTATTGAGAAGGATGAGAAACAGAATCTCTGGAGCGCTAAGGTTTCCACAGAAGAGAATAATGATATCAGAGAAAAAGTATTCTACAAGATGTCTGATATAAACAGTCCAATTTATGAGATGAAGTCCAAGAAAGTATCTCTTGAGGAAATATTCCTTGAACTTACAGCATCTGAGAAACCGGCATCTGCAAGTGAAGATGATACAGACCAGAAGAGTTCTGAAAGCCAGGAAACAGCAGAAGCTAAAACGGAAGCTGTAAACGTGGAACAGACATCAACAGAATCGCAGAAAAATGATGAAGGGGGAGAAAAATAATCATGACAGCTATTTATAAAAGAGAGCTGAAAAGCTACCTGACATCCATGGTAGGATATTTGTTTATCTTTTTTATCCTTGTACTGGCAGGTATTTATTTTTCTGCATATCAGCTTTCAGCAGCATATCCTAAATTTGAATATACATTAAGTGCCATTACCTTTGTGTTCCTTATTGGAGTGCCAATCCTGACGATGCGTGTACTGGCAGAAGAAAGAAAACAGAAAACAGACCAGCTGCTTTTGACATCGCCGGTTTCTGTAGGTGGTATTGTAATAGGTAAATATCTTGCACTGGTAACGGTATATGCCATTCCTATGGCAGTTATGTGTACTTATCCACTGATTATGTCTAAGTTTGGTACAGTATCCTTTGCATCTGCTTATACAGCAGTTCTTGGATTTTTCCTTCTTGGATGTGCAAATATTGCAATCGGTGTATTTATGTCAGCATTAACTGAAAGCCAGGTAATTGCGGCAGTACTTACATTTGTCCTTTTATTTGCCTTCTACATGATGAATGGTATTTCTTCATTTTTCTCTCAGACATCAATGTCTACATGTGTAGCATTTGGATTACTGATTCTGGCAGCAGCGATTATTATTTATACAATGATTAAGAATGTTCTGATCTCAGCAGTGATTGGAGTGATCGGAGAAGTAATACTTGTAATCATTTATGTAGTAAAATCCAGTATTTTTGAAGGCGGAATTCAGAAAGTTCTGGATGTATTCAACCTGAGTGGACATTTTGATAATTTCACGAGTAACATTTTTGACATAAAAGGAATTGTATATTTTCTTTCAGTGATCGCAGTATGCTTGTTCCTTACAACACAGTCTATTCTGAAGAGACGTTGGAATTAGTTGGGAGGTGAAAGGAAATGAAGCTGAAAGAAAAAATGAAAAACAGTAAACATACGAAGTTTGATAAAAAGAAATTGATTGGAACTGTCAGCAAGAAACATATTAAAAACGGTTCCTATACAATGGTAATGTCAGTAATATTTATTGCAGTTGTAGTTGTGATAAATATGATTGTAAGTGCGATTCCATCCAAATACTCAGAGATCGATATCAGCAGTGAGAAGCTTTACAGTATCGGTGACGATACTAAGGCAATGCTGAAAGATCTGGATAAGGATGTAACGATTTATCAGATTGCACAGAGCGGTTCAGAAGATGAAAATATCACGAATCTTCTTAAGAAATATGAAGATGAATCCAAACATATTAAAGTAGAACAGAAAGACCCGGTAGTAAATCCTAAATTTGTAGCCGAGTATACAAGCGATGATCTTTCTGCAAATAGTCTTATTGTGGTATGCGGAGATCGAAACAAAGTTATTGATTATAACAATATCTATGAAAGTACAATGGATTATCAGACATACAGTTATCAGACAACTGGTTTTGATGGTGAAGGTCAGATCACAAGTGCTATCGGATATGTAACTTCTGAAGATCTTCCGGTTCTTTATACATTGGAAGGACATGGAGAAAAAGAGATGGATTCTTCAATCAAAGAAGACATCGAAAAAGCAAACATGGATATTCAGTCACTGAATCTTCTTACAGAAAGCAGTGTTCCGGATGATGCAGATTGTCTGTTTATTGATTCTCCATCTACAGATATCTCTGAAGATGAAAAAAATGCCATTATCGATTATCTTGAAAATGGTGGAAAAGCGATGATTTTCTCTGATTATACAACAGAAGATCTGCCAAACTTCGATGCAGTTCTTGAAAATTATGGTGTTCAGAGAGCAGCAGGAATTGTATTTGAGGGTGACAGCCAGCATTATGCGATGCAGATGCCATATTACCTGGTTCCGACTGTAAACAGTACAGATGCAAGTTCTGAGACAGCCTCCGGCGGATATTATGTACTTGCACCATATGCACAGGGAATCAAGAAGATGGATGATGTGAGAGACACTGTAACGATCAACAGTATCTTAACAACTTCTGATCAGGCATACTCAAAGACAGATCTTAACAGTGATACATTAGAGAAAGAAGATGGCGATGAAGAAGGGCCATTTGATCTGGGAGTGAGCATTACAGAAACTCTGGATGATGACAAAGAAACACAGATCGTTTATTATTCTACTTCTAATCTGATGGAATCACAGGTTAATCAGATGGTATCAGGCGGAAATGAAAAGCTGATCATTGAATCACTGAAATGGATGACTGATACAGAAGACAGCGCAACCGTATCTATTCCGTCAAAGAGCCTGTCCGTATCTTATCTGACACTTACAGATTATAATGCTGCATTCTGGAAAATCTGTACGATCGGACTGATTCCTGGATTCTTCCTGGTTGTAGGTTTAGTAGTCTGGATGAAGAGGAGAAAAGCTTAAATGAAGAATAAAACTGTAAAAATGATTCTTGCAGTTGCAGTTCTTGCAGTTTGCTGTGGGGCATACGCAGGCGTAAAAACCTACGTATCCCACCAGGAACAGAAAGAATCAGAAGCGGAATCCGAAGAAAACACCTCTGTATTTACTGCTTCTGCTGACGACATTAAATCTCTGGATTTCATGGTTGATGATACAGAAACAACATTTGAAAAAAAAGATGATAGCTGGGTAAAAAAAGATGATACAGATTTTCCGGTAAATCAGAGTACTTTGGACAGTGCTGCGTCATCGGTTACTTCCGTAGAGTCAGACAGAGTTCTGGAAGATGTAGATGACCTTGCAGAGTATGGTTTGGATTCTCCGGCAAATACAATTAAGATTGTGACGAAATCAGAGGATGAAGACGGTGATGATACAACAACTACATTATATGTAGGAGATGAGAATTCATCTACAAGCCAGTATTATGTAAGAAAGGATGATGATGAGAAAACAGTTTATCTGGTAGATTCTTCCTGCGTAGAACCATTTACAAAGACATTATATGATTACGCGCAGATGGAAGACTTCCCGGCAATCTCCAGCACAGATACAATCACTAAGATTTCTGTAGACGGAGATAATTCCTATGAATTAAAAAAGGATGCGGATACCAGCGTATGGTCAGTAAGTGCTAATGGAGAAGAGGATAAGGCAGATTCAGCTACAGTAAGTTCTCTGGTATCTTCTTTTGGAAGCATGGCTTATAATTCCATGGCAGATTATAAATGCGAAGATAAGAGCAAGTATGGACTGGATAAACCGTATTCGACAATCACCGTAGATTATCAGGAAGAAGCAGAAACTTCGGATGATAACGCAGAAACCTCAGATTCTGAAACACCGGATTCTGCAGAAACGACAGATACAAGTGAAGATACGCAGGAATCTGCAAGCGAATCAGAAGATAGTGCTGAGGCATCGGATGCAGACGATTCATCAGATAATGAAGATTCAACAGATGAGAAAAAGACAGAGATGGTAGATAAACAGCTTACAATTCTGGTTGGTAACGAAGCTGATGACAGTAACAGATATGTCATGGTAAATGACAGTAATGAAGTCTACACTATGTCGGAAGAAACACTGTCTGCACTTACGGATAAAACAGAAGAAGATTTCTGGGATATGACAGTAAGCTATGTATCTGTAAACAGCCTTGCAAGCTTAAAAGTAAATTATCAGGGAACAGATTATAAGGTAAATGCTTCACGTGAAACATCAACAGACGAAGACGGAAATGATACAGAAACAGTAACATATAAACTTGACGGCGCTGATCTGGATGAAACAACATTTACAACATTCTATAATAAACTGATCAACATGGCAGCACAGAAACGCCTTACGGAAAAATATGATCCGGATGGAGATGCAGAACTGACAGTAACATTTACAGAAGAAGATGGAGACACACTGGAAGTTTCCTACTACAGTTATGATACAAACTACTATGCAGCAGTAGTAGATAACAAGGTATATCTTGTAAACAAAATGAATGTAAAAGAGTTATTTACAACATTCGAGTCAGTCGCAGGCGTTGAGAAGGATGAGACCAAAACAGATTCAGACGAAGTGGAATCAGATGAAACAACATCAGCAGATGTTGAAACTGATAGTGAAACAGAAACATCCGATAATAGTGATGCAGTAACTGATGATGATTCAAAGTCCGCGAGTGCATCTGATACAACAGATACATCTGAAAGCGATACAGAAGAGTAAGAAAATGTAAATAAAGACCATAGCAATTCCATTATTTTCTGGAATTGCTATAAAAAAGCTTCGATACATAGAAATAAATCTGCGTGTCGAAGCTTTTTGTGTTTGAGAACAACTTTATAGGGTTGCTTTATTTGCAGAACGCCTTTTTCAAATATGTTCTAACCTGCCACTAAAAGAAGATTTTAACCTGCTCGAGAAAGTTTTCTGGGTTTTCAACATGAGGAAGATGCTTAGTACCAGTCAGTGTAGAAATTTCTATAGCCGGGTTACAAGAACAATATTCATCTGTGATGGACTTTGCATTTGGTTCTGCTTCTCCCTCAACGATATAAATACTGTTATCTAACGCCTTGACAGCATGATTGATGTTAATATTCATGTATTTGGAAGCCAGGCTGGAGTACAGATATTTCGTATAACATCCGCCCTTATGTGCTGCCTCATAATATGCATCTGTCATCTGAGAATCCACATGAAACGGATTGTAATACAATTTCTCTATAAACAAATTACTTACATTATCACGTGAAACGATCATATGGTAAATCAATGTTCCAAAAATTGGAACCTCCAGAGCAAGTTTTAATAAGTGGTCTTTTCTTGTTGGCATATGCCTTAACTGAGTAAAGCTTGGAGGGTTAACCAGCATGATTTTGTTAAAGAGCTCTTTCTCATTATGACAGGCCATTACAACAAAGGAACTGGAAAATCCACTGGCAATTACATCTGTTTTTTCTCCGATAATTTTCCGGATAAAGTCACAGATCATCTGTACATATACAAAATTGGTATATGTGATGCTGGATTTATCGGAGCGTCCACAACCTAAAAGATCAACAGTATATACGGTATGGTCAACTGCTAGTTCATCTTCAATTTTGCTCCATTCATATCCAGAAGCTCCTGGTAAAGCATCATGAATTAATAAAATTGGTGAGCCGGTTCCTTTTTTTGTATAGTAAATATTGCCAAAACGCCATTCAAAGTAATTATCATCAGAAATATGAAGCATCTGTTTAAGCTGTGCGGCAGCAGCAACAGTGCGGTTGATCAGATGGACTGTAACAGTTGCACCAGTCATCAGAGCAGCAAATGTAAGAAATTTATGTTTGTTTCTGTTCATTTTCAGCCTCCTTTATTAAGCATAGCAAATGTTTAAAACGTTACTGCATACCTTATTTTAAGGAATATATTTTATGACAAAATAGCATGTGACAGTAACTATAGCAGTTTCATAAAATACTGCAATTAATTCAGCCCGTCAGAGAGTGAAGTCCTGTGTCAGATATCTTTGTCCTGTGTCAGCACGCCTGCAGATATCTTTCTTGTCCTTCACACTCTGCTGAACTGTCTAATTTGCATTATTTTCTGGAATTGCTATAAAAACACTAAACATATATAAAGATATTATACTGCGAGGACATTGATTTTACAAGAAAATCATGAGCCATACAAACTAAACAATTTTTTAAAAAAAATTTATTTGTTTTTTTATGTTTCACGTGAAACATTATGTGGCGGGATTAAAATAAAAGTGTTATAATAAATCTGCAATACGCACAATGACAAATAAAACCTCATAAAGGAGGAATGAAGTTGGGAAGAATTATAGCAGTTGCCAATCAGAAAGGCGGAGTTGGTAAATCAACAACTGCAATTAATCTTTCGGCCTGTCTGGCAGAAAAGGGAAAGAAGGTTCTTACAATTGATATAGACCCACAGGGTAATACAACCAGTGGACTTGGCGTTGACAAGAATTCTGTAGAAAATACATTGTATGAACTTCTCCTTGGAGAAGCCGAGACGAAAGATACGATTATAAAAAATGTTGTCGAAAAAGTAGACCTGATTCCATCTAATGTTAATCTTTCCGGTGCAGAAATCGAATTAGTAGGCATCGATAATAAAGAATTTATATTAAAAGGAATTACAGATAAGCTTCGACGCAAATATGACTACATAATACTTGATTGTCCGCCATCACTAAATATGCTGACAATTAATGCGTTGACTGCAGCGACATCAGTATTAGTGCCTATTCAGTGTGAGTATTATGCCTTGGAAGGACTTTCGCAGTTAATCCATACGATTGATCTGGTAAAAGACAGATTAAACAAGCGTCTGAAAATGGAAGGTGTCGTATTCACAATGTATGATGCCAGAACAAATCTGTCTCTGCAGGTTGTGGAGAATGTAAAGGAAAATCTTAATCACAATATATACAAAACGATTATTCCGAGAAATGTAAGATTAGCAGAGGCACCAAGTTATGGACAGCCGATAACAATTTATGATCCAAAATCAGCGGGAGCAGAGAGCTACAGACTTTTAGCTGAAGAAGTGATCAACAGGGAGGATAATTAATGGCAGGCAGAAAGAACGGTCTTGGCAGAGGTTTAGATGCACTGTTTCCGGAAAAGAAGTCTGCTGTCAAAGAACCTGTAAAAAAAACAACAGCTAAAACAGAAAATAAAACTGTAGCAACTGAAAAAGAAACAACTGGTACGAAGGAAAAAAGCAATACAGCAGAGCATAAAAAAACAGCAATGATAGTAAAAATATCAAGCGTAGAGCCTAATGTAAATCAGCCTCGTAAACAGTTCGATGAAGATGCGTTGTTAGAACTATCTGAGTCCATTAAACAGTATGGAGTTCTCCAACCACTGCTCGTATCCGATAAAAAGGACTATTATGAAATAATTGCAGGAGAAAGACGCTGGAGAGCAGCAAAACTTGCCGGACTCAAAGAAGTTCCTGTAATTGTAAAAGACTTTTCTGAACAGGAATTAGTAGAAATTTCCCTGATTGAGAATATTCAGCGGGAAGATTTAAATCCGGTCGAAGAAGCAATGGCATATAAACGCCTGATTGATGAATTTCACCTTAAACAAGATGAAATCGCAGAGCGTGTAGGCAAAAGCAGAACTGCTGTAACAAATGCTATGAGACTTCTTAAACTCAGTGAAAAAGTGCAGCAGATGTTGATTGATGAGATGATAACTGCCGGACATGCACGTGCAATCCTTGCAATATCAGACAAAGAAAAACAGGAATCTGTTGCGATGAAAGTTTTCGACGAGAAATTAAGCGTTCGAGAGACAGAAGCACTTGCCAAACGTATGCTGGAGCCACCGAAAACAGAGAAAAAGAGTAAATTCAGCTCTGCGGAAGATGCAATCTACGAGAGTCTGGAAGAAAAAATGAAGAGTATCATGGGCACCAGAGTACAGATCCACCGAAAGAAAAATGACAAAGGTAAAATTGAAATTGAGTATTATTCCAAGGATGAATTGGAGAGAATCATAGATCTCTTTGAATCCATTGGTTAGGAGTGACAGTAATATGAGTGGCATTTTTGAAAGTCTTGGAATTGATTCCGGGATCATCATTATTATACTACTGATTCTTACTATCTTCCTGCTGGTAAGGAATATCAGTATGAATATGCGTCTGAGTCGTCTGGAACGAAAATATAAGACGTTTATGAAAGGCTCGGATGCACAGTCTCTGGAGAAAGTATTTGTAAGAAAATTCGCGCAGATAGATAAACTGTATGATGCGAAAGAAGAACATGATCATGATCTCCTTTTTATTAAAAAGAATCTTGATAAGATGTTCAATAAGTATGGTGTAGAGAAATATGATGCATTTGATGATGTAGGCGGCAAATTAAGTTTTGCATTGGCCTTGCTGGACAAGGAAAATACGGGCCTTATTTTAAATGCAGTGCATAGCCGTGACAATTGCTTTTTGTATATGAAAGAAATTGTAAAAGGCGAATCTTATGTTATGCTTAGCCAGGAAGAAGTGGAAGCACTTCGAAAAGCTGTTAATTTCGGCCTGGATAATCTCGAACAGGACTGATTAAAAACAGAAAAGAAAGAGCATACTTAAAGATAAAATAAAAAACAGTGTTACTGGATACGAAGTAAACAGTAACAAAATAGTAACTGTATGACAGCAATATATCCGCCAGGCGGCTGCCAGAATACATAAAAGAATAGTAACTGCCTGGTAATTTGCCAAAAAGCAGATCAATGAATAGTTACAAAATATTTTATGTTACTGTGAATGATGTAAACAGTAACTATTTTATTCAGGAGGAACAAGATGTTAGACATTAAATTTGTGAGAGAAAACCCGGAAGTTGTAAAACAGAACATCCGCAATAAATTCCAGGATAATAAACTGGAATTAGTGGATAAAGTGCTGGAACTGGACAAAGAAAACAGAGAAATCAAACAGGAAGTAGAGGCTCTTCGCGCTGAGAGAAATAAAATTTCCAAACAGATTGGTGCACTGATGGGACAGGGAAAGAAAGAAGAAGCAGAAGAAGTCAAGAAACAGGTAGCTGCTTCCGTAACACGTATTGAAGAACTTTCTGCAAGAGAAAAAGAAGTAGAAGAAGAACTTCTCAAAAATATGATGGTAATCCCGAATATCATTGATCCGTCTGTACCGATCGGCAAAGATGACAGTGAAAATGTAGAAATTGAGAAATTTGGTGAGCCGGTTGTTCCGGATTATGAGATTCCATATCATACAGATATTATGGAAAGCTTTGACGGAATTGATCTTGACAGTGCAAGACGTGTTGCAGGAAATGGTTTCTACTACCTGATGGGGGATATTGCAAGACTTCACTCTGCAGTAATCTCTTATGCGCGTGATTTCATGATTAACAGAGGATTTACTTATTGTGTACCTCCTTTCATGATCAGAAGCAACGTTGTAACAGGTGTTATGAGCTTCGCAGAAATGGATGCTATGATGTACAAGATCGAAGGCGAAGATTTATATCTGATCGGTACAAGTGAACATTCCATGATCGGTAAATTCATCGACCAGATTATTCCGGAAGAGGAACTTCCAAAAACTCTTACAAGTTATTCTCCATGTTTCCGTAAGGAAAAAGGTGCTCATGGACTTGAAGAGAGAGGCGTTTACCGTATCCATCAGTTCGAAAAACAGGAAATGATCGTTGTCTGCAAACCGGAAGAAAGTCCAATGTGGTTTGATAAATTATGGCAGAATACAGTAGATCTGTTCCGCTCTCTTGACATTCCGGTTCGTACACTTGAGTGTTGTTCCGGTGACCTTGCAGATCTGAAGGTAAAATCTCTTGACGTAGAAGCATGGTCCCCACGTCAGAAGAAATATTTCGAAGTAGGAAGCTGCTCTAACCTTGGAGATGCACAGGCACGTCGTCTGAAGATTCGTGTAAACGGTAAAGACGGCAAATATCTTGCACATACATTAAATAATACAGTTGTTGCACCACCTAGAATGCTTATTGCATTCCTGGAGAACAACCTGAATGCAGACGGATCTGTAAGCATTCCGAAAGCTCTGCAGCCATATATGGGCGGCATGACAAAGATTGAGAAAAAGCACGCTTAATGGAGAGTGAGCTTTTTCAGGGAGGTGTTCTTATGCACAGTTATCTGAGAGCAGTTGGTTTTTCCAAGATCACCAAAAGAAGCAGTATCAGGCAGATCATTACGGATGTGGTTGAAAATTATGATGATAAAACAATAGTAAAGGATCATCCGGAAGGTGTATTTGCTGAGTTTTCCAAGGATTATGGATGCGATTGTGGAATCACTGTCTGTGGACAGTATGATGAAAACAACGTATTTTATCCGGACTATTATTTTCCTTTCTTTCGCGGAACAGGTATTACGACACAGGAGAATGTCATAATAGAGAGACATACAGAAAAAGAGTCTTTTGCCGGTGCCTGTGACGATCTGAGAATAGGAGTTACTTTAATTTTTTATCTTCAGAATGCCGCTGAGTATATGAAAGAAAAATACAAAAGCGGTATGCTTCCTGATGGCCAGCCCTTAACCCTTTCCGGACTGGCCAGGGAAGGAAAAATTCTTTTTCCGGTGGAGAAAGATAAAGAGGCTGTAAAAGCTGAACGGGAACTGACAAAAAACAGAAACCATTTGATTGCGGCAGCCCGCAACGGAGACGAAGAGGCAATGGAAAGCCTCACAATGGAGGATATGGATACATATTCTATGATTTCACAGAGAATTGTCACTGATGATATTCTTTCCATTGTAGATTCGTATTTCATGCCATATGGCATTGAATGTGACCAGTACAGCGTCATGGGGGAGATTATTGATTATATGACTTTTGAAAATATCATTACAGGAGAGAAAATTTGTCAGATTACTATAGAATGTAATGATATGCAGTTTGACGTGTGTATCAACCGGGAAGATCTTCTGGGAGAACTCAAGATCGGCCGCCGATTTAAAGGAATCATCTGGCTTCAGGGTCAGTTACATTATTAAATAAGTGGGAGATATTTAACCAGTTAGTGATGGCATATAAGTATGAAAAACTGGTATGAATATCAGATAAAATATTATGTTTCACGTGAAACATAACAACGATAGTTTAACCGAATCAAGTAAGTCCCCTGCTTCAATTGCGAAGAGCAATAAGCAGTG
>JAERMT010000690.1_pt1 | contig 17641 bp, 15 predicted proteins | sample 9267081 | NCBI WGS metagenome assembly JAERMT01 (sample SAMN17071939, study PRJNA684904) | human gut metagenome | isolation source: diarrhea sample from child under the age of five | host: Homo sapiens | place: South Africa: Mafikeng, Mafikeng Provincial Hospital | collected 2019-09
TAAGGCTTTGCGGACATTTAAGAAGATATAAAAAGATAGTCAAAAAGACATATATGATTTATTATAAATTGTTATTGAAAAAAAAGAACAGATGGAATATAATATGCTTAACAAGGCAGTCGGAAGGTGAGTGCCATCACCCGACCCGGCGAAATAAATACTAAGTTATCATAGAGATAGCCGTTCCTAAACTTTACCAGAGAGCAGGACGGCTATTTCTTATGTGTGTAAGTCAAAATTGCGACAATTAGTAAAGCTGTAGTAAGTATGATTTGCAATTCTTCGTATGTACTCATAATAATCATCCTTTCTGTAAGGCTCAGATTAGATGAGAGCACGTCCCCAACTGCCTGGTTAAGCGTATTAAATTATGAAAAGTATAGCATATAGAGTTTTTATGCTTTGTCGAAAACAGTCGACAGATAGCATGCATTTATGAGATAATCATATAAGGAATATTAGAAAAGGAGAATACCAATATGAGTTTTCAGTTTGCACATTACAATTACAATGTTATGGATCTTAATAAGTCTATCAAATTCTATGAGGAAGCCCTTGGACTCAAAGAGGTAAGACGTAAAGAAGCCGAGGACGGAAGTTTTATCCTGGCATATCTCGGGGATGGAAAGACAGGCTTTGAGCTGGAACTGACCTGGCTGAGAGATTGGGAGAAGGATCATTATAATCTTGGAGATAATGAGATTCATCTTGCATTTACGACAGATGATATGGAAGCGTCTCATAAGAAACATGAAGAAATGGGTTGTATCTGCTTTGAAAATCCGGCAATGGGTATTTATTTCATCAATGACCCAGACGGATACTGGCTTGAGATCGTTCCGGAGAAAATGTAAATATCATACGAAAAATCAGCCGCTGCATTCGCAGCGGCTGAACTTATCTACAGTACTTTATTCAGAAAATCGATAGTTCGAGGTTCTTTTGGATTCAGAAGTACTTCCTGTGGAGTACCTTCTTCTACGATGTAACCACCGTCCATGAAAAGAACACGGTCAGCAACTTCTCGTGCAAATCCCATTTCATGAGTTACGATAACCATTGTCATCCCATCAGCTGCAAGCTGTTTCATAACTTGCAGAACTTCACCGACCATTTCTGGGTCGAGGGCACTGGTAGGTTCATCAAAGAGCATGATATCAGGTGTCATACAGAGTGCACGTGCAATTGCTACACGTTGCTTCTGACCACCCGAAAGCTGTTCAGGGTAAGCTTCTGCTTTATCATCCATGCCGACCTTCTTCAGCATGTGGATGGCACGTTCTTTAGCTTCCTCCTTGGTTGCTTTTTTTAGCTCAACAGGCGCAAGCATAAGATTCTGTGTGACATTCATATGCGGAAAAAGGTTAAAATGCTGGAACACCATACCCACGTTTTCGCGTACTTTGTTGATATCAATATGTTTATCTGTAAGGTTTTTACCGTCTACGATAACTTCACCGTCTGTGATTTCTTCCAGTTTGTTCATACAACGGAGAAAAGTAGACTTTCCGCTTCCGGAAGGTCCGATGATAACGACCACTTCGCCTTCGTGAATGTCGGTGGAGATATCTTTTAATACTTCCAGGGTACCGAAGCTTTTCTTTAAATGTGATACGTGAATTTTGACATTCTCTTTATTTACGGCCACGGTTCAGTCTCCTTTCTACGATTTTGGCTACTTTTGATAAGATTGTGATTACGATCAGGTACATAACTGCGACAATACCCCATGTCTGGAAAGACATAAAGGAATTGGCAACAACGTTCTTTGCGGTATTGACCAGTTCCGGGAAACCGATAACAGAAAGAATAGAGGTATCTTTCAGTGTGATGATGAACTGGTTGATGATACTTGGAATCATGGTGCGGATCGCCTGTGGAAGTACAACACGGATCATGGCACGTGAATATGGAAGACCAAGGCTTCTTGCGGCTTCCATCTGTCCGGGATCAACAGACAGGATACCTGCACGGATGATCTCTGCCATATAGGCACCACAGTTAAGGGCGAGGCAGACAGTACCGGCCTGGAGTGCTGTAAGTGTGAAATTGAATCCCATCATATTGTTCAGGCAGTATGGAACACCGAAATAAATAAAATATGCCAGAACGATCATTGGGACACCACGGATTACGTCAACAAAAATAGAGGATATGATTCTGCATGCTTTGTTTTTCAGTACACTTAAGAGACCAAAAAACATACCCAGTATACAGGCAAAAAACAGACCACACAGTGCAAGCAGTAAGGTCTGTCCCATAGCAAGAAGCAGCAGGTTTCCATATCTGGTTATAATCTGGACCATGGAAATCTCCTTTCAAAAACAAAGCTGCCACAAAATGCAGCAGCCCTGTAATTCGTGTAGTGTTTTATCTCAGTCAGAGTTTTGAATATAATCTGGTTAGAACTGAGTCTTAAAATTATTCAGCAGCTTCTTCATCAGCAGCAGGGGTTTCTGTTGCATCAGCCTCTGCTTCTTCAGTTGGAACGGCATCTTCACCAAGGTATTTGGCGATGATCTTGTTGTATTCTCCGCTATCTTTGATATCTTTCAGACCAGCATTGAACATATCAAGAAGTTCCTGATTGTCAGCGTTGAAAATTGCGAATCCGTAAGGAGATCCTTCGTTTGCAGTATCTTCCAGAATCTGGAGAGCAAGATCCCCGTCTTTGATAGAGGATGCCATGATCGGTGTATCCTCGAAGCATGCAACAACCTGTCCACCGAGAACAGCCTGATACATTGTCGGTGAATCTTCATAATATGTGATGTTAAATCCATATTCGTCTTTCAGGCTTTCTGCATATGTAGCACCCTGAGTACCGGTCTTAACACCAACGGTTTTGCCTTTCAGATCGTCAAATCCTTTGATATCGGAATTTTTCTGTACAGTCATAGACTGTGTTGCATTGTAATATCCGTCAGAGAACAGCCAGCCGCTGTCTTTTCTTTCATCTGTAATAGAAGCACCGGCGATCATACCGTCAGCCTGTCCAGCCTGGCATGCTGCGATAGATGCATCCCATCCAAGGCTCTTCAGTTCGTATTTAAATCCCTGGTCTTTTGCGATAGCATCAAGTACGTCTACGTCAATTCCTACGAAGTTGCCATCATCATCAGTATATTCAAATGGTTTGAATACGGTATCGGTAGCGATAACCCATTTTTTGTCAGATGCAGAATCAGCATCAGAAGCTGCAAATACAGGAACAGTAAGACTTCCTGCAAGTAATCCCATAGTTAATAAATAACACATCTTTTTCATGATTAAAGCACTCCTTTTTTTGTTTAATATCGAAAAAAGGCGCAGTTTCCAAAAAAACTGACGCCTTCGCCGCTTTTTTCAATTTTATCATTGTTAAAATACACTGTCAATGGAAAATTTTAACTTTTTACCACATTAAAGGAATTGTCCTATAATAAATACAAACACTAATTGTTGAAAAAACGCTGATTTTATATAGTTCTATTGAAACATATTTTTATTTATGCCATACTGATAGAAGATTATGAAAACTTCTTGTTGGGGGACAAAAAGAAATGGAAAATGAAGACAGGACAGGGCAGAAAGCAGATTTTACAGGGATAATGGATCAGCTGGTTCAAATTGGCCGGGATTGTTCTGTTCAGGAACGCATAGATGATATCAATAGTTTTTTAAAGAAAATCTGTGAATATACCTGTGCAGACAGAGTTTCACTGTATGAAAGTATCAACGAAGATGCTTTTGGACGTACATTTGTATATGACCACATGGATCGACCGCTTGATGACGAAGACTTTATTTTCTTTGTGGAACAGGAAATGCCGGGATGGTATTCGAAATTTCTAAATGGAGAAAGCGTCGTTATTAAAGACAGAGAGAAGATCAGAGAGGAAAGACCATCTGAATACAAAGCTTTAAAGATAAGGGGAATTACAGGTGTGATCGCGATTCCTCTTTTGCATAAAAAGCTTGTAGGTCTGATAAAAATCGATGATCCGGATATGGAAAAAATAAAAGAATTTTTCCCAGTGCTTTCCTTGATCGGCGCTTATCTGGCAAGTGTACGACTGAATAATCAGAAAGAAGATATTCTGGAACAGCACCAGATGATGTTACAGGATAACAGGGTCAAGCTGGAGCAGGAGAGAGAATTCCTGGATGTTCTGTGCCGAGACTTTACTTCTGTTTATTATGTAGATCTTCAGGCAGATACGATTGAACCATTGAAACTGGATCAGGTTGCAAATGCAGCCAGTTTTGAAAATCTCAGAAAGAGGAATACGCAGTGTTATTCCGAAATGATGCGCAGATACTGTAAAGAATTTGTGGTTCCTGGACATGCAGATAAATTTGAGAAGACAATGAATATTTCCAGTCTTTCGAAACGGCTGCAGCATAAAGAAAGAATCATCTTCCGCTATCGCAGTTTTCCGAACCGGAAAAGTCAGCAGTATTTTGAAACTCAGGTGATTCGTATTTCAGAAGGGGAGTTTGATTACAAAGTACTGCTCGGTTTTCGGCATATTGATGATCTGGTTGAAACAGAACAACGGCGTCAGAAAGAACTGGAAGAGACATTGGAGATCGTGTAGCAGAGTAATGAGGTACTTTCTGCATTAGGGAAGATTTATTATGCTATTTTTCGCATTGATCTTGAAAAAGATATGTATGAAGAAATCTCCAGTGAAAGTGAAGTGCACCATCTGACTGGCAAAAGCGGGCAGGCATCTACAGAGATGATGGAATTATGTAACGCGGCTGATCAGTGATATCAAACGACGGGAACAGAACTGGATTGCTATTGCAGAGGAAGCAAACAGAGCAAATGATGCAAAAACCGAATTTATCTCACAGGTTGCCCATGATATCCGGACACCTATGAATGCAATTATGGGATTTACAGAGATCATTTCAGCAAATCTTGATAATAAAGAGAAAGTAAAATACGGACTTGAAAAGATTAAAGTTTCCGGTGGATTCCTGCAGGAACTGGTGGAAGAGGTTCTGGATATATCCAAAATCGAAAATGGGCAGATGAAGCTTCATCCGGAACCAACAAGTATACGGAGTCTTGCAGAAGAGTTTGGTCCGGCAGTGGCACATTCCAGAAAGAACAATGGAATCAAATTTACATGTAATCTGCATGATATGCTGTATGAACGTCTGATCGTGGATCCGTTGCGTCTGCAGCAGATATATGCGAATGTACTTTCCAACGCAATGAAGTATACACCGGATGGCGGACGTGTAGAACTGGAAATTTATGAGGAACATGCAGAAGATCCGGAAAAGATTCGACTGATCACGATCATCAGAGATGCAGGAATTGGCATGTCAGAGGAATATATGAAAAAAATGTATTCTAAATTTTCACGGGAAACGGATACCAGGATCAACAAGGTAAATGGACATGGACTGGGACTTTCTATCGTGAAAGAACTGGCGGATCTGATGGGTGGCAGAATTGATGTAAAGAGCAGGCAGGGACTCGGAACGACATTTTGTCTTACCTTTGAATTTCCATATGAAAAAGTAGAAATGAGTGAAGAGAAGGCCGGACAGGATGCAGATTACGAAAGCATCTGCCAGGGAATGCATGTACTGGTAGCCGAGGACAATGACCTGAATATGGAAGTCTTGAGAGAACTGCTGGGAGTGCATAAGATTACCTGTGACTGGGCAGAGGATGGTTCTGTCTGTGTTGAAAAATTCCGGACAGCACCGACGGATGTTTATGATGCAATTCTGATGGATATACAGATGCCGGTAATGAATGGACTGGATGCCACAAAGGCAATACGTAATCTGAGTCATCCGGGAGCATGTAAAATTCCGATCATTGCAATGACTGCAAATGCATTTCAGGAAGACGTGCAGAAGTGCATTGATGCAGGTATGAATGCGCATATGTCAAAACCGGTGGATATTCAGAAATTATTGAAAACACTGGCAATGTATGTAAAATAGAAAAATAGAGGGCCTGTTGTATGATCAGTTAATATAATCATGCAGCAGGCTTTTGATCTGTAAAGAAAGGTTTTCCGGAAAAGTACCAGCCGTCAGGTGGGGAACTTTGAGCCAGAAATCCAGATTTTTATAACGACTGGAATTACGGGATCTTTTGGGCTGCTGTTCTGTGGCAACACGGAGCTTGACCTGCGCCTGTTTTTGTTCGAAGAGAGGTATAACGATATAATACATGCGGTCATCATGGAAGGAAAGATATCCGATCTGTTGTCCGGTGGAGGTTTTCAGGAACAGGCGATGATTTCTGATAGCTGCAGGGTAAAGTGGAGTCCCGGCTGGCAGTATGGGGGATTGCAGAGATAATTCCAGCATGGCAGGTATGTGGTAAATATTGCTGTCTTCTTTAATGGAAGGTTTGATCAATTGATTTAAAGTTGAGGAAGCATCGATAAACTGTTGGGCAAGGAGATAGACCAGTTTTGATTGGATTTGTACACGGCGGGAAGAATTTGGAGTGTAAGCAGCATCCTGCTCAGCCTGTTCAAGGAGCTTTTTACTGCATTCCATGATGCTTTTCAGGAAGAGCGGAAAGTCTTCTTCCGGTTGCCAGAGAAATTTGCCGGTATCAAGCACGATACTTCCGATGATGGAGCAGTCGTAATCTTCTACGTAGTGATAGATGTTACGCTCGGTGTAGGCAGTAGGGTTAATGGGTGCATTCCAGCGTTTTTGCTTTGGTGGGGTGGAAGAAGTACTTCTGGTGCGGGTGGAGCTGGAAGCATTTGAGGTTTCCCTGGAATAAGAGGATTTCCTGGAAAAATCGGTGTTTTTGGAGAAGGCGGATTTTGCCTGTGTATTGCATGCCTTGCATAGAAATGCATACGCTTCGTTGATTTCCTGCGCAGTGTAGTCATATTGTATTGTATGAAAAGCATCTGTATCCGGATGCACCTGATGCATCAGTTGGCGGTAGACTTTCTTGATTTCTGTCATATCCGTGTCGATGGCGATGCCAAGAATCTGGCAGGCTTTGGTTCTGGTCATAAGCATTCTCCTCTGGTAGAATAAAGTTATCATAACATGGAAGAAAATATCGTTCCAGAGGGAAAAGATTTAAAAGGAGAGAAAATAGATGTCAAAGATAAAAATTGCAGCATTACAGATGCCGACAGTGACTGACAAAATGGAAAATGTAGGAGCTGTCAAAGATTATCTCGAAAAAATAAAGGATGAAAAGCCGGATTTTGTAATTCTTCCGGAAATGTTCTGCTGTCCGTATCAGACCCCAAATTTTCCAGTCTATGCGGAAGAAGAAGGTGGCACGGTATGGCAGCAGTTGTCTGCGTATGCGAAACAATATGGAATTTACCTGATTGGTGGCTCCATGCCGGAGAAAGATGCAGAAGGAAATGTTTACAACACATCTTATGTTTTTGACCGTGAAGGAAAACAGATTGGAAAACACAGAAAAGCACATTTATTTGACATTGATGTCAAAGGTGGTCAGACATTCAAAGAATCAGATACGTTAACTGCGGGCGATAGCGATACAGTAGTTGATACAGAATTTGGAAAAATGGGAGTCATGATCTGCTTTGATATTCGTTTCCCGGAATTGTCCCGCATGATGGTAAATGATGGTGCGAAAGTGATTTTTGTTCCGGCGGCATTCAATATGACAACCGGACCGGCACACTGGGAATTATCTTTCAGAACCCGGGCACTGGATAATCAGATTTATATGGTTGGTTGTGCTCCGGCACGTGATGTATCAGCAGGTTATATTTCATGGGGACATTCTATTGTCACAGATCCATGGGGAACGGTTCTGGATATATTAGATGAAAAAGAAGGCATCCTTCTGACAGAACTGGATATGGATTATGAAAATCAGGTGAGAGAGGAATTACCATTATTAAAGAGCAGACGAGGAGATTTGTACCGATTGGAAAAGCTTTGTAAATAATTTTATAGAAAGTTTATACACAGATAGAAAATTATGTGCTATCATATACTTAGAACAAAAAGTTCATAACGAAAGGCTTGTGGTGGATGAAAACAGAAAGTACATTAGCAAAAATGATTTCTACCGCAGGAGAAAAGGCAGCATATGACAGGGTATGTAAGCGGTTACTTGCGAATAAAATAATTCTTGCCTGGATCATGAAGAGCTGCCAGACAGAGTACAGGGATTGTGAGATTTCAGAAATTGCTTCAAAGTACATAGAAGATGAAGCACAGATATCAGAAGTTGCAGTATATCCGGATGAAGAAGCAGAATCCCAACAGATAACAGGATTAAGCACAGAGGACAGTACCATTAATGAAGGAACAGTAACCTACGATATCAGATTTCGGGCGATTGTGCCCGGAACAGGAGAGAAAATCAGTCTTATCATAAATATAGAGGCACAGAATGATTTTTATCCAGGATATCCAATTGTAAAAAGAAATCTGTATTATTGCTGCAGGTTAGTTTCGAGTCAGTATGGTACAGAATTTACGAATTCTCATTATGAGAAGATAAAGAAGGTTTACAGCATTTTTATATGCATGAATCCTCCGAATTACAGAAAGAATACAATCAACCAGTATTCCATACAGGAAGAAAGGGTACTTGGATTGTATGAAGAGAATGTATGGAATTATGATCTGCTGACGGCACTTATTATCTGTCTTGGAGATACAGATGATGAAGAGACAACAGGTATTCTGAAGCTTCTGGAAGTATTATTGTCGACGGAACGAAGTACAGAAGAGAAGAAAAAGATATTACAGGAAGATTTTGGTATCAAAATGACACAGGAATTGGAAAAAGAGGTGGTCGAGATGTGTAATCTGAGTGATGGTGTAGAACAGAAGGGTATTGCCAAAGGCTTTGCTAAAGGTATTACAAAAGGTATTATGTTTTCAATTCAGAGTCTTATGGAGAGTATGGGATGGACAATTGAACAGGCGATGGATGCACTTCAGATACCAACAGAAGAAAGAAATGGTTATCTGAATATGTTGAAGAAGTAAGAGCGTAAAAAGTATAAACAGCATGTTAAAAAGAGTCAGGGGAATTTGGAATAGAATTTCCCTGACTCTTTGGGTTATCGAAGAATCTCTTCAATAGTGGAAACGGTGCTGAAAGTTCCTTTATTTTTTGAAATGATTTTTTTGATCTGCTGGAGTTCAAAGTAATTTACATAACAGATCAGTGTTTTGTTGTCTCCGGCGATAACACCGGAAGAATTAATGATCGTGCACGTCTTATTCAGATCTTCTTTTATTTCCCGTATGATTTCATCTGGATCCTTGGTAATGATCGTTACCTATTTGATTGCTTCATAGTGATCAGTGAAGTGATCAATGATTGCTGTGGCAATGATATATACTAGAAGGCTCAGCATTGCTGCATCACGGTTGATCAGTACAAATACAGCAACATATACACAAATGTTGAAACCAACCAGTAAATAGGAAATACTGTAATCTTTTCCGGTGTGGTTATAGACATGTTTCACGATGATATTGGCAAAAATCTCAGAACCATCAATACAGCCTCCGTTTCGAAGGATCAGTGAAAGGCCGATTCCAAGTATCATTCCACCAAAAGCGACGGCCAGAAAATGCTCTGTATTCAGTTCAAACGGGATTTTTTCAAAATAGGCAAGACCAAGAGTGTATACAATAAAACCGACAAATGTTTTGGCAAAGAAATGTTTTCCGAGCAGAAAAATTCCGGCAATAAGAAACGGAAGAAAAACGATAAAAACGCAGAGAGACAGATTATAGCCGGTAAGTCTGCTTATGATGATCGCAATTCCGGCAGTTCCATAATCAGTTGCATCGTTGGAAAGTAAAATGCAGGCGACGGAAAAGCTGGCAATAAGTGCCCCTGCTGTGATTGCGAGATACGAGAATAATTCTTTGAATTTCTTGTTCAATAGTCACCATCTCCTGAGTTGTTTTTATTTTGTAATAGATATTAACAGACAGGAGAAGGGATGTCTATTGTCAAAAACTATAAAAACAAGAGTTGATAAGGTGTTTATCTTGAACAGCATTGTGTCTTTATATAGGCTCCGGCTGAAAGGCGGCAAGCATATTGAATACTGACGCCAGAACTGGAAAGATATCGATTATTTTTGGGTATCCGGCGGCACCACAGCATACATATAAGAGCAGAAATATGATATTCTCTGCCTGGGATACAGAAATGTCTTTTTTTACATGCCACAAGGCAACAATATTCTGCAGAACGCAGACCAGACTGATGATCACACCGGTGCCCGTTTCACCGATCAGAATCAGATTCAATCCGAAACATAGTGCGGAAATTCCAGAACAGATAAGCATTTTCCGTTTTTCTTTAAAGAGGGGAAGAATTACGCAAAGTACAGAATCGATAATTCCAATTCCCTGTCAGATATAGTATGACATAAAAACATCTCCTGTTTTCAAATAGTTTCATTCAGATTTTGTATTATAACCTATAAAGGCTGGTTTTCATTTTGTGAAGAAAGTTTCTGCAATGCATTCATATCTGTGATCTTATATCCCTGTGGTGTCTTTTTCAGAAATCCCTTTTTAACGAAATCTGCCAGCACATATAATAAATGTCGGTATGTTACACCTAAATATTCTGATACTTCGGTATGTTTTTCGCAATATATAGAGTTATGCTGGGTAAGAAGTATAAAGCTAGCCAGTCGTATAGAAAGTGGATAAGCAGTACGGATGACACATCTGTCTGCGTGACTGACTGATTTCTGACCTAAATAAGAACAAAGAAATCTTAAAAAAACAGGATCCTTCAATAGTAGAGACTGGCAAGATTCTGCTGTAACAACTTCGCAAGTACAGGGAGTCAGAGCAATGATATTCAGTGTTTCGTTACGTATACCAAGAAGTTCCAGTTCACCGAGTAATGCAGGAGCGTTCAAAATTTCTATAAGTGATACTTTGCCATTTTTTTGAAGTTTGTAGATTTTTACACTTCCGTAAATAAGATGGTAAAGTTTTGGGGCTGGAAAGCCCTCTTCAAAAATAGTTTCATCACTTTCAAAACAATGTCGTGAAAGACTGGAGGTGATATCGCAAGATGTGTATTGGGTAATGCTTACTTCAGTCATAACATATTCCACCTGAAATGTGTATGAGAAATCTCATATATATTTTATTTTTTGCAGAATAGAAGGTCAAGAAAAACAGTGTGAAAATAAAACAAAAATACAAAATACCCAAAAAGTATCTTTAAATCATACAATTAATATGCTATATTGTCCAAAAAGAAAGGCATTAGTTTACAATAAACGAAAAGTACAGGAGGAATGGGATTTGCAGAAAAAATATGTGGTTGGGTTGGATTATGGAACATTGTCAGGCAGGGCTGTTGTAGTCGACTGCGAGAATGGAGAAGTACTTGCGTCATCAGTGAAGAATTATGCGCATGGTGTCATGAGCGAAGAACTGCCGACAGGAAAGAAGCTTCCGGGTGGAGACTGGGCATTGGAAGCACCGGAAGATTATATTGATGTTTTGGTAAGCACTGTGACAGATGCTGTAGAGAAGTCGGGAATCATGAAAGAAAATATTATAGGAATAGGAATGGATTTTACTTCATGTACGATTCTTCCAACAGATAAAAATAATAAACCACTGTGCAGTACAGAAAAATTTAAAAATGAACCACATGCTTATGTAAAATTGTGGAAACATCATGGAGCACAGCAGCAGGCAGACAGAATTACAGAATTGCTTGAAAAGAGAGGTGAGATTAATAAACCACAATATGGTGGAAAGATTTCTTCAGAATTAATGCTCCCGAAAATTCTGCAGATTGCGGAGGAAGCACCGGAGGTTTATCAGGCAGCAGATCAGATTCTTGAAGCAGGAGACTGGCTGACGCAGTGTATGACAGGAGGCAGGAAACGTTCCGCAGATCTGGCAGGCTATAAAGCCATGTGGAATCCGGAGACAGGATATCCGCCGAGAGATCTGCTGGAAGAATTAAATCCAATGCTTACAGATCTTATAGAGGATAAATTGGGTGAAGATATCGCAATGTCAGGAGAGGCTGTCGGGAATCTGAATAAAGAGTGGGCAGAAAAACTGAATCTTCCGGAGGGCATTCCGGTTGCGGCAACACTGATCGATTCTCATGCCGGTATTCCGGGAAGCGGAGTTGTCAGACCGGATCAGCTGATGCTGGTTGTCGGTACATCCAGTGTTATGCTGTCGCCATCTCCGACAGAATGCTGCAAAGAGGGAGTTGTCAGTGGGGTAAAAGGTGCAATTGTTCCGGGGAACTTTGTTTTGGAATCCGGAATTGCGGCAGTCGGTGATATGTTTGGCTGGTTTGTTGATCATATGACTTCTGAAGAGTATGCGGAAAAGGCAAAGGAAGAGGACAGGAATCTGCATGTATACCTTACGGAGAAAGCATCCGAACTGAAACCGGGTGAAAGCGGAGTTGTGGCACTTGACTGGTGGAATGGAAACAAAACACCATATGTAGATGGAAGACTTTCCGGTGTCCTGGTAGGCTGTACGCTGAATACCAGACCGGAAGAGATATACAGAGCTTTAATAGAAGCTACTGCGTTTGGAACAAGAAAGATTATAGATCTGTATGAAGAAGTAAATCCGGCAATACATACTATTATTGCAAGTGGCGGAATTGCAGAAAAGAATCCACTGCTTATGCAGATTTATGCAGATGTACTGAACTGCGAGATTAAATTATCTGCAACAGACCAGACGGCTGCGCTTGGTTCTGCTGTTTGTGCTGCAGTGGCGGCAGGAAGAAAATATGGGGGATACGAGTCTGTTGAAGCTGCTGTAGGCTGTATGAGTCACTTAAAAGATCTTACATATCACCCAATTGAAGAGAATGTAAAACGTTATAATGAGTTGTTTGATATTTACTGTGAACTGGTGGATATGTTTTCTCCTGAAAAGAGTTCTGTAATGATCAGACTTTAAAATTTTTTTTCATGAAAATAGCAAAAACGTGTAAAAGTGCACAATAAAACATGCTTTTTATGAAAAAAACTGGTAATTATGATGTGCAATTTCAACAATAATGAAAGAAATTTTCTTTCATTATTGACATATGCATGAAAAAATGATATAAATATATCATCAGGTAACGACAAAAAGCAATAACAAACGAACGAAAATCCATAAGGCGCCCGTGAAAAAGTTCGTACTTAGCAGTACAAAAACTATGAATGTAAAAGAAAGAGGAAAAGAAATGCGTAGAAAATTAATCAGTACTTTATTAGTAGCAACAATGGTGATGGCTCCAGTAGTAAGTGTAGCAGCTGCGACAGATGATACAGCAGCAACAGAAGATACCGCGACAACAGATGATACTTCAGAATCCGATGCAGTTAAAGCAGCAGATGCTGTTGGTATTACTTTACCGGATAAAGTTGAAGGTTCTTACACAATCGGATATGCACCGGCTACATTGAACAACGCATTTTGGCTGGCAGTTAAAGATGGTGTTCAGAAAGCAATCGATGAGTCTGGCGCAGACGTTAAACTGGTTGATGTTGATGCCGGTGGCGATCAGGCTGTTATGAATGATGGTATTGCTAACCTGATCAGTTCCGGAATTGATGCACTGATCTGTGCACCTGCAGATTCCACAGCAGTTGTATCTGCATTCCAGCAGTGTAAAGATGCCGGTATCCCGGTTATTAACTTTGATACACCTGTTCAGGGTGATGCCACAAGCCTTGTTGAAACAATCATTGCTTCCGATAACTACAATGCAGGCTATGTTGTTGGTAAAGATGCTGCTGAAAAGATGGAAGACGGAGCAAAGATTCTCGTTCTTCACAGCCCAAGAGCAAGTGCCTGTGTAGACCGTCTCAACGGATTTATTGCAGCGCTTGATGAAAGCGGAAAGAAATATGAAATTGTAAATACACTGGATGGTAAAGGTGAGCAGGAAACTTCTCTTACACTGACAAGTGATGCATTAGTTGCAGATCCTGACCTTTCTATCATCTTCGCAGTAAATGATCCTTCTGCTATGGGTGCAGCAAATGCAATTCAGCAGACAAGTGTAGCTCTTGAGAATGATATTATGGTATATGGTGTTGACGGTAACCCGGATGCTAAAAAGATGATCGAAGCAGGACAGATGGAAGGTACTGGTGCTCAGTCTCCGGAAAGTCTTGGATATGATTCTATGTGTGCAGCATTCAACGTATTAGCTGGTAACGAAGTAAGCAAAGATGTTGCTGTTGATACATTCCTTGTAACAGCTGATAACGTAGCTGATTATGGCACAGATGGATGGCAGTAAGATTTTAACAGCCTGAAACTGAATAACAGAATTTGGAAAATGTGGTAGCAGCCTTGAATCTGAGGCTGCTACTCTTAAAAACAGAGGTGAGAAAATGCCTGAGACTTTAGTTGAAATGAAGAACATTACAAAGACTTTTCCTGGTGTTAAGGCGCTTGACAATGCACAGCTTACATTATACAAGGGAGAGGTTCTTGGGCTTCTGGGAGAAAATGGAGCTGGAAAATCTACCCTGATGAATGTTCTTGGAGGAGTGTATATTCCTGACAGGGGATCCATTTCCGTAGATGGCAAAGAAGCAAAGATTACAAATGTAGTGGATGCTCAGAATTTAGGAGTTGCATTTATTCACCAGGAAATTGCATTGGTGCCTTATCTTTCAGTTGCTGAAAACATCTTCCTCGGAAGAGAGCGTATGTCAGCAGGAATGGTTGATAAGAGAAAAATGTATGAGGAATCAAAACAATGGCTTGATATGGTAGGATTGGATGTGAATCCGGCAACTATGCTCTGTAAACTCAGTATTGGCCGTCAGCAGATGGTTGAGATTGCAAAAGCCTGTTCACTGAACATGAAGCTTCTGATCATGGACGAGCCGACTTCCTCTCTGTCAGAGAGTGAGGTGAATTCCCTGTTTGAAATGATCAGAAAATTAAAAGACCGTGGAATTGGTATCATTTATATTTCACACAAATTGGAAGAAGTTTTTACGATTACCGACAGAGTATGTGTCATGCGAGACGGTGGGTATGTAGGAACGATTATTACAAAGGAAAGTGACCGAGATACACTGGTATCTATGATGGTCGGTCGTGCGTTGGATAACTACTATACCAGAACGTTTAATGAACCTGGAGAAGTAGTTTTTGAAGTGAAAAATATTACTTCCGGCATTCGTGTAAAGGACTGTAGTTTTAAAGTAAGAAAAGGTGAGATTGTCGGATTTTATGGACTGGTTGGTGCTGGACGCTCCGAACTTGTCAAAGCAGCTATGGGACTTTACCCGAGAGATAGTGGAACTGTTTATGTAAAGGGTGAAGATGTTACAAAACTTCCGACAATGAAGATTCAGGAGCGAGGCGTTGCTCTTGTACCTGAGAATCGTAAACTGGAAGGTCTGATTCTGAAGAATACAATCGCATTCAATATGACGATTTCAGTTCTTGATAAATTTATGAAACATTTTCGTGTAAACACGAAAAAAGAAAAAGAAATTGTAAATAATGGAATTGCTTCTCTTGCAATAAAGACTCCTTCTGGTCAACAGAAAGCTGGAAATCTGTCTGGTGGTAATCAGCAGAAGATCGTACTTGCAAAATGGCTTGCATCTGATCCGGATATTCTAATCCTGGATGAACCGACCCGAGGTGTTGATGTCGGAGCAAAGGCAGAAATTTATAAGATCATGAATGACCTTGCAGCAAAAGGCATGGCGATTGTGATGATTTCATCGGAAATGCCTGAGATTGTAAATATGTGTGATCGACTTATAATCATGAGCGATGGTCGGATTAGTGGTGAACTTGACAGATCAGAATTCGATCAGCAGCAAATTTTGCACTATGTATTTGCGGAGGAGAAATGACAATGAATAAAAAAATTGATTTAAGCAAATATGAGAATCATAAAATTTTGGGACCAATTGTACGGTATTTAAATGCCAATATTGGTATCTTGAGTGCCTTTATCGTTCTGTGTATTGTTCTGACAATTGCAACAGACAGTTTTATGACATTGAATAACTGGCTGACGATCCTGCGAACAATCTCAACAACCGGTTTCCTGGCACTTGGTGTAATGCTTACCATCATGTTAGGTGGTATTGACCTTATCGCAGGTGCGATGATTGCCTGCTCCGGATGTCTTGTGGTTGTATCTATGGAACGTTTTGGAATTCCTATGGTAGTTGCCATCATTATCGGTCTGATCCTCGGACTTGTTGTTGGATGCATTAACGGTACAATCATTGCATATGCAGGTATCCATCCATTCGTAGTTACACTGGCTATGCAGAGTATTCTTCGTGGAGCTGCATACCTGATCGCAAATGGACAGCCTGTTCCGCTTTATTCAAATACTACATTTCCTAAGATTGGTACCGGGCTTGCATTTGGTGTTGTTCCATATCCGATTATTTATATGCTGGTGTTCTTCTTCCTTCAGTATATGCTGTTAAATAAAACAAAACTTGGACGTTATATTTATGCAGTTGGTGGAAACGAGACAGCAGCACAGTTTTCTGGTATCAATATCAAGAAAGTAAAAATTATTGTATGGACAATCAGTGGCTTCCTTGCTTCTTTTGCAGGAATTGTATTGTCGGCACGTCTTGCATCCGGACAGCCAAGTACTTCTATCGGTGCTGAGACTGACGCTATCGCAGGTTGTGTACTTGGTGGAACAAGTATGTATGGTGGTGTTGGTAATACTGGCGGTGTGTTGATTGGTATTATGGTTATCGGTGTTATTTCCAATGGTCTGACATTGATGCATGTAGATTCCAACTGGCAGTATGTTGTAAAGGGTGTTATCATTCTGTTAGCTGTATATGTAGATATGATGCGCCAGAAAAAGATGCAGTCCCGCAGCGAATAATACATAAGTACTGAAAAAAGATCATAAGGGAAGTTATAGCTAAATCATGCTGTAATTTCCCTTTTGTTGTATGAAAGTATTTTTCATTATGAAATTCTTCCTTTGTGAAAATTATTTTCATATATGGGAAGCTGAAAGCGGAGAAACAGAGTGACTCTATTACGAAAATATGATATATTGTATTAAGTATAAAATATAAAAAAACCTTTATTTTACAGGAGATTTTGGGGAGCTATATTTTATACAAAATAATAGAATATTGCATGAAAATATATTGACAAAATACTGTTGGTGAGGTAAGATAATTTCATGAAGAAAGAAAACAAGAAAGGAAGTTTCTTTCTTCGATGTACCGATCGTTTTCGACACAGGCATTATTTTTCCTGATCACAGTAATTTGTGAAGGAGGAAAAGTAATGAATGAAAAAGGTCCAGTAAGTGCGAATTCAGAGATTATTCTGAATATTAAATCACAAATGCAGCAGATGAATCCTGCACAGACTCGTATTGCAAGATACATATTGGAGAACCCGGACAGAGTAGAAGGTTTATCTATAGGTAATTTTGCAAAAGAAAGTAAGGTCAGTGAGGCAACAATCTCGAGATTTGTAAAATTTCTTGGCTGTGCGAATTATCGTGAATTTCAGGCAAAGATGGTCAAGAGTAACATACTGAACAATGAAAGAATTCGAGGATATGCTTGTGTAGACAATATGAATGATGTCCGCCAGATCAGTCAGAATATCTTTGATACTAATATTCAGTGTCTTGCGGATACATTAT
>JAERMT010000695.1_pt1 | contig 17531 bp, 28 predicted proteins | sample 9267081 | NCBI WGS metagenome assembly JAERMT01 (sample SAMN17071939, study PRJNA684904) | human gut metagenome | isolation source: diarrhea sample from child under the age of five | host: Homo sapiens | place: South Africa: Mafikeng, Mafikeng Provincial Hospital | collected 2019-09
TTATTAGTATTTGAGCGAGATACGGGAGTCGAACCCGCCTCACAGGCTTGGGAAGACTCTCGTATGTATTGGTAATGTGCTGATACTGATGATTTTCAATGCAATCAATGATTGTTCACTCACATATTACTCACAAAAATTATATTATTGTCACAACATAAATCCCTGCGCAAACTCTTTCTGCGTAGAATTTATTCTTTCTAAGCTCATCAACAAGTTTTCTGACGCAAGAGCTTTCTGTTTCTATTAAGGCAAAGCTTAAGCCGATATACCCCATCTTTTCTGTTGCTATTCTAGAGTTTACAAGTTCGTTTACGGCCTCGTCACCTTGGTACATAAAGTATCCGTAGAAGTCTGCGTCTGGTCTTATGTCATCAAATTGTTTCCCGCTGATTATTAGCTTGGAACTCGCTTCCGATTCTTCGAAAAAGTGCGCTACATCTTCGCAAGCTCTTGCTAGATCGAATCTATTGTAGATTTTTCCGTCAAGGATTTCTTTAGCTGTTTTCATATATCACTACTTATTTCTATTTTCTTGTTTTCTTTCTCTTCGTAGTTTGAGAAGTATTGCACCTGCATCTCATGCTTGATGTTGTCTATGCTTAGATATATAGACCTCTTCGAGCCTTTGGATGGGTTGTAGTGCCACATATACATATCAATTCCTTCCCATTTCATGTCCCCGTTTTCCCCTTCAGGGTACTTCTGTTTGTATTGCTTGAGAAGTGTGAAGTATGCGTCCTCCAGTTCGCGTTGAGTCCTATTTTCGAAAATGAACTTTACTTGCGTGATAGAGTCGTTGCTAGTGTCGTAATGCACTTCTTCTCTTACGTTAGTAAAACCCGCAAATTTTACCTTGAACTTTTTTACTCCAGAAACCGTTTCGTAAGGTTTGTATCCCCTTGTCGCAAGGAAAGCTGCGTATTTCTTGCTGGTTGTGCATATGTCTCTTCCCATTACTACTTGCGAATAAGAAGCACTGGAGAATAATGCTGCTGTTAATATGATTAATATTCTCTTCATAATATCAACATTTATAATTAATTATATTGCCTTTAATGACCCAAGAACCTTGAACACTTTCGTTATAGCCTCCTTTGGTATCTCCTGATCCTCGTACTCCTCGTTGTATGAGTGAAGAGTGAAATGCTCTTCGTCCGAACCCTTGCGGATGATCTTCACTGTTCTGAGGTCGTTAGTTGTCATAATGGCGTACACTTCGTTCATAGGCAAGAACTCATTCCAATCAAGAATCTGCTTCAGAGCTATGATATCTCCGTTGCTTATAAGGGGCTTCATGCTGTCACCTGATGTTCGGCACCAGAAATCCGTCTTCTCATAACCAGGAACAGAGATGTATTTAGTTGGTACGTTAGGAGAGTCGTTATACATCTCACTAAAGCCCAATACAAAGTCTACGTCATAGAAAGGCTTTGCGTCGTCTCCGTGAGCGCATTGGGCAATAGCTTTATCGATTGACCGGTTAAGCGAATCTTTATCGAATCCTAGCGAATAGGTTCGTTTCTCGCCTTCGCCTGTTTCGAGCCATTCCCTGTTTACGCCTAGGGTATCACAGATTAATTTGATATCTCTAGGCATAACTGGAGATTCTCCTTTCATCTTCTTACGGAACCCTGACGGATCAATCCCAACCTTCTTAGAGAAAGAATTGGCGTTATCAGCTCCTTCCGACATGAGAACCTTAATTCTCCCGATAATTCCTTCTTTTTCCATAATTAAGTTTTATATATGCAACTAAAAAGCTACAAAATGTTAATAAATATTTATTATCCCGAAAAATATCGGGATTTCTTTGGAAGTTTCGGGATTTTTCCATACCTTTGCAATCGTCAAACTGGTAAAAACAGAAAGACGAAATGCGGAGGGACTGAGATTTATCCCATTCCAATCAACTCTACACTGCAAAGATACGGGTTTTTCTTGGTTTCTCCAAATATTTTTAGTTAATATGAGTAAAAACAATAAAGTTTAAGCGATGAAAGCAAGTAAAATACAAGTTAGTGATATCCGAAGTATCGGAGTAGGCGGTTCTATTACCGTCGAGCTTCCTAGTTACCTTGCTTGCGTCTCTGCCAAAAATACGGTCGGCTACGTCAAGAAGGCTTACCCTAGAACTGATGGTTGTACTTACTATTGCAGAATCAATGGTAGTACGATTACAATCGGAGTGGCGGAAGCAGAAAAGGTCAATCGAAGGAAGAGGGTCGTTGAGTAGTAAACTTTAAAATTAGGAGGTGGAAGAAATGAAAACGAACCAACTTATGACTCGAAAGATTGGCGATTACGAAGTCTTTCAGAGGACAAAGGACGGGATGTTCAATGCAACAACTCTCTTGCAAGCGTGGAACAATGCGACGGGAGAAAAGAAGGAGGTCAAGAAATTCTTCGAGAATGAAAATACGAAAGAGTTCCTGGATGCTCTCGTAAAAGAGGAAAATTTAGATGGGCAAAATTCTGCCTATGTAAAATCCAAGGCAAGACTTGATAGAGGTGGTGGCACTTGGATGCACCCGATACTCTTCATGAAATTTGCGATGTGGTTGAATCCTCGTTTCGAGGTTCAAGTTATCAAGTTTGTGTACGATCAGATGCTTAGGTATCGTGATGAAGTAGGCGAGGACTATAAGAAACTCGCAGCTACATTGGCTAAGATAACTCCAAAGAACGAGATGAGAGAGCTGATGGAGCATATTGGAAAAGGTATTAATTGTATCGTTTATGGCAAACATGAAAAGATGCTTCGTAACAAACTCGCAACCGAGGAACAGCAGAAAGAGTATTTAAAACTTCAATCTTATCTTATAATGTCTATTGAAAATGGCATTTTTAAGAATGGTTGGGATGTTTATCGTCATCTACTGAAGATGTATGATAATAAGTATAAACCTTTTTAAATATTAAGGATATGAGAGTAAAGAATAAAAAAGAAAAGAATGAATTTCGTGAGGCTATCAATAAGCACCTTAAAAATAGTGGGGAGAGCGTTGTAGCGAATAAACCATTGGTCGATTCTATTGTTGAAATGAAAAACAACTTTAGATTCAAAGTCCTCGAAACTTGTGACGGCGGTGAAATTGTTACAGGTGTTATTCATTCTACTAATGAAGAAGGAGAGGTTTGTCCTTGTGTTTTAAGTATCATAGTAAACGAATTGACATCGGATAGAGACGAAGATGGTAAAACGATATCAATGGAATACCTTTCGGAGTCACAGGTTTTAGATTTGATTCAAAACCTAACAGCAGCCTATCGCAATTTGCGAAGCATAAATATGAGGCTTCACGACTTAAGTGTATGTAACCCTGATGGGTCTTATGATGATTAAGCCTATGCCACGAAAGAAAGTATCAGTAGAGCCTGTCGAAAAGATATGGCTCTCAACAAAAGAGTTCGCCGAGTATATCGGTATGAGCACTGGTTATATACACGACTTAAGAAAGAGCGGTCAGATCCATCATTATATGATAGGCAATACCGCATTCTTCAAGAAGTCAGATATAGATGAGCTCATCGAAGGACATAAGGTATGCTGATGTCCGCAAGATGATAGAGAAGAATAAGGTTGTTAGTTAATAATAGTAAGTTTTAGTTATTATGTTTAATGACTTTGCCCGTGAGGGTGATAGGTTAGTTTTATGTTGATAGACTCATAGCGATGAGTGATGGGGCGGCCTTTAACTATTTCGTTCGCGCCCCATTTTGGATGAGTAGCTCAGTGGGATAGAGCATCGGTTTCCTAAACCGGGGGTCAAGGGTTCGAATCCCTTTTCGTCCACACTCTCTTTAATTCCGTTTCGTATGTATCTCGAACGGTACAAAGGTAAGTCCACGACCTTGCAAAGTAGGTAGTCTGGGCGGATACAATCTTGCATCGGGAGAGGTTCGGAAAGGATTAGAGAAGTAGTTCTTTGACATATTGGACATATAGCGCATTATAGCGTTAGTGTACGTGTAAGATAGTACGGGTAGAGCGGATTTAATTATCTCTGGTCGGGAACCTATAGCGAAGATGCCCAGAAGGAACGCACGTAGCACGGAAGACCAGTTAGACAGGATTTACTCTTTCATAAATTTCCCATCCGCCGAACTGCCACGGAACGAAGAATTGTCGTGGTAAGCGGAGGATCAATGAGAAGAAGATGTAAATCTCTGGCCGAAGGTGCCTGGACCTATAACCCCGGCACCGGAGAGTCAAAGAACCCTATGGCCATACAAGTCCACCATCGAGAATGGTTGGCGTTGGCAAGCCTCTTATATTATATATAAGGTGTAGAATACATAGACTTGAGGTTCTTGCTGAGGCGATTGGTGTAAATGGAAGCACAGCGACAACTAGATGATACCGTTCTTATCGTCGTGATATGGAGGTTCGAGTCCTTCATCGTCTCCAAATAAATGATTGTTTGTTTCATTATGTTGATATTATATATTCAACTTATATGAATTGTTTCCTTCGCAGCCCGTTCGTGAGAATAGGCTGCCATATCGCAGGTTGGAGCAGTTGGCTAGCTCGTTGGCCTCATGAGCCAAAGGTCGCAGATTCGAGTTCTGCACCTGCAACTAAAGTTTTCTTCAAATTAAAATAAGGTGAAAAAGATTGATACATGTAGGCAGCTCGCCCGTGAGGGTAGGCTGCTTTTAAAAGAGCTTTCGTGTAATAGATTATATTCGTTCTAAATCAAGTGGAGTAGCTCAGTAGCTAGAGCGCCTGTTATAAATGCAGGAGGTCGATGGTGCGAGTCCATCCTCCACCCCTATAAGCTTCTTTTCGTTTTTCGTGAAATTTAATTGGTTAAAACGGCAAGCCCAGTAGCTCAACTGAATAGAGCCGTGGAACGAACCGCGAGGTTGGAAGTTTGAATCTTCCCTGGGCTTCACAAGTAGGTAAATTTTTGTATTTATTTTATCATTGTTCCTCTGAAAGCGTTCAGAGTGTATTCCATTATGATGATTAGATGAAAATGAAAACATTCTTAGATTTTCCTCTTGCTTGTGAAAGTAGGAGGTATCCGCTACATTAGCTCAGTTGGTCAGAGCACTTGATTTGTACCCAAGGGGTCGCAGGTTCGAGTCCTGCATGTAGCTCAATGTGTTTGCCAAACGTTTTTTAAATTTTTTATTAGTTGGAAGAAGGGAGCGAGGTTGTTAAGTCATCCTCCTTCCGATTCTTGACGTAGGCTGTGTTAGTTAATGTATTCATCATATCGTTACCACGCATATCACCTCTCCTGCCTTGCGTGGTGGGCTAACCGGAGAGGTTTTCTGTAGATGAAAGTAAAAAAGACTATAAGAGTACGTAAGGAGACGGTTAACGAACTCCTTAAGCAGGAATGCGTCGAACGTGTCGAGCAGTGGCATGATGGCAATATCGTTGTCAAGCTGCTTCCTGGCTACACGGACGGGAAACCTGAACTATACAAGGGAGAATACCTTGTGCAGTTCAACAGTGGTAAATGGCAGAGGTTTGGAGCCGAGGCGTTCCAGAAGCTTCTGAAGAATCCCGGAAAGGAGGCTGGAGCCGCATGGGACGAGTAGGGTCGAAGAAGTATTACGCTCCAGATGGGAACGAATACGATTCCAGAGAAGAGTACTTGTACATGCAGACCATCCTCGATGATCCTGGCATAAGCTGCATACACAGACAGGTAACCATCACGGCCATCAACCCGGTATGGATGCTGAAACCAAAGCAGCTCAAGACTAAGGTCAAGTATGAGAGAAGGTCACTGCTTTACGGGCATAACTATACTGCCGACTTCGTTTACAGTGAAGGAGACAAGGTTGTGATATGCGATGTCAAGAGCCTCTACACCTCTAAGCTCAGAGAGTTCTCGATAACTACAAAGGCTGTTGTGGCAAGGCTTATCGCCCACAACAGGAAACGTCACAACGGCGAGCCTGTCGTGATATTCCGCAAGGCTATCAAGGTGAAGAAGAATGAGTGGAAAATCGTTGATTATCCACCGTCTGACTGCACCATTATAAAATAAGGTATAAGTGTTTTATTGTTATATAGTTTATTTTTGGTGCTTTTGGCAGTGATGGCGGTAGAGATTAGAATCTCTTCCGTCATCTTGCCATTAGACTTTAATGAGACTTAAAGTATGATAGTATTAGTAAAATGCCTGATATTCACAGTGCTGATGTTCGCCGTCGTAGGAATGGTTGCACATGCACTAGGGTTGGATAAGGAAAACGAGTAGTTTAATTCTAAATATTTTAAATTATGGATAAAGACAAAATTATCGTCAGTGTAGTAATTGACAAGCAGGCTCTTGTTGACAGTGCATTCGGCATCTCGGAGAAGCCTTCTGATTACATTGAGCTTAAGAGAGTTATCGATGGAACTAATCAGTTTACTTGTGATGTAGACGAGTTTGATGATGAACGCAAGAAGGAGAAGAATACTGAACTCTTCGCCAACGTCGCATTGGATATCATCCTCAGTGACAACCCGGAGCTGGGTATCACAAAGCGACTCAAAGCGCAGAAGAACGCTTATCTCGACAAGATCAAGAAGCTTGATGAGCTCAAGGAGAAAGTAAAAAGCGGAGAGATGCCAGGTGTTGAAGGTCTCCGTATGTTGTTGAAAATAATTGAGGAGGGCGAGTAATGAGAAGCCATTCAAGTTCTTGGTTCGAAACCAAGATTAAGTATCAGAAATGTATGGAAGACGGCTCTGAGAAGGTCGTTACCGAGTCGTACATCGTGGAGGCTCTGTCTTGCACAGAGGCAGAAGCATCTATCATCAAGGAGATGGCTCTTTATAGTCACGGAGAGACCAAGGTTCCTAGTACAAAGAAAGCTAACTTTAATGAGATTTTCTTCTCAGACAAGGACGATGATGACAAGTGGTTCTCGGCAAAGCTTCAGTTTATCACCATTGACGAGAAGAGTGAGAAGGAGAAGCGTTCTAACGTGGTTTATCTGGTTCAGTCTAAGTCGTTGGCTCGTGCCTTGCGTTATATCGACGAGGTGATGGGCAAGACCATGATTGATTACGATGTCGTAGGACTTAACGAGACAAAGCTGATGGATGTCTTCGAATATAAGTCAGCTTCCTCTCCGGAAAACAAAGAGAATCAGAATGAGTAGAATCAACGAAATCATCGCATCTATGCCGCCGGGCGAAGCTGCTGCCGTTGTCCATCTGAGAGAGGTTCACGCCTGTCTGATGGATCTCGACACAAATCACGCTAGAGCCCTGGCGGCTAGAGCTATCTATCTCGACTATATGGAAGGCGAGGGAAGAAAGCTCGGTAAGATTCCACGTTGTTACGAAAGAGTTAACTCTAAAGGTGAAAAGATTAATGTGGAAACTTACTTCAGTTATATCAATAGAGTACATTAATTTTTAATTCTATACAAATGGATATAGAGCAGTTAAACAAAACGCCTCATAATCAGATTTGCGATTTGGCAAGAGACAGATTCATCGAGGTGTACAATCAGAAGTTCGGAGAGGGTGGAGAAGTATTCTTTGAAGAGCAGAAGGCGTTCTTCAACGAAGAACTTCTCAATGGCTCATTCAAGGGCTATCTTGAAAAGGCTCCGTCACTGAATATTCATGATGCCTTCATGAACCTGGCAATTAACGGATTGTCTCTCGAAAAGGGAACTACGACACTCTGCTACCTCATGGGCTACAGTAACTACGACAAGAATACCAGACAAACGAATTATACGGCCAAGATCACCTATACTGGATATGGCGAGATTCTTCTTCGCCAGCGAGCCGGTCAGATTGTTCGTTGTGACAATCCTGTCGTAGTTTACAATTGTGACGATTTTCGTTTCGGTGAACGAGACGGTCATAAGTACGTTGATTACGCAAAGACTTATCCTCGACCTGAAAATTCATACATCGTTGCTTGTTACGTGAAGATTATTCTTCCGAACAATGCCTACGATTACTTCGTTCTTGACCGCGAAGGTATCGACCGTCTCCGTACGTATTCGGAGAAGTTCGGAGGTAAAGACCACAAAGCCAACGCTCTTTACGGCGGAAACTATGTCGGAAACGATGGTAGAACGTATTTCAGAGATATCGACACAGGCTTCCTTATCTCGAAGACATGCAAGCATGCGTTCAAGGGCTATCCTAAACTGAAGGTTGGCCTGGGCGCTCTTTTGCAGGCCGATATCGATATGCAGACTCAGCAGAAACCGACTCAGGAAGCCTTTGGCGCCGGAGATACCGCACCGGAAGACAAAGGTGTCAAGGTAAAGGTTGACAGTGATTCACCATTTTAAAATTGTTATATATGGCAGAAAATACAGAATTGCAGTTGGTACAACAACAAGCCAACAATATTACAAGACAGATTGCAACGCTAAAATCTGATACGGAAAATGCGGTGCAAGCCAACAGGAAATCTTATGAGGCATGCGTGAATGCAGGTGAGTCTCTGTTGTTTGATATTGGCGTTTCCGGAATGAACGATGCTCTTGACGAGAGAGCCGCTGAGTTTATCAAGAAAGCTAAACTGACAGAGAAAGCAATGACGGAGAAACGTAAGGGTGTTACCCAAGTGTTCGATATTGTCCGTAAGGGTTTTACTATGATGGAGAACCTTATCTCTATCAAGAACACCGATTCTGTTGTCTATAAGATTCAGGAGAAACGCAACGAGTATGCGGCATACAAACTTGAACAGCAGCGTAAGGCTGAGCAGGAACGTCTGCGCCAGGAGCGCATCAAGGAGGCCAAGATTAAGTTGAAGACTGATACGATTGATATTTTGAACAATCTCCTTACAGAGCATTCTTCTGCTGCTATCAACTCACTTAATAATACGTTCTCTCTTCTCACCCTTGATAACAAGGATGAAGTTAAGAAACGTATTACAGAGTGTTCTGATGTTCTTGACCTCGGACATCTGTTCGTTAATAACAAGCCTTCATACTCTTCCGAAATTGAGGAAAATGATGCAAAGGATATTATGAACGGCGCATACAAGGAAATTTCCGCATCGTTACTTGCGTCTTATAAGCAGACTGTCGCTACTACACGTGACGAACTCCTTATGAAGTTTGACTCTAAGATTGCTGAACTTCTTGAAATCAAGAAGGCTGAGGAAGAGCGCAAACGTAAGGAAGAAGAAGCCCGAAAGGCTGAGGAAGAGCGCAAACGTAAGGAAGAAGAAGCCCGAAAGGCTGCCGAGGAAGAACGCAAGAAGCAGGAGGAGATTCAGCGTGTCAAGGATGAGGAAGAGCGTAAGCGCAAGGAGGTAGAGCTGAAAGCTGCTGAGGCTGAACGCAAGGCCAAGGAAGCAGAGCTGAAAGCTGCCGAGGAAGAGCGTAAGCGTAAAGAGGCGGAAGCTGCCGCTGCTGAGGCTGAACGCAAGGCTAAGGAAGAGGCTATCCGCAAGGCCGACGAAGCTGCGAAAGAAGAGCAGCAGAGAAAGCTTGCGGCTGAGCAGGAGAAGCGTGATGCAGAGAATGCAGCCCAGCACGCTACTGCACAGGCTCAGTCGCTCTTTGCCCAGACTTCCGTTGGAGAAACTGGTAAGCAGAAAATCAAGGTAACAAAACGCCTTGTTGTTACCGGCAAGAATGCTTGGCTCGATATCATTCAGCAGTGGTGGACGATTGAAGGCTCCAAGATGTCTCCAGACAAGCTTGCTTCCAGATTGGAGTTCATGCGCAAGGCGTGTGAGAAACACGCAAACAGCGAAGAAGAGTATATCGTTTCTCCTTATATTAGATATGAGGATGAGGTAACGGCTAAGTAATATGGCGGAACAACCGTTTGACCCTTATTATTCTCGTGGTGAGGTCTCCAATTCGGACCTCACTGCGTTGAAATTTGCTCTGAATCCGCAGCTCAACTTCGTAAAGGAAGAGGACAAGAGAAAGGCTTTCCATCTCGGAACTCTCGTTGACGCTCTCGTTACCGAACCGGAAAAGTGTAATCATTACGCCATGACGGTCGATGACGAGAAATATACGGAGAAGGATTGGAAATGGGGTCTAGACCGGCTTGCTGTTCTGAAGAAACAGGCAACAAAGGATAGATTCCTTGATTTCGTCCTGAAGAATGCGGTCGGTCAGAAAACATTCATCAATCCACACATGAAGATGGAATACCAGGGCTTCGAGTTTGAACTACCTGTGCGATGTAAGTTCGACTGGTGGCTCGGCGAGTTCGGCGGTGATTTGAAGACCACCGCAGCTACGTCACAGGAGCAATTTGAGGCTCAGATCGATTTCGTCGATTGGGATAGGAGCCGCGCGTGGTACATGGACCTTACGCACAGTATAGACCCAAGATACGGAAACCAGGACTTTATCTTTGCGGTCTCCAAGACTAAGAAGAAAGTATTCTATAAGAAGATTGAACGTGGTGACGAGTTGTATTTGCGTGGTAGAGAGAAGGCTCTTGAATGGGCTTTCAGAATGTGGTGTTTATTATAACTTTTATTATGTCAGATAAACCAAAATTATACGATTATCAAGAAGAAGGTGTACGCATGGAACTCGCTATGAAGCGTTGCATCAATGGCGATGACATGGGAACCGGCAAGACGGTTCAGTCTATCGTCGCTATTGAGCGTGCAAAGGCAACACCCTGCCTTGTTGTTTGCCCTGCTGCACTTAAGGTTAATTGGGAACGAGAGATAAAGAAGTTTACGAACCTCCGGCCTCTCATTCTTACCGATTCCGTCAATGCGACATATGGATATCATCTTACTAAGATGAACCTGTATGATGTAGTGATATGCAATTACGAGTCTCTTGCAAAATACTTCGTCGTAAGCCTCGGTCCGAAACCGTTACGGCTGAACAACTTCCTGTTTCGTGATGAGCTGAAGATTATCAAGTCTGTGATTATCGACGAGTCGGCAAGAGTCAAGGATCCATCAACAAGGCAGTCCAAAATCATCATGGGATTGTGCCAGGGTAAGGAGTATATTTATGAGCTCACGGGTACGCCCGTTGTCAATCATGCAACAGACCTGGCCTGCCAGCTTGCTATCCTCGGTCGTCTGAACGACGAGTTCGGAGGGTTTGGCGAGTTCTGTAACAGGTACGGTGAGAACGAGAATCTTGAAGAGCTTAACCGGAAGATACACGAAACATGTTACTTCCGCAGAGAGAAGAAAGACGTTCTCAAGGATTTGCCGGATCTGACCAGAACGACCATCAGTGTTGCCCTCGACCCGGAAACGCAGGAAGAGTACGATACCTGCCAGAAAGACCTGCTTGCATACCTTCTTGAATATAAGAATTGTTCCGATGATGAAGCTAGAAAAAAGCTACGAATGAAGGCTCTTGTCAGATTTATGAACCTTCGCTCTATATCTGGGCGAGGGAAGATGAAGGCGACTATAGAGTTCCTTCATGATACCGAAGAGCAGATAATCGTATTTGCCGAGCATCGTGATGTCGTTAGTGCAATCAAGAAAGAGTTCCCGGATGAGGTTTGCACCGTAACCGGTTCCGATAGCCAGCAGCAGAAGCAGTGGGCTATTGATTCTTTTCAGGCTAGGAAAAAAAGAATCATCATCTGCTCCATCAAGGCAGCCGGCGTAGGCCTTACGCTTACGGCTTCTTCCAATGTGGTGTTCGTCGAGCTCCCATGGACGATGGCGGACTTATCGCAGTGCGAATGCCGAGCCTATCGTAACGGACAGAAGAATGCGGTTACATCGTGGATTCTTATGGGTGCAAATACCATCGACGGCTATCTTTATAGCTTGATTATGCAGAAAGGCTCAATAGCATCAAAGGTTACGGGCGAACAGGACTCCGCTATCAAGGATGCAGCTTATTTTGACGAGCTGGCCGATTTGGTTTTAAAAAATTCTTTAAACAAAAAATAAATGGAAATTCAAGGAAAAGTAACAAACATCTTACCGATGCGCTCTGGCGTATCTGCAAGAGGAGAATGGAAGTCACAGGAATTCGTGATTACCACCGAGGAACAATATCCGAAAATGGTTTGCTTTCAGGTCTTCGGAGAGGATAAAATTAATAGCTTTGCTCTCCAGATTGGAGAGGTCGTAAAGGTTAGTTTCGATATCTCTGCTCACGAATACCAGGGACGCTTTTTTAATTCTGTCAACGCATGGAAAGTTGAGAAGCTCATGCCGATTGCACAGAATCCTCCTCTTAACCCTCAACAGAACGTCAATGCTCCGGCAGGCAGTTATATTCCGCCACAGACAGGTGGATATGTTCCACCACAGACAGGCGGCAATGCAATGCTTGTCGGTGGTACACCTCCAGGTAATTCGCAGAATCCGATTCAGGCCGGACAGCAGGCGCAACAACAAGGCGGTGGGGGAGACCTTCCCTTTTAATAGGGGAGTCGAGTTAATCAAACGAGCATTCAATGCTTATGTGGTTCAACCTGAAAAATGCGTTTGAACTGGAAACGTTTAGGGCAAAAGTAGTCGAATTGGAGAAAAAAGGTGCGATGGTAGAGCTGAAAGAGAAACGTGGGCGTTCTTTGAATCAGAATGCCTATCTCCATTTGCTCCTATCTGCATTCGGACTCCAATACGGCTACACTCTAGACGAAGTTAAGACGCATTTCTATAAGCTGGTAGTGAACAAAGATATGTTCCTCAGAGAAGGGATTGATAAATTTACAGGAGAATGCTATAAGTATCTTCGTTCTTCTGCCGACCTCACTAAAGACGAAATGAGCAAATCAATTTCTGATTTCAAAGTGTGGGCAAAAGAAGAAGCTGGATTTGATTTTCCTGATTCTGATGAATATATCGCACTACTTCATATTCAACATGATATAGAAAGACAACAAAATTACATACAATAGCTTATGATGTTACCAACTAACATACGTCAGAAGTCTAGCGAATTGTTCCCTAATGACGCAGAGAAACAGAGAATATTTCTTATGGGTGCTGCATTCTCGTTAGGCAAAGATTTATCCGACTTTGAGGAAGAAGGGCAACCGGAGGAGATTTACCCCTGTCAAGAAGCTCTCGATACGTGGCTTGCATACAAGAAAGAGAAACGTCAGAAGTATCAACCTCGTGGTCTTGCGGCTCTTAAAAAGAAGCTTTTAAAGATGTCGAACGGAAATCCCGAATACGCAAAGGTTATCGTTGAACATTCTATGGGAAACAACTATTCCGGGTTGTACGCTCCTAAAAATAATAGCATAAACAGTTATGAACAACAGCAACGAACTTTCAACAAGATTAATTCAATCCTTGCCGGATGAGTACAAAAAGGCAATCGAGGAATTTGGCGCGCAATACGCTTTGTTCTTGAATAAATACCCGACTCTTCAAAAGAGAATCAGCAGCGTTCCTACGGTGTATGACTCTGTAAAGAACGGCGGACTTTCGTTTGTGGAAATCGACAAGTATTTCAAGGAAGGAGCAAGCGAATGGTGGATCAAAACAATGGTTATTGACCTGTTTATGGTTATAGGTGCATTCGATGCTACTACTCCTTATCAGTTCAAGGCGATTGCACAGCGTATCAGGCAGGAATATTACCATGTATCTCCAGGAGAGCTTACACGATTCTTCTATGAATTCTCGATGGGTGAGTACGGTGAGATTTATGTCGGCAGGACTGTAAATCCACAGAAGTTATTCATCGCTCTCGAAAGGTACATGTGTAAGGTGTACGAGAAGAGAGCCGAGATTGAGAGTCAAAAGAATGTATTACGTCAGAAGGAAGCGGACGAAGAAGCTAGGAAAAACGCCGTATCTTATGAAGAGTACTGCCGACTGAAAGGTATTGATATTAAGAAATCTCCTCTTGAAGTTTTGAACAAGAAGCTTGAAAGAGAATCAAAACGTGGCAAAGATGGCGGACGTAAGTAAGCAGGCAGAGGATTGGCTTAACGAGCACCCTGATGCGACAAAGAAAGAAATATGGATGGCCGGTTATTGGAAATCTACCGATAACTGGTGCAACCGAACCAAGTAAATTTAGAATTATGACACAGAAAGAACGTATTGAGAACGCAACCACAAAGCAGGCGGTAGTGTTCATCTGGATCTATTCCTGGGTTATTGCGAGAAACCTAGGAAGAGCAATCAATAAGGCTGTACACAAGCTGCCTTGGTTGTTCATAGCGGTAACGGTAGTAATCTCATTCATCGTTAGTTTTGTCTTTATCTCAAAGGCTAGGGCAGAACGAGATAGCTATAATCAGAAGCTAGTACACGCAACACAGCAGCTCGATAGCTATATGGCTGCATACGGGAACATCAAATCAAAGTAATATGAAGAAATACAAACATTCAATAGTGATGATCCTGCTCGTTATCGCAGCATTCATCGCAGGTTACGGATTCATCTGTTTTATGGTTGAACACGTTTTCCTTTCGCTCCTGATGGTCTTCTGTATCAGTTGCGCATTGGCAGTAGAGAGGGAGGTGTAGCATGCAGACAGGATGGAATCCAAACTTCTCTAGACCGGTATTGGCTAGAATTCCGGTCAAAGTACCAACCGAAGAGCAGGTGAATCGCTTCTATATGCTCTTCTATTCTATGGTCGGTGGTTTTGCCTCAATCGTTCAGACCCAGATTACAGACACATACAACCTCATCAAGGAGAACAAGAAAATCTTCCGCTTCGAGGCAAAGAAGAGAATTGCAGAGGCAAAGGAGTCATCAGACGAACTCATCGATGTTTTTATGCACTACATGAAGGAATGCGGTATGTCCGAACTATGGCTGGATATGACTGATAACATCGAGGATGACTTGAAACTGGACGTACAGAAATGCTTCTATGCCATCGATAACCAGTTCCACAAGCATCACGTCAAAGAGCATAAGATGTACACAATGCTCCTAATGTCGGAACTGATGAGCAGTATGCTTGTAAGCTCAGTAGAACGCTTTGCTGAGATGATGGATAAGTATAATGGTATTCATGCCGTCAACATCGCAGAACGCTTCACGAATCCTATTCGAAGAGTTCATGCTCGCATGCGCAATGCTATGGAGATTCTCTACCCGGTCAAGGTTGACAAGGAAGTCTTCTCTGAATGTCCGGACAAGTTCAACCTCGGCTTCGAGATTATCGGTCAGAAGGTACTCGACTGGAAACGTGCCGAGAAAGCTCTGGCGAATGCCTGTATCCTCAACGGCTTCAACCTTAATGCTGACGGCGAATTCCTGGAGAATGAGCAGGATAATACCGGTACTCCTTGGAACGAGACTCACGTAAGGGCTTTGAGGGTCGCTTATTCTAACACTTCGAATAAACAGATTGCCAGGATCCTCGGCAGAAGTGTTTACGAGGTTACAAAGCAAGCTAAGAAACTCGGATTGAAGAAATCTGAGGAGTATCTTAGAGAAACTAGAATAGCTAACTTAAAACATAAGAAAAATGAAAAAGATTCCAACGCTGTACACGAAGAACAGTAAAGGTCGCTATCAGGAATACAAGATACCTGACCTTGATATATCGAAGACGTTTTATCGTAAGATAAATGGAAAGTATGAGCCTGTTAGTATGCTCTCGTATAGTCCTCTAGAAGAGGGTGTATGGGTAGTCACTCGCGAAAGTTCGACAATAGAGCATATCCGTGGCACTTACCTTCGTGAGTGCTTTCGTCTTGATAAGGCTGCCGACATTGAGCGTTTTCCTCTGTCTAAGATGGGGCACATCAAGAAGGTTGCAGAACGTATCATTGATGAGCTGAGACTTGGTAATACAGACACTAGAGTTATGACAAATCACGAACTTGTCAATTTGGTTGTCGGGCTTGTCTATAAATACAACGAGGAGGTGTAACTATGGAAGATTTACCTATTGGGTCAGAAATCGTCTTAAAGGTGGTTGAAAGTGAGAAAGAAGAATGCAATGGCTGCTTTTTCTATGAGATAAGTAGCAATATCTATGAGAATGTTTGCGGTAATTTCAACTGTAGCGCAAGCACAAGAAAAGACGGAAAGAATGTTCAATTTAAAAGAGTGAAGTGATATGGAGACAAAAATTAATATAGCGGCTATTCTAAAGGATAAGCCGCAAGGAACTAAGTTGTACGACTGGTTGTATAATATAGATGTAGAGTTAGATACAATCAGCACTACAGATACAGAAACAGTAGTTTGGTGTACAAATGAGACTGATAATAATACTACTTGCCATCGTGGCTATTCCGAATTTGGTACAGTAAGAGGATGCACTGATGGCTTACAGATTCTCTTACCTTCCAAGGAAATGCGTGACTGGGGTCAATTCGCTTGGAAGAAAGGCGATGTGTTAGCAGGTGCTTTTGGTGTATTATGCATCTTCGAGAAGTGGGCAAATGCCGATTATACTAAGTTTGATTCAAAGTTTGTAACCCAAAAGAATAGGGGCACTACCTTCGAAACAGAGGATTGGTACAAGGTTACAAATAAGGCAGTAATCAAACAATATATCTCCGATATTGAGGAAGATAATGGTGGTAAACTCAACCTCACCACTTTGGTGATTGAGAAGCCGAAGAAGAAGCCAGTGTTTGAGTTGGGCAAACTCTACGTTTTCAATGAGGAAGACGAGGACGGAGAGCTGACAATCATCGGCAATCTAATAGGCAAGAACGAGAGCGAGGACACTTTATCATTCGGCAACCAGTACGAAATCGAGAACGAGAAGTTCGTGACCGACCAAGCCTTCGACCTGCGTATCAGCGTACACGAGGAATTGCGAGAAGCAACAGAGGGCGAAGCCATCACGTTTCATGAGGCTTACACTATCTGGGAGAAGAGCAAGAAGCAGTCAGCCTTCAAACCATTTGATAAGGTATTGGTTAGAGATAGTGAATCAGATAAGTGGCGTGCAAATTTGTTTGGTTATATAGACAAAGATGGATATTATCATTGCGTTTATGCTAATTGGGCATATTGCATTCCTTACATCGGCAATGAATCATTGTTAGGTACAACTAAAGACGTGGAGGGCTGATTATGGGCAATGAAGATGATATGATGCTAGGATTGATTCTAGGAGTATTGATATTCCTCACAATAGTTGTATCGGCTATTGCTATAAAGATTGGTGTTTAACGCCTTCGGGCATAAATAGATATAACATGAATGAAAAAGTGATAAAATCGTACAAAGGCTTTGACAAGGATATGAAATGTCGTGATTTCCAGTACGAAGTTGGAAAAGAGTACAATATGGACGGAGAAATCAAGTGTTGTAACCGAGGTTTCCACGCTTGCAAGTCTCCTTTGGAAGTATGGGACTACTACGATATGCTAAACTCTCGCTTTGCCGAGGTAGAGCAGACTGGAAAGATTGACGAAGAAGAAAAGTCAACAAAGGTATGTTCTTCACATATCAAGATTAAGGCTGAGTTGAAGCTTGCTGACATCGTTAATATCGGTGTCGAGTGGCTGAAAGATATTACATCACCATCTAAAGTTAAGGCAGATGGTGTGTTAAACGACAATGGAGACAGAAGAAAACAGATTGGTTCATCGTGCGACTCTGCTCAGATTGGTTCATCGGGCTACTATGCTCAGATTGGTTCATCGGGCGACTCTGCTAAGATTGGTTCATCGGGCGACTATGCT
>JAERMT010000672.1_pt2 | contig 17437 bp, 12 predicted proteins | sample 9267081 | NCBI WGS metagenome assembly JAERMT01 (sample SAMN17071939, study PRJNA684904) | human gut metagenome | isolation source: diarrhea sample from child under the age of five | host: Homo sapiens | place: South Africa: Mafikeng, Mafikeng Provincial Hospital | collected 2019-09
ACATGCTTGTAGTTGGTGCAAAAGAAGAGGAAGAGGGCAAGGCTTCCGTAAGAAGCCGTTACCTTGGTGATGAAGGAATGAAAGACCTCGGAGAATTCATTGCAGCAATCAAAGAAGAAATCAAAAATAAAACAATCCGCAAGATCGAAGTAGAGGAAGAGAAAAAATAATCGGTCTGTGTAAGATCCTATCAGAGGGAGGCGAAATGCCTTCCTCTTTTTGTGTCGATAAGTTCCTGGAATACGACACGCTGTTTTGACAAAATCTGCGCCCTCTGTCACCTATAATGAGTTCACTTACCAAAGTGAAGGATCTATAGGCGGCAGGGGGCTTTTTGTATGCATCAGGAAGTGTACATAGATATTGTGTTTGCTGCGAATCTTCTGATGGATTATATTCTTCTGAGACTTACAGGAATTGTTCTGAGGAGAAAGAACAGCAGACGAAGATGTCTGGCGGCGGCAGCGGTCGGAGCTCTTTTTGCGTGTCTGAATCTTTATGTACGACCAGGAAAAACAGGGGTACTGACCATAGTTCTTCGAGTAGTCTGTGCTGTGTTCATGATATGGATCGCATATGAGATCCAGGATGTGAGGCACATGACCGGAGCCGCACTGTTTTTCTTTGGAATGACATTTCTGACCGGTGGTTTCTGGATGGCGGTATCAGAAAACAGAAGAGTGACGGCTGTGTTTTTTTTATCGTGTGCGGCTGTGACTTATGGAGGGTTAAGTCTGATGATCTGCCTGATGGAACAAATAAAAGAATCCAGAGAACATATCTATCCGGTTGCCCTGAAATATCACGGACAGCTGCAGGAGACGTATGGTCTGTATGATACAGGAAACCGTCTGTGTGATACAGTGACTGGAGCACCGGTTTCGGTGGCAGATCCGGAAATACTTCGAAGTCTTCTGAGTGAGGAGCTGACAGACAGGCTGCTGCATCTTAAAGAAAGACCGGAGGAGATTGAAAGTACAGAGATCGCTGACCTGAAACCACACTATCTGTCCTTCCAGACCGTAGGACGGGAAGTGCAGCTGATTCTGGCAGTGACATTAGAGGATCTTTGTATTCAGATTCCGGGAGAGCGGATCCATGTATCCGGACCGGTGTTTGCATTGTCTTCAGAACCTTTTGCTTTGGGAAAGGAATACAAAGTGATATTGAATTCCAGATTATTGCATTAGGAGGGGCAGGATATGAGCAGATCGGCAGCAGGAGTGGATTATCGTCCGTTTCAGGTTTTTCAGAAATTAGTTCTTTCAAGATCGAGAGAACTTTATTATATCGGAGGAAGTGATGTGCTTCCGGCACCACTGGAGCCAAAAAGAGAAGCATATGTGATCAGCAGACTCAAAACAGACCAGGAGCAGGAAGCCAGATCCCTGCTGATTGAGCATAATCTCAGACTCGTCGTTTATATTGCAAGAAAATTCGATAACACAGGAGTTGGAGTGGAAGACCTGATCTCGATCGGGACGATCGGTCTGATCAAGGCTATCAATACATTCAACCCGGTAAAGAATATCAAACTGGCGACATATGCATCACGTTGTATTGAAAATGAGATTCTGATGTATCTGCGGCGAAACAGTAAGACGAGAATGGAAGTATCTATTGATGAACCATTGAATGTGGACTGGGACGGCAATGAACTGCTTCTTTCGGATATTCTTGGAACCGATGATGATGTAATCTCCAGGAAACTGGAGGATGAAGTGGAAATCACACTTCTGGGAAAAGCAATCAACAAACTGTCACCAAGAGAACAGACGATCATACGGCTGCGTTTTGGACTGAACAATGCCGACGGAAAAGAGAAGACGCAGAAAGAAGTCGCAGATCTTCTTGGAATCTCTCAGTCCTATATTTCCAGACTGGAGAAACGGATTATGAAACGTCTGAAAAAAGAAATCGTAAAGTATGAGTAAGGTAGTAAGAAGCCATACCGCTGCATATACATAGAAGGAATATGCAGCGAGGTGTGCATGCATGAAAAAATTCAGAAAATTCAGAATGGAAATGGTCATGGCCTGTCTGCTGCTGGTAAGTTTTTACCTGCTGTCCAGACAGGCTGCTGTTGTTTCAGTACAGATGAATTTTCCGAAACTGATTCTTATAGATCCCGGACATGGGGAGGATGATCCTGGGATGATCGGTGTAGATGGACTGGAAGAGAAAGGAATCAATCTGGCGATATCACTTCTGCTGAAAAGTGAGCTTGAAACAAGGGGCTATTCTGTGGCAATGACAAGAGAAACAGATAAAGGACTTTATGATGCATCAGCAAATAATAAAAAAGCACAGGATATGCAGCGTCGCATAGCAATGATCGGCGAAAAGTCACCGGTGCTGTCGGTAAGTATTCACCAGAACAGCTATCAGCAGGATGCATCTGTGCATGGACCGCAGGTTTTTTATTATGAAAGTTCTGTAGAAGGAAAGAAGCTTGCAGAGGCAGTACAAAGCAGCCTGAATGAAAAGCTGGAAATAGACCGACCAAGAGAAATCAAGGGAAATACCAGTTATTATCTGCTCAAAAGAAGTCCCGGAACGCTTGTAATCGTAGAATGTGGTTTCCTGACCAATCCCGAAGAGGCCAGAAAATTGCAGACAGAATTGTATCAGCAAAGAGTAGCGGCTGCAGTGGCAGATGGAATTGATACATATCTGCATGTGGATAACCGGAAAAGTTACAGCTAAAAAGTGTAAATATTGTGAAAATCAGGAAGTTTGTTTGCTATATGAAAGTTCCTTTGTTATACTAAATCCGTATGAGCAGAGAAAAACGATTTTACAGGATCTGGCAGGTATAAAGTGTAATATATTCTGTACGAGATTTAATGACGAGGTGGATAATGTTTGGTATCATATATATAGTACTGAGCCTGCTGGCTGGTAAAGAACTGGCAGAAATTCTTCTGTTTACAGGAAAAAACGCTCAGGAAGCAGGCAGCAGGAACGGACAGCACAAAGCTTTCTGCAATCAGATATGGGTTCTGGCGGCAGCCGCTTTTGGAATGGGAACACTGGTATTTGGATGGACAACGTACATGATCTCCTGGGTGGCCAGCGAAGCAGGTGCTAAGAAACCACTGATCTATGGAAATACAGCTGTTCTGATCATAACGGCAGTTGTTCTGGTTTTGCTTTATTGGAAACGATATCGAAAAACAGGAACTGTATGGACCGTGGCAGACAGGAAGCTGATCAGTGACAGCAGGGCATTTCGAAAAGAGTGTATTTTATTTGGATTCCTGTTGGTATTTCTGACGTGGATCATGTTTTATGTTTTTTATATAAGAAATGGCGAACTGTACAGTGGGTTTTCCGTATACGGGGATTATGCACCACATACAGCGATGATGCGCTCTTTCTCAAAGGGCAATAACTTCCCGACAGAGTACCCGCATTTCGGAGGACAGGATGTCAAATATCATTTTATGTTTCAGTTTCTTGTCGGAAATCTGGAATTTCTCGGGATCAGACTGGATTTTGCATATAATATAGAAAGTGTTCTGGCGCTGCTGGGATTTCTGATGCTGCTTTACAGCATTGCAAAACGACTGACAGCAAGCCTGGCAGCCGGAATTCTGACATTGGTACTTTTTTTCTTCCGCAGTTCACTTTCATTTTTTCATTTTGTGACAGAACATCTGCAGGCAAAAGACCTGTGGGCAACGCTGAGGGACAATACAACATTTATCGGATATACAACCAATGAAAACTGGGGATTATGGAATTTTAATGTATATCTGAATCAGAGGCATCTGGCATTTGGACTTCTGATAGTTTCTCTTGTCATCTGGTTATTTATGGACCGGCTGGATATCGGCTGTGCCGAGGAAGAAAAAGGCATTGTCTGGCTTCGTAACCGATTTTTTACAAAAAAGGCGTGGAGATGTATCTGCCCGGAAAATGCACTGATGGCAGGGATGTTCCTGGGATTGACATCGTTCTGGAATGGAGCAGCGGTGATCGGTGGCCTGCTGATCCTGCTGGGCTTTGCTGTTTTTTCAGACGGGAAGCTGGATTATCTGATCCTTGCAGCCACATCCGTGATCTTTTCGGCGCTTCAGACCAGGATCTTTATCTGGGGGGAAGCAGTAAGCCCTTCTCTTTACTGGGGATTTCTTTCCGATGATAAAACCCTGTGGGGAGTACTGTGGTACCTGATCCAGATGAGTGGGATTTTCTTTGTCGGCGCAGTTGTGCTGGTGTTCTTGTTGAAAAAACGACAGCAGAGAGCGGCTCTTATAAGTTTCCTGTTTCCGGCTGCATTTGCATTTTTTGTATCGCTCACTCCAGATATTGCAGTGAATCATAAATATATTATGATCTCCTATGCATTTACCGCAATTTTCTGGGCATGGGCACTTATGCAACTGTTTCAGAAAAAGATACTTCACAGAATCGTAGCGGTACTACTTGCTGTCTGTCTGACCATTACCGGTATTTATGATTTTGTTGTGATCATACGAAATAATGGCCCAGGGCACAGAGTCAGCGTGAATATGAACAGTGATCTGACAGACTGGCTGGAAGAACATCTGACGCATGAAGATCTGATCCTGACTCCGGAATACAGCATCAATGAGGTAACGATGTCGGGAGTCATGATGTATATGGGATGGCCATATTATGCGTGGTCGGCGGGATATGATACTTATTATCGTGCAGCACAGGCAAAGACTATTTACAGTACAATAAACAAAGAAGAACTGAAGAAACTTGTAAAGCAGGAAAAAATTACCTACATTCTGTATGAAGAAGGAATGGAATACGAACAGCAGTACTGCAGAGAAGAAACAATTGCCAGTGTATACAAGCTGGTATATGAAACAGAGGACGGGAGAATAAGAATTTATGAAACCTGATAAAATAAAAAAATTAATCATGATGATCATACCGGCAGCAGTATTAGTTGCATTGTCAGCATATCTGCTGCAGGGCGATGTATGGACTTTTTGGACCTGGTATCTTCTGGCACTGGTGCTGGGAGTGGCAGCTATGCCATTGACAGGAAGACTGTTTCGACGTTTTGATGATAAGGGATGGATTTTTTCAAAAGTAACCGCAATCGCGATTACCGGTTTTCTGACATGGTTTCTGGTAACTGTGAAGATATTGAAATTTACAGCAGTTACCTGCGTGGCGGTGACTGTTATCTGCACTGTTCTTTCTATATTATTATACCGAAAAGAACAGAAAGACGGATTCGAGTGTATTCCTTTTGCACATCTTAATCTGGTATATGCGGAAGAGCTTCTTTTCTTTGCATTCTTTCTTATGTGGACATATTTTGCAGGATTCCATCCGGCAGCTTATGGAACAGAGAAATTTATGGATTATGGTTTCATGGAAGCAATGATGCGAAGCAAAACACTTCCGGCAACAGATCTCTGGTATTCTGAGGGCAAGATCAATTACTATTATGGCGGACAGTATTTTGCAGTATTTCTGACAAAGCTGTCAGGCACGAAAGTAGAACTGACCTACAACCTGATGCGTACTTTTGTGGCAGGGCTTGCCTTTATTATGCCATTCTCACTCGTGCATCAGATGGTGAAAGACCGACTGGACAGAAACATCAGCGGATGGAAGAAAAAGTTGCCGTCTGTAACAGGATTTCTGGCCGGAATCGCAGTTTCCGTGGCCGGAAATATGCACTATGTTGTTTATGCATGCGTGATTCCATGGATCCAGAAATTGAAAGGAGAGGAAGTCAGCAGTTACTGGTTCCCAGATGCGACCAGATATATCGGATTCAACCCGGATGTAGCTGACAAAACGATTCATGAATTTCCATGTTATTCCTTCGTACTTGGAGATCTGCATGCACATGTTGTGGATATCATGTTTGTTCTTTTGATCCTTGCATTGCTTTATGCCTGGATGAAAAAGGTAAGAACAACAAAGATCACACTCGAGAATACAGAGAAAAAAGAATTCTGGCGCAGACAGCTTCTGATGCCACAGCTCCTGGCAGCTGCAGCCCTTCTGGGAATGTTCCACTGGACAAACTACTGGGATTTTGTCATTTATTATACAGTGACCTGTGGAGTGATCCTGATCATGAATATTATCGGACAGGAAGGAAAGGTAAAATGGATCCTTGCCGTGACAGCGGCACAGGCAGCGGAGATCTTGATACTGGCAACACTGATCATCCTTCCGTTTACGATGCAATTTGACAGCAGTAATATGGTACAGGGAATCGCACTTGCCCAGCATCATTCCCTTCCGCATCAGCTTCTGGTGCTCTGGGGCCTGCCGACGATTCTGACTGTACTGTTTATCATTTCTCTGCTTGTTGAGAAATTAAAAGTGGCAGAAAACAGATCTCTGTATCGGCTTTTGAAAGCAGTTACACTTCCGGATCTTTTTGCTGTGATCATGGGACTCTGTGCGATCGGTCTGGTGCTGATTCCGGAACTTGTTTATGTACGTGATATTTATGAAAGAAGAAATGCCCGTGCCAATACGATGTTTAAGCTGACCTATCAGGCATACATTATGTTTGGGCTGACTATGATCTACGCAATCTTCCGTCTGCTGATCATAGGAAAGAATAAGATCCTCAAAGCATTGGCATTGATCGGACTGATTCTCTTTGTATGGACCTGTGGTTATTTCGGAAACAGTGTGCATGCGTGGTTCGGTGAAGTATGGAAACCGTCTGAATATAAAGGACTGAATGCAACTGCCTTTCTTGAGACTGATTTCTCGGAAGATGTCGGCGGAATCAAGTGGCTCAAAGAAAATGTCAAAGATGTAGAAGTGGTGCTTGAAGCAAACGGTGACAGTTATTCCGAATACGAACGGGTATCCGCCATGACCGGTCTCCCGACAATCATGGGATGGTATGTGCATGAGTGGCTGTGGCGAGGAGACCTTGCTGACATCAATGCCAAGATCGCAGATGTCGAGAACATTTATACTTCGACAGATGAAGCACATGTGAAGTCCCTGTTGGAAGAGTATGATATATCGTATATTTTTGTGGGATCGTGTGAACGAAAGAAGTACGGTGACCAGTTGAATAACGATATGCTGAAGAGTATGGGAGAAGTCGTTTATCAGGATGATGAGTGGCAGACCTATATCGTAAAAGTGAAATAAATGAGATGAAAAAAATATCGCAGAGTAGCATACTCTGCGACATTTTTTTAATCGCATACATTCTAGCACATAAAAAATGTTATGTAAAGACGTAAAGACATGATATTAGCCGTCAAAAAATTCCCTTATATCATGAAATGTAAATTATCAATTCAAAATATAAGGGAATTCTGGCCTTTTATTTATTTACAGCATCTCTATATATACTTCTTTCGCTAGAAGGAATTTTGAGCAGATCCATTGCCTGATCGGCTGTTATTTTCAGGCTTTCTATAAGATTTTTGACAGAATCTAGTTTTCCTTCTAATTTACCCTCTAATTTACCCTCTAATCTGCCCTCTAATCTGCCTTCACGTACAGCTCTTTTTATCAGCTTTTCAGTTTTTTGCTTTGCCAGTACTTCGGCTCTTTCATTTGCCAGTACTTCGGCTCTTTCATTTGCCAGTACTTCGGCTCTTTCATTTGCCAGTGCTTCAGCTTTTTCATCAACTTTTTCATTTATAATTTTCATCAATGCATCACACATATTCTTGTCCTCCTTAAACTGTTGTTCATTAGCTGCAACAATTACCTGCATGGCGGCGGAATAGAGATTATTATTTTCTTTTCCGCGATATTCGTTCAATAGTTCTTTTGTAATTCTTGAATCTGTTAATGTGTCTGTAAGGCTATATAACCAGAGATTATGTTCTGGAGAAAGTTGTCCTGTTACAATAATCTGTATAGCAAATACATCACCATATACATAATAAATTCCTGGTTCTATTTTCTCTATTGTATATTTTCTGACATCAAGCAGATGTCGGATCATCTTTCGTGGATAGTTCTTGGCAACAAACGTTATCGTGATTTCTTCTGCTGGTATCTCATTTTCCCTTCCAGTGTCTGCTTTATAAAAGCAGGCATATCCATAGACTTTATAAAAATCGTCTACAGAAAGATAATCGCTTGGGCTTTTGTACTCTATGAGATTATATGTACGGAAAATCCTGCCTATATTTTTGTGAATCTTTTCGCCTTTTTTTTTCTTAATGACAAGGATATCTACCAGCATGGGTTTCGTACCGAGAGGATATTCATTTTGGAACATCAGTTTATAAGTTTCCTCCTGAAATTCAATCTGCAAATCCGCATAAAACGCCGGGTGCCATTGAAGTACATCTTTTCTGTCCTCTTCCACGAATCCTCCTTTTTTGTGATTCAGGAAATCTCCGCCCCGCCGGAAATTCCTGTTTGTCTTGTGGATAATAAAGCATGATTTTTTTGAAAGGACAGATGCTCTCTGTTTATTGAATATAAAAAAACAAATCATACAGAATAGTAAATATGCTTTTCTATATATTATCATAGAACATTTAGTTCTTCAATGGAAATAAAGTAAGTTTATCAATATTTTATAATTGTTGTTTCTTATTTTTTTGTGATTTTCTGCGACAATATTATTAGCCGTCAAAATAATGGTCGAATGAAAGGAGAAATCACATATGTCACGAAAAGGAGAAAATATCTACAAGAGAAAAGATGGGCGTTGGGAAGGTCGTTACTGCAAGACAAGAGATGAAAGCGGAAAAATCAAATACGGATATGTCTATGCCAGAACATATACCGATACGAAAAGCAAATTAGAACTGGTAAAAAAAGAATGCCTATCTTTACCAGAAAAAAGTACAGGAAATTTCAGTATTCATACATTTGCAGATGTAGCCGGTGAATGGCTGCTTTATAAAAAGCGTATATTGAAAGAAACCTCCATTTCTAAATACAACAATATCATTAATATTCATCTGCTTCCATTTTTCAGAGAACAGGACATACATAATATTACACTTGAGCAAATGGAAGCTTTTTATAATGCTCTGCTCATGACGAAAACTGCAAAAGGAACTGCACTTGCACCGAAAACAACGCTTGATATTCTTTCGGTAATGAAAGCAATTTTGTTTTATGCAACTACAAAAAAATATATGAACATACTTCCGGTTCTTCGTTTTGAATACAGAGCAGTTCCAAAGAAACTGGTTGTTTTGAGCGGAAGAAATCAGAAAATCCTTTCAACTTATCTCTGCCTGAACCTCACTTATCGAAATCTCGGACTTCTTATCTGTATGTATACCGGAATCCGGCTCGGTGAAGCCTGCGCATTAACCTGGGAGGACATTTCACTGACAGAAGGATATATCTATATACACAAAACTATGCAGCGGATTCAAAAAGAACATAACGGAAAAAAGACAATGATCATTATAGCAGAACCCAAAACGCAATCCTCTATCCGAACAATTCCACTTCCACGACAGTTGATCCAGCTTATCAAATCCAGCAAACTTCCCATGCAGGGTTATCTGCTGACAGGTTCTTATGAAAGATATATAGAGCCACGTAATTATCAATATCACTTCAAAAAAATTCTTCAGCAGTGTAAAATTCCCCAAACAAATTTTCATACCTTACGTCATACGTTCGCCACCAGATGTGTAGAGCTGGGATTTGATGTTAAAACACTCAGTGAAATCCTCGGACATTCAAATATCAACATTACCCTGAACCGATATGTACATCCGTCTTTTAATCTTAAGAAGCAGAACATGAACAAAATGAACAAATTAATAGCCGTCAAATAGAACGTCAAAAGACCTGCAAACATGCATCTAATGCGTGCCACAGGTCTTTCTTTCGCAGAGTATGCTACTCTGCGAAAAAATTGAGGTGTTCCCGTGGAGAAACCACAGTATTACTCCATCACAGTTAAAAAGATGAACATCCTGACCAGACATTCCGACTGGTTAGTAAAAACACAGGAATTGTATAACCAGATACTGGAATTTTATTACAACCTATACCTTGACACTTTTCAGGATGGAAGACCAGGTTCCATGGAAGCACTCCGCACACTGGAAAAGCTGACAATCCCAGGCAGAGACCGACAGCCCGTGCAGTACCCACTGCCATGGCAAAAGGTTCCCCTGTATTTCAGGCGAGCTGCGATCAACAGCGCAATTGCCGTAGCCAGCAGTTACCTTTCCAGAGAAAAACAGAAGATCCGTTCCACTTCTTTCACAGAATCCGTTACCTGTTATAAAGGCATGTATCGTGATTTTGAAGGAAATGCGATCACACTGAAAATCTGGACTGGAGAAAAATGGCTCTGGCATCGCATCAAGCTCCGTGGCAATACCATACCGGAAGAAGGACAGATGATGTCACCTTCCATTGTCCTGAAAAAGACAGGCCCTGAGCTGCACATCCCGTGGAAGACTTTTGTAAAAGACGGCAGAACTGCCAAAGAACGAATGGCAGCAGGTGAAAAAATCTGTGCCGTAACGTTTACCAATCAGGATGCACTCACAGTCTGCTGCGTGCTGAATTCTGACGGCGCAAAAGAAAAAGTCTTTTTTGTAAGAGGAGGAGCTGAGTATGCCCACCGATGCAGGCAGGTTACTGACAAGATCAAAAAATCCGAAGCATCAGGAAGCAGTGGCAGCAGCGCAATCCCCAATTCACGCTACTGGATGAAATTAAAAAATCTCAATGATTTTTATTCTCATAGCATAAGTAGACAAGTTATAAATTACACAATAAAGCAAGGCGCAAAGATGATCGTTCTTCCAGAATATGAGAAAGAATACAGTAGAATCCTGATGTCAAAAGCCGGAAACTTCTCACCGATACATCTAAGCACCGCCATTCGTGAAAAGATAAAGTACAAAGCCTGGCAGGAGGGACTCGTTGTAGTGGAACTACAGCAGCATAACATCAGTTCCACATGTGCAGCCTGTGGAGCCTCCTTACATAAAAAAGGACAGAACTTTGTCTGCAAGAATGGGCATCAGGGAAATTACTACCTGAATGCATCCTGGAATCTCGGATTAAAATGCATCCGCGGATTTCTGCCAAAAGAGCCGAGAACAAGCGATTAAAACGCTGTTTTCATAGATACAGGAAACTGTAAACAGGATTTTATCTACAGGATAAAGTCTTTGGGTGGAGCACCGCCCACCGGAGTCCACCGTGGAGCCCGGAAAGACAGTGATCATCCGATCACGAACGTGCTCGAAGTTATTGAACAAATAAATTGTGGTTGTAAACATGGTTTTTAGTAAATAACAGGGAACGAAAATGAAGAAGAAAAATAGAAACTAAAAATAAATAGGTGTATTCAGCCTGCTGAACTCGAGGAGTGAAGCGGGCTATTAGTGTATAAAAAATATATTTTTATAAAGGACAAGAAAAATGTTTAATAAGAAAAATGACTTTGAAGCATTTGAAAACAAAGTATGGCTTGCATCACCGACTATGCACGATGGAGCCGAAATGAAATATGTGAAAGAAGCATATGATACAAACTGGATGTCTACGGTTGGTGCAAATATTAATGAGGTTGAAAAAGTTGCAGCCGAAAAATCTGGAGTTAAATATGCAGTAGCATTATCCTGCTGTACAGCAGCTCTTCATCTTTGTGTGAAGTTTGCAGGTGAAAAACTTTATGGCAAGCCAGAAATCGGACACGGTGCAGTTGAAGGAAAAAGAGTTTTCTGTAGTGATATGACTTTTGATGCAACTTTGAATCCAGTTGTTTATGAAGGTGGAATTCCAGTATTTATTGATACTGAAAAAGATTCTTGGAACATGGATCCAGTAGCACTTGAAAAAGCATTTGAAATGTATCCAGAAGTTAAGCTGGTTGTTTCAGCAGAACTTTATGGTTTTTCAGGTGATATTAAAAAAATCAAGGAAATCTGTGAAAAACACGGAGCACTTCTTATAGAAGACGCAGCAGAAGCTATGGGAGCAACATGGGATGGAAAACCGTGTGGATCCTATGGGGATTATGCAGCTGTATCTTACAACGGCAACAAGATTATCACAGGAAGTTCTGGAGGATGCTTACTGACAAATGACCTTGAAGTTGCAAACAAAGCACGAAAATGGTCAACCCAGGCTAGAGAAGCAGCAGCATGGTATCAGCATGAAGAGGTTGGCTATAACTATAGAATGTCAAATGTCATTGCCGGTGTCATTCGTGGACAGTATGACTATCTGGAAGAGCACATTGCTCAGAAGAAAGTTGTATATGAGAGATATAAAGAAGGCCTGAAAGATCTTCCGATTCAGATGAATCCATTTGATGAGAAAAGATGTGAGCCTAATTACTGGCTTAGCGCATTGATTATTGATAAAGATGCAATGTGCAAACAGGTGCGTAGTGGTACAGAAGCAATCTATATTCCGGAAAAAGGAAAGAGCTGTCCGACAGAGATTCTGGAAGCAATTTCCAGTATCAATGCAGAAGGAAGACCGATTTGGAAACCGATGCATATGCAGCCAATGTACAGAATGAATGAGTTTGTAACAGTATTCGGTTCAGGAAGAGCAAAAACTAATGCCTATATCGAGGGTGGTATTGAAGATGTAGGAGCTGATATCTTCCAGAGAGGCGTTTGTCTGCCAAGTGATAACAAGATGACTGTAGAGCAGCAGAATAGAATCATTGAAGTTATAAAGGCTTGTTTTGAATAAAAATTAAAGGAGTTTTTAATGCAAAAAACAGATCATAAGCCATATGGCCCATATGAAAAATACATAAAGAGACCGTTAGATTTAATTTGTAAGGTGATTGTATTAATTTTGTCATTGATAATCGCGAGCGGTTTGATTGCTGGGATTATCGATGTGATAAAAAATAGAAAATCAAAACACAAGTCACGTGGAATCTACGAGGCTTATTTCAAAAGGGTTATTGATTTTATTTGTGGAATGTTAGTGTTGGTTATCCTTTGGCCTTTGTATGTAGTATTGGCAATCATGGTAAGGATTAAGCTTGGATCGCCTGTATTATTTACGCAAGATAGACCTGGTAAGGATGAAAAGATATTCAAACTATACAAGTTTCGTACTATGACAGATGAAAGAGATGAAAAGGGTGAATTATTGCCGGATGATAAACGACTCACTTCGTTTGGCTCATGGCTGCGCCGGACCAGTATGGATGAGATTCCTGAGGCGTTTAACATTGTAAGAGGGGATATGAGCCTGATTGGTCCAAGACCACTGCTAGTACGCTACTTAGATAGATATAACGAGGAACAACATCATAGGCACGATGTTAGACCGGGACTTACAGGATATGCTCAGGCTCATGGCAGAAATACAGTGAGCTGGGAAGATAAGTTCGCCATGGATGTCTGGTATTCGAAGAATATAACTTTTATAGGCGATATTAAAGTTATTTTCGATACAGTTATGACAGTATTAAAGAAGGATGGCATAAGTTCAGAGACATCAGTTACTATGGAAGAATTTATGGGAACGCCTGATGGAGTAAAACCAGAGTGGAGGTCACCAAATGAATAAATTGATTATCATTGGGGCAAGCGGTCATGGAAAAGTAATTGCTGATATAGCAGTAAAACTTGGGTATGAGAATATAGTTTTTCTGGATGATGATGCGGCAATAAAGGAATGTGCTGGGTTTCCTGTTGTAGGAAAAACGGACGAAGCCATTAATATGGATGGAGATAAAGTTGTAGCCATCGGGAATGCCAGAACCAGGGAAAGAATATCAAAGAATATTAAGACAGTTTCTCTTATTCATCCAGATGCATCAATAAGCAGAAGGGTGAAAATTGGAGAGGGTACAGTCGTAATGGCTGGAGCGATAATAAATTCTGATACCGTTATAGGAGATGGATGCATCATTAATACTGGGGCTTCGGTTGATCACGATTGTTTAATTGATAATTATTGTCATGTAGCAGTCGGAGCTCATATAGCTGGTACATGTCATGTTGGTGAGAGGACATGGATCGGAGCAGGAGCAACTGTAAGCAATAACGTAAATATCTGCGGTGACTGCATGGTTGGTGCAGGTACTGTGGTGATTAAGAATATTGAAAATGCTGGAGCATATGTAGGAGTTCCGGCTAAGGAGAAAACGATGAGTAAGCATAGACTAACGGGGGGCACTCCACTGGTATAAAACATATCAAGTGATGAGAGCCAATACTCTCCTTATAGCATAGGAGAGTAGGCATGAAAAAAATTCGTATTTTAGTTACAGGAGTAGGAAGACGAGTTGAACTTATGCAGGCGTTCCGTTAGGCTGCTCTGAAATTAAATATAAATCTGAAATTATATGGCGCTGATATGGCAGGAACAGCACCGGCTTTAGCATACTGTGACTACACAAGAAAAGTATGTGCTATGCGTGATCCACAGTATATTTAGCAGTTAGTAGATATTTGTGTTGCAGATAAGATTAATCTTGTTATGCCAACTATCGATACAGACCTTCTTGTACTTTCATAAAATACAGCAGCTTTTGATGCTGTTGGTGTAAAGGTGCTTATTAGCAAACCAGACAAGATTCTGATTTGTAGAGATAAAAATAATACAGGTGAATTCTTTGAGTCATGTGGACTTAAAGCACCTAGAACATATAACAATTATAAGGAATATCCAAGTCCATATCCTTGTTTCATTAAGCCTAAAGATGGCAGCAGCTCTATTAATGCTTTTAAGGTTGAAGATGAAGAAAAATTAGAAGTATATGCAAACCAGGTTGATGATTACATTATTCAGCCGTTTGTTTCTGGAAGAGAATTTACAATTGATATCTTCTGTGATTTTGATGATAATCCTATTTTCATCACTCCTCGTGAGTGTGTTCAGGTAAGAGCTGGTGAGGTCCTTAAAACTATAATTTACATGGATGATGTGATGATTGAAGAGGCAAAAACTCTTTGCAAGTCATTCAAACCATGTGGCCCTATGACTGTTCAACTTATCCAGGATAAGAACACAGGAGATAATTATTATATTGAAATTAATCCACGTTATGGTAGTGGCGCTCCTCTTAGTATGAAATTTGGAGCCAGATCTGCAGAAGCATTAATTAAACTGATTAGTGGTGAAAAGGTGGAATTCCAGGCGAATGCTAGTTGCAACGGAGCAATATATAGCCGTTTTGATCAGAGCGTTTGTATCTCAGAAGGTAACGATACACAGTCAATTAAAGGCGTGATATTTGATCTTGATGACACCTTATATGGCGAAAAGCAATATGTGAGAAGCGGATACAAAAAGATTGCTGAGTATCTCGGTAGAGAAGATGCTGCTGATAAACTTTGGGGATATTTCGAAGCTGGTAAGCCTGCAATAGACACTTATCTTCAAGAAATCAGTGAAATGGATAAAAAGGCAGAATGCCTTAATATTTATAGAAATCAGATGCCTGAAATCACCCTGTACGATGGTGTGAAGAAAATGATTCAGGAACTGAAAAACAAGGGAATTAAAGTTGGCATTATTACGGATGGTAGACCAGAAGGTCAGAAAAGTAAACTGGAAGCACTTGGGCTAGAGGTGTTGATGGATGACATTATCATCACAGATGAACTTGGTGGAATTCAGTTTAGAAAACCAAATGATATTTCTTTCCGTATTATGAAGAATCGTTGGAAAATTCCATTCGAACAGATTATTTATGTTGGAGATAATCCAAACAAAGATTTCCAAGCACCTAAGTAGCTTGGAATGGGATGGAGATATTTTGCTAATGAGGATGGATTGTATTCAGTAGGAATTAAATACGAGAATATGATTACAGATCTATCGCAGATTAGATTATAGGAGTTTGAGCAATGAAAGTAGTTATATTTTTGCTGGTAAGGGGATGTGGGTAATAATATGAAAAAAATATGTTACGTGGTTACAATACCACTTACTATAAAAGCTTTTTTTATTCCACAGCTAAAATATTTAGCTAACAATGGATTTGAAGTAACGGTTATATGTTCATTTGATGAAAAACTTCAACAATTACTTGGGGATAATATAAGATATATTCCAGTAGAAATTCCAAGAGGAATATCCATTCAAGGCTCAATTATTGCGATTAAAAAATTGAAAAATATTTTTAAAAAAGAGCAATTTGATTTGATACAATATTCGACTCCAAATGCCGCGCTATATGCGTCAATTGCTGCAAAAATAGTCAAATGTAAAGTTAGAAATTATCATCTTATGGGATTTAGGTACCTTGGTGCTAATGGAATAGGAAAAAAAATATTAAAAGCGATTGAGAAGATTACATGTAAAAACTCAACATGTATAGAGTGTGTAAGCAATTCAAATTTAAATATTGGTGTACAGGATAGAATTTTTCCAAAAGAAAAATCTGTAGTTGTATGGAATGGTAGCACTGGTGGAGTAGATCTCAATAGATTTAATTTTTCAGAGAGAAAGAATTTCAGAGATGAAATTAGAAATATGTATCAATTATGGGATAACGATTTTGTATATGGCTTTGTTGGACGCATAACAAAAGACAAAGGAATTGATGAAATACTAGAGTCATTTAATAGGGTTGAAGATGCAAAATTGATGATAATTGGGAATGATGAGGGTGTAAACACATTAAATCAAGAATTGTATCAAAAATCGTTAATGGATGGGAGAGTTATATATACTGGTAATGTAGATAATGTTGAGAAATATTTTGCAGCAATTGATGTTCTCTTATTTCCAAGTTATAGAGAGGGCTTTGGAAATGTAGTTATTGAAGCTGCTGCAATGGGAACACCTGCCATTATAAGTAATATTCCTGGCCCTATAGATGCTGTCAATCCTGATATAACGGCACTTGTAGTACAAGACCATGACGTAGAAGATTTATTTGCTGCTATGAGTAAAATTAGATTAAGAGACTATGAAAGAATGGGGTTGCTTGCAAAAGAATATGTTTGTACCCATTTTGATAGCGCAGTGTTGTGTGAAAGAATTTGTGATCGAAAAAAATATCTTCTTCAATAGGAAAGATAAACTCATTAGGGAGTGAGGAGATTTTATGAAACCACTAGTAAGTATTATTATGGGTGCATATAATGCAGAATTAACCATAAAGAGCGCAATCGATTCAGTTTTAACTCAAACATATAAAAATTGGGAGTTCATAATATGCGATGATTGTTCCTCTGATAATACTTTAAGCATTTTGAAGGAATATCAGGAGAAGGAACCCCGAATAATTGTTATTCGAAATGAAACGAATAAAAGATTGGCTGCGTCATTGAATAATTGTTTAAGGCATGCAAAAGGGAAATACATAGCTCGAATGGATGCAGATGATGAATGTTTGCCAACAAGATTTGAAGAACAAGTTAAGTTTTTAGAAACTCATCCAGATATAGATTTAATAGGTTCAAATAGAATAATTTTTGATGACTATGGAGATAAAGGTATTAGAGGGTCTATAGAAACGCCGACAAAGAGAACCCTTCTTAAAGGGTCTCCTTTTGCGCATCCAACTATTATG
>JAERMT010000616.1_pt1 | contig 17337 bp, 18 predicted proteins | sample 9267081 | NCBI WGS metagenome assembly JAERMT01 (sample SAMN17071939, study PRJNA684904) | human gut metagenome | isolation source: diarrhea sample from child under the age of five | host: Homo sapiens | place: South Africa: Mafikeng, Mafikeng Provincial Hospital | collected 2019-09
AGAATAAGAAGCTCACCATCGTCGGCGTCGTGGTCGTGGTCATCGTGGTGGCGGGCATGGGTTTTTGGACCTGGCATAACAGCCCCAGCTTCTGCAGCGCGTTTTGCCACACGCCCATGAACAGCTACGTGGAAACGTACGATCAGCAGGCCGGCGCCCCGGGCACCGACAAATGGGGCAACGAGGTCTCCAACAGCAGCGCCATGCTGGTCGTGTCCCACAAGGAAGCGGGCCAGAACTGCCTTTCATGCCACGAGCCCATCATCAGCCAGCAAATCGGCGAAGTGCAGGCGACCCTTACGGGCGACTACTATTACCCGCTTGAAGAGGCGAACCTGGAAGTGCTCATGCAGAACTCCGGCAACGATGCCGGCACGGGCGAGCAGTTCTGCCTGAAGAGCGGCTGCCACGTGAACAGCGAGGGCCAGGCGCTGACGAAGGCCGACCTGACCGAGATGACCAGCGACATGGTGCGCAACCCGCATTCCTGGCATCATGACAAGTACACGTGCAGCGACTGCCATAAGTCGCATCGCGCATCGGTGCTCATCTGCACCGATTGCCATGCGGACGCCGAGTCCGAAGTGCCCGACGGCTGGGTCGATGCCAAAACCGGCAAGCAGATCGAAGAGGACTCCGTCAACTACATGGGCTAACAGCCTCGATCGACCCCATCAGCATTCGTGAAAGAGCCTCCACGCGGAGGCTCTTTCACGTTGCGGGAAGGATCTTGCGGGCGAAAACGCGGAAGTGCTGGCCCTCCTCCGTCCCCCGACAACGCGAAAGCGGGCCGCGTCCAAGACGCGACCCGCTTCCTGCTCGGCAAACTCCGGCTAGCGCATGGCTATCGAAGCCATCACCCGCCGCTGCTTGCTCGTTTAACGCTTGCTTACTGCTCGACCAGCTGGCCGTCGTTCACCTTGTAGGTGGTGCCGTCGATAACGACGTTCCAGCCGTTCGGCACGCTGGAGTATGTGGCGTCCAGGTGGCACTGCGTGCAGTAAAACTCGCTGGTCTCGTGGGCCTTGTGGCAGTTTCCGCAGGCCACAACGCCGTGCTGACTCCAATCATGCGGGTTGAACTCGCGATCGGCCGTGGCGGCGGTCAAGTCGTCGACGGTGTTGACGCCGTCATGGCAGCCGCTCTTCAGGCAGAACTCGGCCGTCGGCAGCTCGCTGGAACGGCTTTCGAGCATCTGCGTGTCGGAATCGAAGTTGTAGTTGCCGGAAACCCAGCTCATGCCTTCGGTCACCTGCTCGTCGATCTTGGCCTCATGGCAGCTCAGGCAGTTCATATCCGCATCGGCGCCGTGATAAGCGGCCAACATGGCGGTGCTGTTACCGTCAACCGGGCCGGCCTCGAAATCGGCAACGTACTTGCTCATGGGCGTATGGCACACGGTCCCGCAGAAGCTGGGGCTGTTATGCCACGCGAACATGCCGCATCCGGCCACGATGACCACCGCGACCACCACGGCAGCGACGATGCGTCCGCGCGTCATGGCCTTCTTCGGCGCAGGCTTGGCGGTTTGCTCCGCCGCCTTCTCAGTGTTCTCGCTCATCTTCTCCACCTTCCTACTTTTGAGCCAATGCACGGCCGGTCACGTAGCCGGCGGTCACGCAACGGCCCAACGACAGCCCGTAAATATCCAGCGGGTAATCAACGCCGCCATAAAAGTTGCCGGCGCAGTTGCCGATGACGTACAAGCCCTCGATCGGCTCGCCCTCCGCCGTGAGCGCCTGGTTTTCGCCATTAACCTCAAGACCTGCGCAAATGGTGGAGCAGCGCATGCGGCGATGGATGCCGTAGAATGGCGCCTGCTTGACGGGGATCAGGTACTTCGGATCCTTGCCGAACTCCGTATCGGCGCCCGCTTCGCACAATGCGTTGTAGTCCTCGACCGTCTTCACGAACGTCGCCGGATCCTGACCGATCTTCACCGCCAGCTCCTCGAGCGTGTCGGCCTTGAACGTGCGTACCTGGTCGGCGAACACGCCCTTGCGCTCGACGTCCTCCTCGGGCATGTACACGCGCAGGCCCTCGGGGTCCACCAGCTTGCCCTTCCAACCGGCGGCATCGGTCATGTAGTTCGCGTCGAAGACCTGGGAGTACCAGCCGGGATGCTTGCCATCGCGCAGGTAGTTGTTCAGCAGGCTCATCTCCACGGTCTCGTCGACGAAGCGCTTGCCGGTGTTGTCCGCCACGGCCAAAAACGGCATGTCGCACATGGAAGCCGGGCCGGCATCGAAGTCGTGAAGCATCTTGGTGTGGCCGACGTGCTCCATGGCGGCACCTACCCACATGCCCATCTTATGGCCGTCGCCGGTCTGGTTGTTCTGCTTGCGCTCGAAGTTGTGCAAGTCTGGGATATAGTAGTCCACCATCTCGTCGTCGTTGGAGTAGTCGCCCGTCGCGATGATCACGCCATTCTTGGCGTTGACCTGCACATATTCGCCATCCTCACGTTGGGCGATCGCGCCGGTGACGGCACCGGACTTGTCGGTGACCAGCTGTCGCGCCGGCGTGGAGTAACGGATATCCACGCCCTTTGCGGCCGCCACCTTCGCCAGCGACTGCATGGCATTGCCGGTGGTGAAGGGCTTCGGGCCGAAGAAGGCCGTGACGTAGTCAAGCTTGAAGCCGTTGATGTTGAGCGTGGCGACCTGCTGGCGATTGCCGTCATCGGACACGGGGCCGTCGACGGATTTGATGCGATCGATGCACCAGTGCAGCGCCTCGCCGGAATTGTACGCCCAGTTGCTGACCAGCTCGCGATGGGAACGATGTTGATTGGCCTTCACCACCAGCGAGATCAGGTGCTCGATGCCCGCCGGATCGCATTTGTCCAGGTTGAGGCCTGCCGCGGAATTGCCGTGCGACATGGCAGTACGCTCCTTCTGCAGCAGCACCACCTTCGCGCCGTTTTCCACCGCGGAAAGCGCCGCCGGGGTACCCGCCGCGCCGGCGCCGATGACCAGCACGTCGCAATCGACGGTTTCGGCGACTTTTGCGATAGGCTCAGGCGCCTGCATGAACGACGGCAGCCCGTTGGCGGTGGTGGAGCCGTTGCCCGCAACGCCGACGGCTCCGTCGGCATAAGGCGTGTACTCCTGATAGCCGCACGCGGAAAGCGCGCCGGCGCTCAACGCGCCCAGCGCGGAAATGCCGCCGAGCTTCAGGAAATTACGGCGCGAGGTGGCCCTTCCCTTTGCTTCCATAGTATCTCCTCTCCAAAGGATGGTTCCCTGTTCCGCAAAACGCCTTCTAAAGCGCGCTTTTTCGGAACCTCGGACAGTTTATGAACGAGGCGGCATACCTCGCTAGGCTGCACTTGCTTTTGTACTTGCCCGCGTGAATCGGGTATGCTGTGCGAAACATTGCGAAGCGAGCGGGCGCAAAAGTACCCGTAACGGAGGGGTTCCATGTCGCAGCTTTCCCTGTATCTAGATGATGAGACCATGGCCGTTTTGCGCGACATGGCGCAAGCGGGCGGGAAATCGCTTTCGAAGTGCGCTGTCGAGCTGATCCGCAACGCCGCGGTCAGCGAATGGCCGCCGGGTTTCGAGAGCCTGTTCGGCAGCATCGACGACCCCACGTTCCAGGCGCCCGTGCGCATCGTAAGCAAAGTGGATATGGAAGCGGGGCACGTGCGATGATCTACCTGGACACCAGCACCTGCGTGGGTTTGCTGCGCGGCGATATATCCGTTTCACCTGCGACGATGCGTTCCATAGCGCCGACCGAGCTCGGCATCCCCGTAGTCGTGGAGTCCGAGCTTTTGATCGCCGCCACGCAAAGCCGCGATGCCGAGCGCAACACGCAGATCGTGCGCCAGTTCCTGTTGCCCTTCGATAAAGTGCCCTACGATTCCAGCTGCTGCAACCTGCATTGCCGTATCCGTCTGCATTTGGAATCGGTAGGCGCGCCCACGGGCACAAACATCATCGTCATCGCCGCCATGGCTATGCGCCACGACGCCACCCTGCTCACCTGCTCGCCCGACCTGTACCGCCGCATCCCCGGCCTGAAGATGGTCGAATGCGGAAACGACCTGGAAGAATCACTAAGGCTGTGCTAGGGATCGGGGATGCCTGCCAACGACGGACGAACCCCATACGCCCAGCTCCTCCATGCACAGAGGAACGATTCTGCCGATTCCCCGCCGCAAACGCGAAGAAGGCGATGCGGAACGATTCGCATCGCCTTCTTGCTGAGAACTTGTTACGCGCTTGCGCGTCAAAGGTCGCAGCGCCTTAACGCCAACGCGTCCGCTTGACCCGCGCGCAAGCTACTTATCAACCCGGAATCGCCCCAGGTCGATTCCGAGATCTTCCGCCTTCTCGCAGAGTTCGTAGCCGTCCATGTTCTCGATGTCCGCAACATCGAGCAACGCCGCAGGAAACCCAGAAGACGCCGCCGTGCCGCAATAGTCCTCCAGATAATCGCGCAGCTCGTCCGTATCGATTTTCGCCATGCTCGTCTCCCCCGATTTCACAAGCGTCACGCGCGGAGGGCTACGCCCAATCGAATTCGTTGCCGGCACCTAACTCGAAGTGGTACTTTACGATGCCGATGTCCGCGCCGCTGAACGCGCCGCCGTTTTCGCTAATGGAAACCTTGTTGCCTGCGCCGGCGATTCGGAAGCACTGCTTGTTGAGCGCCGTCGGGGCTAGAAGCGCCGCCTGCACGCCATCCGCAAACCACTGCGGCTCTGGACCCTCGTACGAACTGACCTCGGGCGCCGTCTTGCTCTTGTGCGCAACGCCCAGCGTAGCGCCGAAGCCCACAGCAACGATGCCGATGACCTTCTTCCCCGGCACAGCCCGCTCGACGTTTTTGCGACTGAACGTGCCGCCGATCCACCACGTGTTCAACCCGAGCGTCTGCGCAAAAAGCATCAAGTCTGCGCTTGCGTAGCCGAGGTCCTCGTCAAGCCCCGGCCTGTCGCTGCCGGCCAGCACAAAATAGTTGCGCACGCCTTTGGCGAAGAACAGCTTGAGCGCACCGGGCAGCGCCGACTCGTCGCCCACCTTCAGCGAAATCGCCAACCCAAGGCGCTCGTTGTTTGCGCGAACGCGGTCGTTAAGCTGCGAGATCAGCTCAGGCGAAAGCGGCTCGGACGCGAACTTCCGCACAGTATGACGCTGCCGCATAGCCTGTTTCATGTCCGTGACGGCATCCGTAGCGATGCCCGAGGCGTTGTCAACAGCGATACCCATATCCATAGCGAAATCCTTCCGCGCGCTTTCATCAAGCAATATCGAGAACGCGCCCATTGTACAACCGAGTTAACCCCGCGAGAAAAAGGAGGAACGGGAACGTTTTCAGCGTTTCGTGCCACAGATTGCGAGTTTTCCGAACTTGCCGGCGATAGGAAGGGCGTTTGCTGGTCGATTTCGCTTGCAGGATGTAACGAGCGATGCGTATGTCGCGCCAAGCGCAAGCCACCGCACGCCGTGCCGCGTTCGCCATTCGGAAAACTCGCAATCTGAGACATATTCGCGACAAAAGTTTCCCCGGCACCCGCGCCGCGGTCATAGGCGCTCAGGCGGGAACGCGCGCCTTGAAGACGACCCCCTCTTCGACAGTCAGTTGTTGTCAAATATATTATGTTTTCGTTATACTTCTGCCATGACGAAATACGAAGACATATTCGACATCGCGGCCGACAACCACGGCCTAATCACATCCGCCCAGGCTCGCGAAGCGGGCATCACCAACAACGAGCTCGTGCAATACGCCAAGCGCGGGCGCGTGACGAAGGTCGGCCACGGCCTCTACAAGCTCACACAGTGGGTCCCCGAGCAAAACGACGCATATGCCTGGGCGGTCATGTCCGTCGGGCCGAGCGCCGTGCTCTACGGCGAATCCGTCATCGCCATGCTCGGCCTGGCCCCCACAAACCCCACCCGCACGTTCGTGGCAACCCCCCGCCGCTGCCGCCGCGCGCTGCCGGAGAACCTCAAGGTGGAATGGGTGGACGGAATCGAACCGGGCGCGATATACGACGGCATCCCGTGCCAAAGCGCATATGATGCCATCCTCGCATGCAAAGGCAAGATGCTGCCGAAACGCCTTCTGACAGCAGCTGAAACCGCCAGAAGACAAGGTTTCGTAAGCAAGCAAGAATTTCGTTCATTGAAGAAGGAACTGGAGGGCGCGGATGCCAGCAAAACGGCCGAATAGCAGGAGAAACCTCGACGTCGCGCTCGAAAGACTCGTCGGGAAGCCGAATCTCATCGCTAAGCGAGCGATCATGGCGAACGCGATTGTCGCCCAAATGCTGCCGGACGGCTCCGTCAAGGGAGGTAGCGCTATCAAGATGCGCCTGGGCGATGGGGCTACGCGCTTCACGACCGACCTCGACATCGCGCGGGCCTCGGCCATAGACGACTTTTCCGAGCAGCTCGCCGGCTCTTTGGCAACCGGATGGGAGGGCTTCACGGGCGCGTTGGTCGAGGAGAGGCAGGCGCATCCCAAAGGCGTTCCCCCGCAATATGTGATGCAGCCTTTCTCGGTGAAGCTATCATACAACGGCAAGCCTTGGGTGACCGTCGACCTAGAAGTAGGCCACAACGAGATCGGCGACGCAGACGAACCCGACTTCGTTTCGCCCGAAGACGCCAACGCCGTCCTCGAAAACCTGGGGTTTCCGCCGCTCGGCCCGATTCCCGTCATGGCGCTGCGCCACCAAATCGCCCAGAAGCTGCACGCTGTAAGCGCACCCAGCAGCATGCGGGCTCACGACCTCATCGATTTGCAGCTGCTCGACAAGGCGTACGAAGGCGATTACTCAGACGTGCGAGAAACCTGCATGAGGCTGTTTGCTTACCGCAAGATGCAAGCATGGCCTCCCACTATTGCGGGAGGTGCGGAATGGGAAACCGCTTACGCCGACCAGTTGCCAGACGGAAACCTGATCCTCAACGTCGGCGACGCTATTTCATGGGCGAATTCTCTCATCGGCAGGATCGATGCCGCCCGATAGCCCAACATTTGCATTAGAAGACAAGAGCACGCAGGCACGCTGGCACCAGACACGGCAAAACACCCCGGCGCCGCTGGCGAAACGTCGGGCAAAAACACGTGTGGCAGGGACGCATCCCTGCCACACATTGCACATCATATTTCGTTCGCAGCCGAAACCCGGTCTCAGCCATCCTCGACCCACGGCCGATCTTCCCAAGCCGTAACCGAACTCAAGTCGCTACCGTTTCAAGCGCAACCCGCGTTCAAACGAAGCCGATGCCCGGGCGAGCCGCTTCGCCACCAGCTCGCGCGGCTACGCTCAGCCGTCAGCCGCCCGACTGCGGCGCAAAACCGCTAGGCGCGAGCGGGGTCCCACTCGACGATGCCGTGGTTCAGGAACGGCTTGGAGTCGGGCGCGTCGGCGTTGACCATGCGGAACTTCGCCTCGCCCTCGGCGGTCTTCCACACGATGGTGCGCAGGCGCACACCCGGCAGCACCGGGGAGGTGAAGCGGCACTTGAAGCGCGTCATCGCCTCGGGATGGCCCGGGAACAGCAGGGAGATGACGTGGCGCATGGCCACGCCGGCGCTGCTGACGCCATGGGCGATCGGGCGCTCAAGGCCGGTCTGCTCGGTGTAGGACCAGTCGATGTGCTGCTGATGCCAGTCGCCCATCAGGCGATACACGAGCGGCCAATTGTAGCCGTAGGTTTCCTCGTAGGTGAAATCGGGCTCGCGATCGGGGTACTCCACGGAGTCCCTCGGCGGCTGCTCGCCGCCCCAACCGCCGTCATAGATGCAGCAGTTGTAGGTGTCGACCGTGCACAGATGGGTGCCGTCGGCGGAGTACGACTTGCCGACCTGCTTGGACAGCGAGCCGCGACCCTCGCCGCGGTCCCAGATGGCCTCCTGGGTCACGAACGTCTCGATGTGGTCGTTCATCTTGAACGGCGCATGGAAGTGCACGTCGATGCCGTAGTGCAGCGAGCCGGAATAATCGAAGCCGTAGTCGAGGGTGGTGGTCATCTCCTCGTTGACGGTCAGCGGCACGGCGAAGATGGGCAGAACCTTCAGGTCCGGGTTCTTGGCGTCGCCCTCGTTGACGTACTCCAGGTCCACGCGGCCGTCCCAGCCGGCGCCGCAACCAAGCGCGCAAATCTCAAGGTCCTTGAAGGTGTAGTCGCGCACGAACGGGCCAAAGGTCTTCCCGACGATCTCGGTGGAAATAGCCATGACATTCTCCTTTGGAAAGAGAACTGCGAAAACGCAGCAAGTGATATTGGATTTCCCCACGTTTGAGCGACGCGGCGCAGTTCAGATCAAGCTGAGCAGCGCAAGATTCCCCCGAATCATTGCGCAGACCGAGAAAGGGGTATCGCAAACCCCCGTGAACGAGATGATCAACCCCAGCCCGGATTCGAAAAGACGCAGCTACAGCCCTTACGGGCGGCTCCAATGCAGCTTCGCCTGTTCATGATCGGCAAGGTTGCAGCCCCGAAGGGCGGCTCCAATACAACCTTGGCGTTCAACTGGGCGGGTGATCGTTCGGTCGAATATGCGTCCCATCCCCGCGTCCAACGACGCATCACGTGGGATTTGTGACGAGAACCGACCGGTACCGCAGCAGCGCAGCAGCAGGACCGCCTCGATCCTCAAGTGCCAGCCTACCCCATTCCGCTAAACGATCGCAGTCTTGTTTTACCCCCGCTTTCGGAGTACGGGAAGGGGGAAATATCGAGAAGGAAAACGCAGAGGTGCAGGCATGGGCGCCGAGCGCGGCACGCATGCTACCGGGGTCACGACGGGAGCGACGGGAGTCGGCGGACTAGCCGGACAACTCGCAGCGGGAGCGCGGCGGACTAGCCAGGTAACTTACAGCGCCATGGGAAGCCCGCTTGCGACTTCTGGGCGGTTTTGCAGGCGGATTCAACCCGAAAGGCCGCGCAGCGGCAGCGTTTCCCCAGGTCAGCGAAGTCGACAGCGGACGACGCCTGCGGAAAACCGCACAGAAACCAAGGACCCATGGCAAAATCAGGGCCCATTTCCTGCAGAACCGCCCAGAAGTCGCATGGCAACCGTCAACGCGAACAGGGGGCGGAGGTGTGTTCAGAAAGAGGCTTGCGTCTCGCAAAGTTGCATCCCGAACACACCTCCGTCCCCTGTTCACCAGATCAACGCCATCTCAATGCCGGGCACCCCCTTTCAGTTTGCGAATCCTTTCCAGCGCGTTTGCCCCATGGCGGGCTGCAGCGGCCGGATAAGCCGTCGATGCGATCCGGATGCCCTCCTCAAGATCCTTAAGCACACGGTCGACGACCGACTCAACATCCGCTGTGGCCAATCCCCAGGAAACAGCCTCGGCGGCGATATCGGCCCGTGTAAGCTTCCCGGGGTCTATCACCCCGTTCACGCGCATGGAAAGAAGCGTCGTGCGCGGCTCGACCTCGGCAATGGGCACCACATCGTAGAGCGGTGCGAGCGTGGGGACCATTTGCTCGCAGTAGAGAAACGACGTGTTCTTGGCATGCGCATCCCAGTTGCCAAGCGCCAGGTTCGCAACAAGCTGGCGCAGCAGCTCCGCCTTCTCGCCCTCGGGATCGGAAGAGAACTTCTGCAGCAAACCGGCAATTGCAACGTATGTGGGATCATTGCCCTTAGGCGCACCCGCAGCAGCGTACTTACCGTGCGGGTCGATTCCAAGCGCCTGGCAAACATCCTCCTGATGAATCCTAAGCACGTGTGCAGAGCCGTTGTCGGCGATTCTGTCGTAACGCTCAACCACCAGCGTGCTCGGCGCATCGTCCAGATCGAGCAGGGCTACCTTTGACGCGCGTGCCGCGTTCCCGGCCGCCGTCATGGCCCACGCCTCAGACTCCGCCAAACCGGGATAATGATCGCTTTCAGGTTTGAGGATATGCGTGCTGGGGCTGTCACCCATCGGAAGCAGAACATCATCAGCGGCGACGGAAGATGCCCCCTCAGGAATCGCCGGCATGACAACGCACATCTTCTCCTGAAAGCCACCTAGCGACATGCGAAACAACCCGCTCTCAACTTGCGGAAGACGCTCCGTAGCGCTCGAAAGCTTTTCAGCCAACTCCGATGAGGGAATCTCCTCCAGCCGCAGTTCGCAAGCGCGCTCACGACCGTGCTCGAACACCCTCACCGCACCAGCGCACTCCCAGCCTATCTCGGCGAGAAGGCCGATCCAGTCATACGGCAACACGCCAAGGCTCCTGCAAACCTCGTCGCGGCGGTTTCCCTCGGGAAGCAGGCCATTGAACCAAGCAGAAGTTTTCGCCTCGCCGAACGGGCGAACTTTTGCGGGAAACGCCATTGAGAGCACCGGCCGGCCGGCAAGTTTGCCAACAATCGATTGCTCATACTCGAAGCGCCCGCCCTTGCGGTTCTCGACGATGCGTCCGATCAGGCTTTCTCCGAGGTAAACGTCGAGCTGCCTCATTCGGTCACCTCCACATCCGCGCCCTTGGGCACGATCACCATGCGAAAACCCAGCTGCTGCAGGTAGCGGTCAACCTTGATCGCCGACACGTTCTTGCCCGTCTCGAGCGCCGAGAGCGTGACCGACGAGAAGCCGAGCTTTCTCGCCATCTCTACCTGCGTGATACCGCGCGCCCTGCGCGCCTCCCGCAGAAACTCGCCGATGTCCTCGTATGAGTAAGCGTTGGTCCACATGCTATGCCGCCGTTCAAAATACTTTGTATTTGCCTTAGTAGCCCGAGTATACAAAATATTTAATATTGTCTCAATATCAAGAATGTTAAGTATTTTGAACGGTGTACGTGAACAGGGGACGATCACCTCTCAAGCCGTAGTCCCAGCTCCTGGAACGGCTGCTGGTTGTTGACGGCGATCGCCGTGGTCATTGCTTCTCTTGTCCAATCTGGGTATTTCGCCAGAACGGCGGGCGCGCGCGTTGCGATTTGCGCGGCTATGGCTTCCACCGCTCCAACGAGGTCGTCTTCGCAAATCCCCGACGCCGCCGCTTCCGCTGTCCAATCGGACAGGGACAGCTCGCTCGCCCGGTTCTTGGAATTGATCGGCATCGCCAGCAAATCGCTGGTTTCTTGCCACACTCGCGTGCAAAGGGCGTCGTAGAGAGGGCACAACTCCACGCTTCCGTCCGATCGCAAAAACAGGCTGTAGTTCTTGCCGTGCGCGTCGCAGTTCCCCACCAGCGTGTTGAAAACGAGCCGCTTTGCCCACTCCCTCACCAGCGAACGGCCGTTGGGCTGCCTTTTCAACAGGGCAAACGAGTCGGCGGCGGTCACGGAATACTTCGCATGCCGCGAAACGCCCAGCGCTTGCGTAAAGTCCTCAACGTGGATGCGCAAAACCTGCCCATCGGCGCAGACCTCGCGATCGAACCTTTCGACGACGTAAGCCTGATCATCGCCGAACGACCTTGCGACGTCCAGCCCGCACGCCGCCGCGAGATGCATGGTCGCATCCTCCACCAGCGGGGTGCCGCAAAAGCGCTCATGGGGCGGTTTCACGATGTGGGTCGAAGGGTGCTTGGCGTTCGGCCAGGTCCAGCGGTCGTCGAACCGTTCCAAGGCGAACTTGCCCTGCGAACCCGCAAGGGCGAAACGGCTGCGGCGATCATCGGACTGCCACGTCGTCCAGCCGCGCCCGAGCCGGTAAACCTTGATCGCGACGCCCTTTTCCCTTGCGAACTCTCGAGCCTGGGACGTGATTTCTCCCAGCTCGGGAACCGACGTGAAGCACAGTCCGCCCGTCACATCCGCCCCCACAAGAAGGTCGAGCGGGTCGGCCGACGCCGCGCCGAACCAGAGCCGCATCGCCTCGCGTTCGCTATCGTTATCCGGCAGCAGGCCGTCCAAGAACGCGCCCGGGGCATCGACCCGCCAGGAGCCGTCAAGCGGCAACGAAAGGCTGATGGGCATGGAAGCTTCCGGGGCGTATTCGAACCGAGTCACGCCGTCGGAGTCCTCAAAGAAGCGTCCGACCAGGCGATTCTACAGCCACGCGTACGCTTCCCTCATTCCATGCCCCTCTCAAGCTCGTCGTCGCCAGGGAGCGAGAACAACTCGACGCGCAGCGCTTCGCACAGCGCGAAAAGGTCGGCGGACGCGCCCTTCCCTTTCAGGATCAGGTCCTCGGCGGCTTTCTCCGTAATGCCGGCCGCCGCCGCAACCTCGGGGATGGACATTTCCCGGTACCACATGAAATCCAGCAGCTCATCGCTCACATCGCGGCAGGTGGCCGGCATGCTCACGAACAGGTCGGGGACCCCGCCGGAATCGGCGCCCTCGTATTCGCTCACCAACGGCGGATGCGGCACCCCATCGGTATACCTGCGATACACGGCGATTCCCCCTCATGCGTTTCATCGCGTTGTTGTCGGCAATGATGACGTTAACGCTTTCGTCCTTGAACAGGGGACGGAGGTGTGTTGAGGAAGAGACCTGCGTTTCGCAAAAGACCGCCCCAAACGCACCTCCGACCCCCGTTCTTCCAGCCAGGCGCTTACCCGCGCGTTATAGGTAATCCGGCGTCTTGAGCGACACTCCCTGCTTCAGCTGCGCTATGTCTTTCGAGGTCAGATAGCTCTTCTCAGCGAGTGCGGCCGCAAGCCTCTCCAGCAAGGCGCGATTACGCAGAAGCGTGCGCTTCGCTTTCCCGTAGTAATGCCCCAGCATATGCGACGCAACCACCTGGCGCCGCTGCTTTATGCCCTCGGCGTCGTCGTAGCCGTCCTCTTCGTCGAAGAAACCGTAGGTGGGGCTATGCAGCCAGAGCCCGTCAGCGCACAGAACGGCAAAGGATGTCATTATCAACATCGAATCCCTTATCGGCGGAGATGACCCCGATGTTATAGCGGCAAAAACAACCCTCGAACTCGAGGAGCTGCTGTCATGATTCCCATTATCAAGGGCAACGAGCCGAAAGCGCTAACCGAAGCGAAGCGGGATATCCAAAACACCCCGGATGCCTCATTCGACTATTCGTCGCTACGTGGCGAGCACAAGCGAAAAGTCCTCGAGGCTCTCATTGTTGAGCAGGGGCATCTGTGCGCATATTGCATGTGCCGAATCGGCACCAACGACAACCCCGCAACGATCGAGCATATAACGCCGCAACATCCCGCCACCTCATGCTTCGATAGGGATTTGAGCTTGTCATACAAGAATATGCTCGCGGTTTGCGATGGTCGAAGCGGTGCGACGTGTGATAAGCGGCGCGGCAATGAGCCTTTGACAGTGAATCCGCTCAAGCCAGAAACGCTTGCTACCATTACCTATCATCATGACGGAAGAATCCATGCGGACGACCCGGACATCAACCATGACCTTAATGATACGCTGGGGCTAAATAGCAGCAAAACGAATCTCTGCGCAAACCGCGCTGCGGCGATGCAGGCAATGGAGCAAACGATTCTGAAATCAATTGCCCGCAAGAGAATCGACGGCAACTCTACCGCCAAAAAGAACCTATGCTTAAAGATTCTCAAACAATACGAAAACCAAATCGACAAGAAAGAAGAATACCTAGGGGTAAAACTCTTCAAAGCTCGCAAGTTTGTTGCGAAGTTTTCCGCATAGCAGTTATGCAAACCTCGGTTTGTAGTAGTACGCCGATCGTTGATGCAAGCCGCCTTGGTCAGATATCGCCGAAGGCGGGCGCGGGCGGACGGCGGTTCACGACCCGGAGATCGTGTCGAGACAGTTGGTGTAAGCGAAGCGGATCGGGATGGCTTTGAAGGGGAACGGCCTTCGCCCTGAAATCTGGAATTGCGACATAACGGATTCTTGGAAAGGACGAAGACCGCAATGGAGGGGTCTATCAGAAAGCGTGCGGGAGCAGTCGGCGATGCCGAGGTTCTAGAACGAGTCGGTGAACCTGAGGGAGCCCATGAGGCGCATCGCCGAGGACGTCGCGAACGCGATTAGGGACGCCAAGGCCGACCAGCTGTGCTCGGGAGGCGCCAACAGCCGCAACGGCTACCGCGAGCACAACCCGGTCAGTGCGTCGGCGACATCACGACGAGGATATCGAAGCTGAGGCCGGGCAGCTTCTCCTCGGAGGACGTGGTCGAGCGCTACCAGCGCGTCAACCGCGCGGTCGTGTCGGCGGTGGCCGAGATGTACGCCACCGGCACCTCGACGCGCAAGGTGCAGCGCATCGTAGAGAAGCTGGGGGTATCCAGGCCATCGAAGGACCTCGACCCCCTCAGCTCGCTCAAACAGCGAGCGTCCTAAGCAAAAGCACCGTGCTCCCACTGCCCAATATCATCTACCATGCACGAATCCTCTAACATTTTTTCCTTTATCACGATGCAGCTGGCAGGCTCAACCCCAACCTCACCGATAGACGCAACCACAATCTGCCAACCATGCAATTCCCGCTGAATCAGGCTCATCATTCGCCTAAAGTTATCTTCATCTATCTCGCCGCTACGAGGCGAGTCAACTATAAAAGGAAGGCGAATACCACAATACCGCTCTATCGCCTTTGCGTAGCCAAGCCTGAATGCAAGGACGAGAAGCAACCGGCGAGTTCCGCTTTTGTCTTTTAGCTTGTATGTGAAAATTCCTTTTGAATCCGAATAGTAATCCGATTCGATGCCAAGTTGCTCACAATAACCCGCTATCGTTTCGGCCAAAAAATCCGCAACCTCGTTGCCATTAGCCAGAAGCTCACTACGCTGCCGCTTTTTGTCGCTTCTCTCCTCTTTCAAGCTATCAACGGCTTTTTCGAATGCATCTTTTCGAATATTCAATTGTGCGATTTGCCTTTCAGCATCATCGATGCTCTCGGCAACAGAAAACAAAACGGAATCGCCTTTAATCTTGTACTCGAGATCAGAAATCTCAGCGTCTTTTGCCTTTATGCTAGCCAGCATTGCTGACAACTCCGCTATTTGATAGCCAACACTATCCTCAAACCCCGCGAGGTTCTCTTTCGTAACTGCAATTTCAACATCAGGGGAAACAGTTATGCGCAAACCAAGGTTTTCAATGTAAGCTGCGAATCGCTCGTTTTCAGATATTGCTTTCTTAACCGAGTTTGCGCGACGCTGAAGCGCGTTACGCTCTACCCTCAAACGCGATAATGCCTCTGCCGCCTCCGGCAAATTCGGCGCAGCCTGCTCGCCAATTTGGCTATCGTCCAATTCCTCTTTCAAACCGGCAATACTGGAAACGATTTTGTATCTCTCGATGCGATCGTCAAGGCCTTTGATTGCTTGAGTTAGATCAAGGGCCCTATCGCCCGAAAGACCATCAATGAGTAATTCAATATTGAAGCCTATACCGCAAGATACTTTCCCGCGGTTTAAAAGAGTCCACCCTTCATCCTGATCAATAAACATCCCTGCCAGATAATTCTCGGCTACCTGTTCAGAATCAAAGCCCCATATGGCTTTACGCACATCATTCAGTTCATAAGGGAGCACATAACAGGAAAATCGATCATTCCCCAAGCTGATTCTATAGCTATCCCCCTCTCTTATCCCGATGATAATCTTATTCCCTTGTTGCACCTCAATGCGAAATGCGTGCTTCGGGAACTTAAACTTAACCGTATTTGCAATTGGTTCACCCAAGGCATAAAAAACCGCTCGAATCAGTGTCGTCTTGCCAACTGAATTCCTGCCATTGCTCTGTATGAGGTTAAATCCATCAGTAAAGAAGAACGTCTTTGAATACATTCCGTTCCGAATATCGAGACGCCTAATCATGCAGTCTAACGGCATTTGACACCTCTCTCATCGCCGATCGCCTCTTCAGAACCTTTAATAGAACAAGCCAAACAAATGCACGGCGTTCATCATCATCGCAAATTGCGCTTGCACCAAGTACATCGACATACTGCTCCCATCGTTCAGAAACAAAATCGGACAGAGTCCGACTGCCGCTCGTGGAAGAGCATCGAAACTGTTCATAATCGGAGATTATGCGAGTTGAAACACTATACAAATCACTCTGGCCATCAATCGTCGATCGATAGCGATGCATGACATCCTCAAGAACATCCTCATCGATTTCCAGCATGCTATTTCCAACGGACGCTTTATCACACATCTCGAAAACTATTGGCCATACAAACGTTTTCTTGGAAATGCTCTTATTGGGATGCCCTGGCTTTACCGTTGCATCAGCCCCCAATAACTGGACCCATATACGCCGTAATCTGCTCGGGATAACGCCATGAGCATCCGATGAATTAATCGAGCCTAAAAAAGCAGCAATGGCTGCATCTACCGCTTTCGTCTTTGTAGCCTCGTCGCTCCCAAAGAATGGAAGCACGAAGAAGCAAAGCAGGCCATGCACTTTGGCCAAGAGGGCGGTTTCTCTGATATATTTTTCTACAACGGCTCGTTGCTCGAGCTCAAGCTCGCAGAAACTATAGAAGGCGCCATCGCTAAAATTATCGGCGTTAATTCGTTTGCCGAAGAGCAGGCGATCGTTCGTAACATATACCGCCTTCGTGCAATCTTCTTTGCGTAAATCATCCGCCAGAGTTTTCATCGCTTCGGACAAACGCGTTGTCGACCCATTACCCGGCTCATTTGCCTTGTAATGAGCTTTTGCCTGACAATATACCCTCATCCCATTCTGAAGCTCAACCTCGATATCATCCATATCCCCCTCGATCTCTATTGAAGACATGTCTTCAATATTTTTCAAGGCAAGAACTATTGCCGCATGCACTTGGAACTGCCATCCAAAAGCAGATTCTGCGGCATTTCGATCGATAGCTGTCATTACGCCAGATAATCCTCGGGAATCAGTTGAGAAACACGCGATGTGCGAACTTTCCTATTAGTCCTTACAGTATAGCTCAGAGCGGCAGAGGATGGTGCACTTCGAGCTACAAGCACCTCGCGATGGAGGACTGAATCTACCCTGACTTCGTTGACGTTTGGGGGCGATAACGTCGGACTGGAACTGCTTCAAAATCGCGCTATCATCGCCTTCCATTTGGACCACCTTTCCTACCGCGAAACCCCCTCGAAATGCAGCGTCCTACTGTTAGCAATAACGATTAACCCTAGCCTGCAGCGGGAAACGGCAACATAGAAATCTCTGGGGTCCGTCACCATCGTGGCATCGACGATGGCGATATCGAACTCCAATCCTTTGGACAAGACGGTCCGCGAAGCAACACGCTTGAACCTATACCGCGATTCATAAGACTCCATATCACCATGCGTCTTCGCTACGGCATCCGCAAGGCGGACTCCGTGAGTCGCGGCGAAACTCAACGCCCGCTTCATCTCGCCAAACAGCTGCCCTCTAATCTTCCTGAAACCCGCAGACGACCGTTCAATCCAGTCAAGAACGGCAAAATCGCACCCATAGCCACCTCCCTGGGCAGCAT
>JAERMT010000711.1_pt1 | contig 17313 bp, 18 predicted proteins | sample 9267081 | NCBI WGS metagenome assembly JAERMT01 (sample SAMN17071939, study PRJNA684904) | human gut metagenome | isolation source: diarrhea sample from child under the age of five | host: Homo sapiens | place: South Africa: Mafikeng, Mafikeng Provincial Hospital | collected 2019-09
CATTGAAAGAGGAACTTTTTGACTGTGAAAAGTTATCCATTGATGTTGACACAAAGCTAATAGAAAAAATGGATTAATGAAATAATGAAAAATTACTCAACTAGGAAATGAAAAAAAAGGGTGATTTAAGTGTAGATAATTAATTAAAAAGCTGAATAGGTGAAAGGGGGATTAGTTATGAACAATGAGCTAAAGGCTAAGCACCAAGTGACAGATGATGTTATTGCCATGGTAGTCAATAATAAGTTGACAACCAAAGAAGTACATGAGGTGTGTTTTGCTGTGATGTATCACACGCTTTTAAGCAAGGATAATGTTAGAATTATGAAAGAGCAAATGGGCATTGATATATTCCAGTTAAAAGGTACAGACCTAATAGACTTTGTTCATGCCATGAATAAATCATTTATGATTATAAGTGAGGGAGCAAACAATGGACTTAATGACACCAAGCCTACTAAGTAAGATTGAGCAATGGTTGGCAGAAGGCAAGGACTATAGATGTTATCAGTTAAAGGAGTGGCGAGGAGCTAAGGGTGTAAGAGCAGCTGCAAAGGCAAGAGATAAATATTGCGTTGACTGTGCTAAGCTTGGTAAGTTATCACCGATTGAAGAAGTACATCATGAGGTGGAGTTAAAGACAGACCCTAGCAAGTTCTTATGCTTAAAGAATGTAGCCTGCTTATGCCAGCCTTGTCACAATAAAAGACATGAGAGGTTTGAGGGTAACAAAAGAAAAGATTTTACAACTGAAGAAAGGTGGTAAACATGGGGGTGAATTAGTATCCCCCCGGGTCAAATCATTTCATTTCTTTGGGAGAGGGGTAGCAACGCGGAGTGGGGCTTGGAAAAAATACTTACAAAAAAATATCATACGCACGTGCGCGAGAAGGGAGGTTTTTATCATGGGAGAAGAAATTTACAAGCTGAGTAAAAAACAGGTTATTAGGAGAAATAAAATTCATAGTGCTATGATTGAGCAGATGAAGGAAAATGGAACTTACAAAGAGCCATTTATAGATATTTCTGAAAGATATATTGCCATGTGGGAAGTATCTATGATGTTAGAGGATGATATCCAAAAAAGAGGGGTTAAAATCACAACAGAAAAAGGTCCAAAGAAAAATGATTCAGTGGCTATGCTTACTAACATGAACAAGCAGATGTTAATTTGTCTTGAAAAATTAGGCCTTTCAGTATCGGCTGTAAAAAATGAACTTGGTGGTGATATTTAGTGTATAGGACTGGCTGTAAGTATTTTGATGAATGGTTTGAAATCTGTGATAAACAGCCAACTAGTATATGGAATTTACATCTAAGAGACCTGATTTTAGAGAAAATTGAAAAGCAAAATATTTATGTTGATGTTAAAAAAGTTGAAAAACTGATAAAAACTATAGAAAAATATAGGCCATATAAGCTGGCACCAGTGCAGAAGTTCTTACACTGTATCCCCTATACTTACTTAGCTCCAGGTATAAAATCATGGAATGAAATTGTAATAGAAAGTGGTCGAGGGTTCGGTAAAAATACCTTTGTAAGTGATTATACACTTGGGGCAACTAGTAATGTAAATGGGATAAAAGGTTATAATGTCGATATAGTAGCTACCTCAGAAGACCAGGCAAAAACATCTTTCACAGATGTGTATAATACCATAGATGATAATATTGAACTTCAAAGAGCATACAAAAAAACCTTGGTTGAAATTAAGTTTGTCAGGACAAACTCAAAAATAAAGTACTACACTTCAAATGCAAAGACAAAAGATGGTTTAAGACCAGGGGCAGTAGTATTTGATGAAATCCACGCTTATGAAGATTATGAGAATATAAAGGTTTTTAGGTCAGCTCTTGGAAAGGTGCCTGAGCCACTAACAATATATATCACAACCAATGGATATGTTAGAGGTGGAGTATTAGATGACCTTATTGCTGAAGGTAAGGAAGTTTTACTAGAAAAAGACCTAGATTCAAAGCTATTTCCATTTATAGCAACCATTGATAAATATGAGGAATGGGATGACCCATCAATGTGGATAAAGGCAAATCCTATGATTCCTTACTTACCTGTGTTAGAACAGGAGTACAAGGATGCATTTAGGAACGCCAAGAAAAGACCACATATGAAAATTGAATTTATCACTAAAAGGCTGAATTTTACCCTGGAAGATACAGACACTGCTGTAGCATCATGGGAAGATATACTTGCCACAAATCAAGAAGTTGATTGGAAAGACTTTATTGGTTGGTCTTGTGTAGGTGGAGTAGACTATGCTAGCTCAAGAGACTTTATAGGCGTTGGTCTTCTGTTTAAAAAAATAGTAGACGGAAGAGCTAAATATTATTTTAAACACCACACATTCATAGTTGAGGAAAGTCTCAAGCTAGTAAAATTCAAAGTTGACTTAGATAGGGCTATAGGCGAAGGTCTAGTAACTATAGTTCCGGGAAAAACCATGGATCCAAAGTATCTCACAAATTGGTTTTTAACTGAGGTTAAAGAAAATAGATACATCATTGAAGCAATAGCAACAGATGATTATAGATATGAGTTAATTAAGGACGATTTCAACGAGGTGGGGCTTCCACTTACTACCGTTAGAAGTGGTCCTATTTCGCATGCCAAGATTGCACCAATTATTGAAAAGTTATTCGCTGACCATGATTTAATATTTGGTGATGATATGATGATGAGATGGTATACAAATAATGTCAAAGTGGTAACCGATGGCAAGGGCAATAAAACCTATCAAAAGCAGGATCCTGAGAGGCGAAAGACAGATGGGTTCATGGCATTTATTCATGCAATGTTAAAGCGTGATTCTATAAGAGTGATTACCCTAACAAATATTAATCAAGGATTCAAAACCTATACATACTAAAAAAGAAAGGGGGTGGGATAGATGGGAGTATTTAATAAAATGATGAATGTACTGACAGGTAGCAATAAACAAAACCTTGATATGCTACCAGTAGGGGACTTTATGCTTAATGGAACAACATTTCCAATAGCATCAGAACAAGTATATCTTGAGTATGCAATTTCAATGTGTATAAATAAGATCGCCAATGCCTTAAGTCAATGCACGATTGAGACCTACGAAAAGGGCAATATCAAAAAAGGTGAAGTGTGGTATCAATTCAATGTTGAGCCTAACATAAATCAAAATATTACTGATTTTTGGAATAAGTTAGTCCTTGAAATGGTGGTCAATCCTAACGGAGCATTAATAGTCCAGTCCTATGAGGGATATTGGTTAATAGCCGATAGTTACACAATTATGGAAAGAGCTGTTAAGGATAATGTCTATAAGGATGTAAGGATAGGTGACTTCATATTCAATAGGGAATTTAAGGAAAGTGATGTGCTACACCTAAAACTGTCAAACAAAAATGTAAGGCAACTTGTGGGAAGTGTCTATTCAATGTTTGGTAAGGTTTTAGCCAGTGCAGTGAAAAATTATAACAGAAAAAATTCAAGAAAAATATTGGTTAAAATTGATACCATGTTTGAAACCTTCAAGAATAATGTTGACCCTAAGACTGGGCAAACTGAATACGATACAAGGCTTGATGATTTATTTAAGAATAGGCTAGTAGGGTACTTCTCTGAATCTGATTCAGCTACACCAATAGAAAAGGGTCTTGAAATAGAGGATAAGACATCTGAATTTAGTGGGTCAGGCTCAAAATATAGGGAAACCGATGATATCAGAGGGGCTTTTGACGACATCATTAATATGGTGGCAGATATCTTCAATATTCCTAGGGGTCTTTTAAAAGGCGACACTGCTGATGTTGAAACCATGACAGATAACTTTATAACCTTTTGCATAAATCCGATAGCAGGACAGCTTGAAGATGAAATCAATAGGAAATTATACGGAAAGAAATCATACTTAGAAGGAACTAAGCTAATAATAAAGACATCTTCAATAAAATCTTATGACCTGACTAAGCTTGCTTCAAGTGCCGAAGCTTTATATAGAATCAGAACTTTGAATGCTAATGAAGTAAGAAGGCTAATGAAATTTGAAGAGATAGGAGAAGATTGGGCCAATGAATATATGGAAACAAAGAACTATCAACCAGTCAATAAGAAAGGGGGTGAGATAAATGGAGAATAAAGTAATAAAGGCAAGATGTGAGCTAGTCGATAATGACGGACTAAAGGAACTAATCTTATATGGGCCAGTGATGAATTCAAAATCATGGTGGTATGACGAAGACGAATATATTTGTCCTAAGAATGTCAGAAAGGCTTTATCGGAAATAGAAGATAGTGATATCCTAGTGAGGATTAACACTAATGGTGGAGATGTGTTTGCAGGAATAAGCATTTACAACACCTTAAAAGATTATAAGGGTAAAGTCACTGTCAAGGTAGACGGAATAGCTGCAAGTGCAGGGTCAGTAATAGCCATGGCTGGTGATGAAGTGAAAATGGGTGTTGGGTCAATGTTAATGATTCACAATGCATGGACTTTCGCGGGTGGAAATGCGAATGAACTTAGAAGTGTGGCAGATGACTTAGATAAGATATCAGATAGTATGGCTAGCATTTATATGACTAGGTTTACAGGCACGCTTGAAGAATTGAAGGTACTATTAGAGGCTGAATCATATTTGACTGCTGAAGAGTCAATTGCATTAGGGCTTGCAGATGAAGAGATAACAGAAGAGCCAAAGGAAGACCCAATAGAAGAGCCTAAGGATCCAGTTGAGGATCCTGAAGTAATCAAAAACTCAATAATTAGCAAGTACATTGCTTTAAGAAAAGAATCCGAAACCAACGCTACTAATAAGGATTCTTTTTTTATGAATAAATTTAAAAAATAGAGGAGAGAGGGAAATATTATGATAAACAAAGATATACCAACAAAAGATATTCAGGCATTAGCTGTTGATTTGGCTAGGGCTGAAAACGAAGAAGCATTTGCAAAGGCACAGGTTGCCCTTGCTGCAAAAATCGAACAGGACATAATCATGCAGGCAAAGCAGGCTGCAACAGATGACCTATCAGATTCAAGAGTTCTTGAGTCAAGAGGACTAAGAGCATTGACTAGTCACGAAAAGAAATACTATGCCCAGGTGCTATCAGCTGGTGGATTTAAGGGAATAGAAGATTTAATGCCTGTCACTGTAATAGATAGGATATTCAAGGACATTGAAGCTGAACACCCACTGCTTCAGAAGATTCAGTTTGTCAACACAACTGGAATTACTAAGTGGCTTGCTAGAAAGTCAGATGCAGAAGGTGCTGTTTGGGGTAAGCTAGGTACCGAAATCAAGAAGAAGCTAGACAACTCATTCACAGTAGTCAACACTACTCTTAATAAGCTAACAGCTTTTATCCCGGTTTCAAAGGATATCCTGATTCTTGGTGACTTATGGATTGATAAATTCGTAAGGACTCTACTAGCTGAATCAATAGCTATAGGTCTAGAAAAGGCAATAATCGAAGGTAACGGCGTTGATTGCCCAGTGGGTATGCTAAAGGATATCACGCAGGCAAAGTCACCTACTACTGGTTACCCTGATAAGGCGGACGTAGCACTAAACGACTTAAAGCCAGCTACTCTTGGTAAAAATGTGATGAAGCCACTTGTAGACAAGAAGGTTAAGACTATTAACAGTGTGTTATTGGTTTGCAACCCTGGAGATTACTGGGAAAAAATATTCCCACAGACAACAGTACTAAGTGCAGCGGGTCAGTATGTGTTCAATGTACTTCCAATAAATGCAGAAGTTTGCCAGTCAGCATTTGTTCCTGAAGGTAAGTTAATAGCATGCATTCCTGATGACTACTTCCTAGGCATAGGATTTAATGGTCCAGTAACATATTCAGATGAGTATCAGTTCTTAGAAGATGAAAGAGTCTATGCACAGAAATTGCTAGGCCATGGACAGCCAATTGAACCTAAATCATTCTTAGTGTTTAATATTTCAGCTATGGCGGTGCCAGGTCTATAAAATTAATAAGTTAGTGGCCAGCTATTAAATGCTGGCCCTTAAATTTTAAAGGAGGGTAAATTATGGCAACTAAGAAGATTAAGGCTAAGGTCCTATATGATTTTGAGGATTTGCAAGAAAATGTAATTAGACACAGTGGAGATGTTTTTTTTCTTACAGAAACTAGATTTAATGAAATAAACAAGAAGGCACAGGAGATGTTTGGCATGGCCTATATTGAAGAAGTGCTTGAAGAAACTAAGTAGGTGATATCATGAGCTTACTTGAGGAAGTAAAAGCAAGGTTAGATGTCACATGGGAATATGACAACCCTAAAATTAACACTTTGATTTTAGAAGGTCAAGACTTTATTAAATCTAGAGTAGGTAAGATCAATTTTGAAACTGAAATATCAGCTAGAAAGCTATTAAAAGAATATTGCTTTTATGCCTGGAATGGGGCTAGTTATTCATTCGAGGACGACTTTAAGAGCGATATCTTAAATTTACAGATAAAACACGGCTTAGGAGACTAGCAAAATGAAACCTAACAAGAAGACATCTGAAGAATTAAATAGCGGACTACTATATTATGGGGTCAAAAAAACTGTAAGGGATGAAAAAAAGGCAGTAGTAGGAAATAGATTTGTTAGCCTGGGCATGCTGAAATATAAAATAAAATATTTTAAGCATGAGGATTTCACAAATTATTTTGGCATTGAGTCAAGAGTTGACCTTAAAATCAAGGTTTATAAGGTCAAAAATTTAGAAATGACCCAGCTAATAAGAATTGGCAATGTCTACTATGATATTGTCAAAATGGATGACGATCTAACTGGTCGATTTACATATTTATATTTGCAAAAAAGGGGTGGCTTAGATGATTAAGAATTTACAAGGACTACTTGACCAGCTTGAATCAATTGCCCCAGTATTTGCTACTGATATAAGAAAGGACGAGGTCAAGGAAAATAAATCGTTTTTTATTTACGATGATGACGGTGACATTAAGAGGTCCGACACATCAACAAATCAATATCAGCAGGAGTTTTATCTATATTTTGTGACTAGGGAAAAGAGGTCTCTAGACAAATTCAAGATTATAGAACTATGCGATGAGCATAGGTTACTATTTAATTCTTGCGAAACTCAAGTTGGTAAAATAGAGGGGTTAGATGTTGAAGCTAGCATGACTAGTTTTACATTTGTTCACTTGCAAAAGATATGCAGAGGGTAGCCTATGTCTAGGATATCATTTGTATTAAAGCCTGAACAAAGCGAGAAGATAGCTGAAGGATTAAAAAAGACAAGTTCCACTCTTGAAAGCAAACTAAATGAATATTTGCACACCAAAGGCTCACAGTTAGCAATTCAAGGAATAATAGGTTTTATTCCAAAATCCAATAGGCAAAAAAAGCATGCAAAAGATAGCAACCCACTTAAATTTGACAAGTTAAATTTGGGGTTTAAAGTATATGCAAGAGGTGGGGCAGCAAATAAAAAAGGAAGTTTTGGGTACTTGGTATTCCCAGATGAAGGGCGAGGATCACACAATTTTATAGCACAAGAATTTTTCAGACGAGGTTTGGAATCAAAAGAGGATAAATTATTCAATGATGTTATTAAAATTATTGATGAAAATATTTAATTTTAAGATAGGAGATGAAATTATGGGAAAAGCAACAAGAGATAGTCAATTTTCATATTTTAAGGTAACAAATGGACATGTTTTATTCGCAGGAGAAGAAACTTCTAAGAAGCTAGGTTGCACTGGTGAGCTAGAACTTGAAACTGAGATAAAGACAATCGTCAAAAAGTGTGAGGGTGTGGATGCACAGAAGAGGTCCACAGTTGTTGGCCAGAAGTTAAAATTTGTAGGACACATCGAAAGAGATGTTCTAAATAGTATATTTGGTATAGATACAAAAGGATTCAAACCAGGGGTATATGCATATGGAAAAGATTCACTTGGTAAAGTTGGGTGCCTAACATTTTCAGCATATGACTTAATGGAAACAGATGAGGAACTACTTGCATGGCCAAAGGCGACAGTAGGTTCAGGACTTTCCTTGTCTATCAAAAATGGAGAAGAAGAAGTCGCTGAGATAGAACTTGATTTCTCAATTACAGCTGATGAAGCAGGTATGTTCATGTATAGAGGTTTCAAATCTGAACTTGGCAATGTGGCCGATACTTGGCATACAAAGTTCGATGCAACTAAGTTAAAGGCTTAGTAATTTTAAAAGGAGAATTTTATGGCACTTACATCGATTAAAAGAAATGACGGTGGAGAATTTAAAATCAATACACACCTAACACTTGGAGCATTAAGAAATGCACAGATTAAGGGACTACTTAACAAGGAATTTATATCAAGCATAATAAAGGCTGGCATGGGAAATGAAGTAGGATTTGAAACATTACCAATGGACGACATCCTACTTGTGGACCTTGCATATATATGCTACTCAATAGAGGATAAGGATCCGTTAAGTATTGATGAATTCCTAGATGTCGCAGATATTAATTTCCAAGACTTAACAGAAATATATACGGATGTTTTAACGAATTTAATTGCTAAGCCTGGGAAGATGCCTGAAGATTTCAGGAAGGCTACACCAAGGCCAAATAGCAATGGCAAGAAAAAAAAACGCCGAAGCTAGACCCTAGCACAGTCGAGGAGCTGTTCTCACTGTTCGCCTTTTATTTTGGCTTAGGGTTGGATATTTGGGATATCCCTATATCCATGTTAATGTCTATATCAGCTAATAAAATAGCAGTGGATAATTATTTAAACAGCAGTATAGATTAGCCCCATATGATTGGGGCTTTTTTTATTGAAAAATTTTAAAGAAAGGGGGAATAGTATGGCTAAAAAAACTAGTAGGGAAGTCAATATAGAATATAAACTAATTAACAGTCAATTTAATGCATCTATAAAAGGTATTCAGAGCGAAATCACGAGCCTTACTAAGTCTTTTAAACTTCAGTCTGAGCAAATGAAATTGACTGGAAGCGAATCCGAAAAGTTGGGAGCCACTCTTGACCACTTAAAGCAGAAACAGGCACTTCAGAAGGAAAAGACTGAGGAAATCAGGAAGGCCTTAGAAAATGCCAAAAAGACCATGGGTGAAAACTCAACCGAAGCTAAAAAGTGGGCCAATCAATTAATTGATTCACAAAAGGCAGAAGCAGTCCTTGGAAATCAAATTAGCTTAACTAACCAAAAATTAGCAGAGGCACAAAAGGCTGAAAGTGCAGCCGCTAAAGCAAGTCAGGAGCGAAAAGAAAAGCTAAAAGAACTTGCATCAGAGCAGGACAAGGTAACTTCTAAGATGGACGCATTAACTGCAAAATATAATGCCCAGGTGACGGCCCTAGGCAACAATGCTTCTGAATCAGATAAGCTAAAAGTTAGACAAGCCTATCTAAAAGAGGCAATGGCAACTACCAAGCAAGAAGTTAAAGGGCTTGAAGAAAGCTTGAAGATAGCCAAGCAAGAATTTGGGGAAAACTCAGTCGAAGTTAATAAGCTTGAAAAGGAGCTAGCAGAAGCCACTACCAAGGCAAAAGCATTTGAAAATGAATATGCCAATGTGGGAAACACTGCCAAGAAGGTCTCCGACAAACTGACAACTACAGGCAAGGCAATCTCAAATATAGGCGATTCGTATTCTAAGAGGGTATCATTGCCACTATTGGCAGGTATAGGGGCAACAGTTAAAGTTGCTAGTGATCTAGAAACTGCATTTACTGGAGTCAGAAAGACAGTAGATGAAGTTAGGGACAAGAATGGCAAGCTAGTTATATCGTATAAAGACCTTGAAAATGGAATAATTGAAATGTCTAAGACCATGCCTACATCAGCAGTTGAAATTGCTGGAGTAGTAGAGGCTGCTGGTCAGTTAGGTGTAAAAGCTAATGATGTTTTATCATTTTCAAAAACCATGGTGCAGATGGGAGAAGCCACAAATCTAAGTGCGACAGATGCGGCCACTTCCATAGCTAGATTTACTAATATCATGGGTGGGTCACTAGGGCAAGTAAATAGACTGGGGTCAGCTATAGTTTATCTTGGAAATAACTATGCCACAACTGAATCAGAAATAACTGCTATGGCTATGCGACTAGCAGGGTCAGGGCACCAGATAGGTCTAACACAGCAAAATGTTTTAGCACTTGCCACTGCTATGAGTTCACTGGGAATTGAAGCAGAAGCTGGTGGATCCTCAATGTCTAAAGTTATGACTAAAATGCAAAATGCTGTAATGGGACCACAAGAAGCATTTAAGGGATTTCAGGAAGAACTAAGCAAGGTAGGACTAACTTATCATGATGTTAAATTAGCCGTTGAAAGTGGTGGCAAAGCACTTGAAGAAATGGCCAACAAGACCGGATATACTAAAAGCGGACTTAAGGACCTAGTCAAAGAGTTTGACACAGGGCAATCTAAGATTGAATTATTTGCACAAGTAGCAGGAATGTCATCCGAGCAGTTTGCAAAGACCTTCAAGGAAAAACCAATTGAGGCAATCAATGCTTTTGTCAAAGGCTTAGGAGAGATGAGCAAACGGGGGGAGAATGTCAACACTGTATTAAATGACCTAGGTATCACAGAACTAAGAGAAACTGATACTCTTAAAAGGCTATCTGGTGGACAGGATATCCTATCAAATGCCATTAAGGATGCAAATAAGGCTTGGGATGAGAACAATGCCTTGACCAATGAAGCTCAGAAGAAAAATGACACATTCGCTGGTAAAATGAGCATGCTGAAGAATGAAGTTATTGCCTTCATGAATGATGCCGGTCGTCCGATAGCAGATGCCTTGAAGACTATGTTTGAGCATCTAAAACCAGTTTTAGAAGCTATAGGAAGACTGGCTAAGAAATTTAATGAGGCTAGTCCTGAAACGCAGAAGATGGTAATGGTAATAGGCTTGATAGTAATTGCAATTGGGCCACTACTATCTATAGTAGGTCGATTAATTACTGGACTAGGTACATTGACGGGAGCATGGGCAACTGCATTCGGTGGAGCAGAAGCAGTCACTCCAGCGGTCAAAGGTTTATCTATGGTCCTTAAAGGGTTAAGTAAGATAGCAGGTCCTATCCTAACAGTATTTAAAAGTTTATTCACTGGGCTAGGTGGAGTTTTCGCAAGACTACTTCCAATGGTCAGTGGTGCATTTCAGGCAGTAGCCGCCTTTATAATTGCCAATCCAATTGCCCTTGCAATAGCGGCCGCAGTAGCCGCCCTTATCTTCATATGGGTAAAATGGGGAGACGATATCAAGGCCTTTTTTAAAAAGCATTGGGAAGAGACAAAGAAGATATTCGCAGACGGATGGAAGGCAATATCTGACTTCTTAACTAATATTTGGAAGGGCTTCGTTGAAGGTGCCAAGGCTATATGGGAAGGCCTTAAGAATGTGTTTAAATTTCTATGGGAAGCAATAAAAGAAATATTTAATATAGGTTGGATAGCGGTCAGCACACCTATCACACTAGCCATGAATACTTTCGTAGCAGGTGTAAAGGGCATATGGGAGCCCTTAAGTCAGTTTTTCAAAGGAATGTGGGATGGGATAAAGGAAGTAGCTACAAGCACATGGCAGGCAATATCTGACTTTACAAATGCGATTTGGACACCTATTTCAGAATTCCTTAAAGGCATATGGCAAGGAATATCTGACTTAGCCAAGTCAATATTTGGTGGAATCAAAGATGCTATATCAGGCTACTTTAACTTCATTAAGGATTCTATAGTAATGCCAGTATGGAATTCAATCACAGGATTCTTGTCAGGTATTTGGAATGGAATTAAATCCAAGGCTACAGAAATATTTGGAAATATAAAATCTTTCCTAGGAACAACATGGGACAATATTAAATCTGTAACTAGTTCCACATGGGAAAATATTAAGACTAACTTAGGTCAGCACTGGGACAATATCAAGACTAGTGTTTCTAATAAATTTACATCCATAAAACAGAACATTACTACTGTTTGGAATGCTGTTAAGGTGGTATCTGGGGGCGTTTGGGAACAAGTCAAGCAGACTGTAAGTGGTAAGATAGATGGAATTAAAAGTAAGGTAAGGTCAGGACTGGATGCCATTTCAGGATTCTTTAAAAGCTGTAGACTAAAGCTTCCACACATTGACCTTCCACACTTTAGCATAGATGGTAAATTCTCACTTAACCCACCAAGCGTACCACATCTATCAGTTGACTGGTATAAAACTGGTGGTATTGCAAAAAGTGCCAGTATTGTCGGAATAGGTGAAGCAGGAAAGGAAGCTGTTGTCCCTCTTGAGGGAAGATATATGCAGCCATTTGCACAGGCAATTGCTGATAGAATGAATTTTGAAAACTCTAATGGCGGAGTAATCAATATTGTATTAAATCAGGATATTAAGGAAACTGCTGACTTTAGAAAGGGCATGGATATTGTGGACCGTGAACTTAGAAGGCGTGGATTTAAATTAAATTATGGAACGGGGGTTGTATAAAATGCAAAAGTTAATACTAGAAGTAAATGACAAACTAATTGACCTGTCAAATATGGGTTTTTGCATAAAAGAAAGGCCATCCATTCCAACACCTGAACGGGTAGTGGAAACAATAGATATCCCTGGTCGTGATGGTGACCTACATATTGAGAAGGGATATAAAGACATTGATATTAATATCAATCTTAACTACATGGGGGATAATCTCCAGAATGTGATTAGGAAGGTCAAGGGATATTTACTTGATTGTGATAAAATCATATTTTCAGACGATCCTGAATTCTGCTATCTAGTTAATTTCACTAAAGTAGGAAATATTGAAAATGAAGTTGATTTCTATGGTGATTTTGAGGTCACTTTTAACTGCAGACCTTTAAATTATAAGCTGTCCAGCTTCAAATATGTGCCAGCACTTAATCCATTTATTGTAGATGGCTATAAGTCAGTACCCTTATTTAAAATTACCAAAAGCCCTGGAGAAGCTTATTTCGTATTAGACAATGACAATAATACAAAAATAGAAGTTAATACTAATGCTACAGTAGTGTATATTGACTGCGATAGCATGACTTGCTATAGTGACGGCATCAACTTATTAGATGAGATGATAGGCGACTTCATAGAGCTTGGAAAAGGGGTCCACAAGATAACAGCTTATGGTGGGTTATCAAATGTTGAGATTATGACGAGAGAGGGGTGGAGATAATGATTCGAGTATATAATTCTACTGAAAGAGATTTCAGAAAGAATGGATTACAGGTCCTAGACAGGCTAATAATTGATCCGGTAGTTTCGGAAACGATAAACGGCTTATATCAACTTGAATTCTCTATACCTATTTTAAGTTCAGACCATATCGAAAAGGAGAATATCATTGTAGCACCAACACCAACACTTGATGATCAGGCTTTTAGGATTTCTCAAATAAGAAAAACCAATGGAATGTATCACGTCACATGCTACCATATATTCTATGACTTGACCCACAACATGATTGAGGATATCAATATCGTAAATGCAGGGGCAAGTTCGGCTCTTAACAAGATAGATAAGGGGTGCATTGACCAGCACCCTTTTAGATTCTTCACCGACATATCCAACAAGTTGGCTAACTGCAGGCTTGTAAGATATAACCCAGTAAGGGCATTACTAGGCAATGATGAGAATACTTTTATAAGTAGGTGGGGTGGAGAAATTGAAAGAAATAATTTCAATATCACCATGAAAAAGCGGCTAGGCATTGATAGCAGTGTGAAAATTTTATATAGGAAAAATCTAATTGGCTATGAAGCCGATATCGACTACACGCAAATTACTACTAAAATCATGCCTAAGGCATCAGATGGGCTACTACTACCTGAAAAATATATAGAATCACCTAAGATAAATAGCTATCACACTATCAAAACGAAAGTGATAGAATACAGTGATATCAAGGTTAGAGATGAAAATTCGAGCGACTCAGAAGGAATGAGCATAGAAGAAGCTCATTCGGAAATGAGAAGACGAGCCTGGGCAGAATTCAGCGAAAATCACATTGACGAGCCAAGGGCTAATTATAAAGTTAATTTCATAGACCTTGAAATGACTAAGGAATTTAAGCACTTGAAGAAATTAGAGTCAGTCAATTTGGGCGATAGGCTTAAAGTGATTCATAGGGAAGAAAACCTTGATGTCACTGCTAGGGTAATAAGCTACAAATATAACCCTGTTAGCAGAAGATATATTGAAATAGAGCTAGGCAATGTAGTCGACAAGTTTACATCAATAACCTCTGAATTAAAGCGTATTAACGATAAAATCGATACGGAAGTAATGAGTGCTGTTGATGATTCTAAAAAGGCAGCCACTAAGTTAATTAAAGAGGGATTTGGCGGTCATGTTAAAATCATGCCTGATAAAATCTTAATCATGGACACTGATGATGTTGACACAGCCAAGAAGGTTTGGATGTGGAATAAAAATGGATTAGGCTTTTCAAATACTGGAGTTAATGGAGAGTTCGGACTTGCAATGACTCTAGATGGGGCGATAGTTGCTGATTATATTACATCAGGAACATTAAATGCTAATGTAATAAAAGCAGGTAAGATTAAGGGTAAGAATTTTGATCTAGACTTAGATAGTGGACTAGCCACATTCGGAGAAAATTCCATTACTAAAAATAGCTTAAGTCAAGACCTTTTTAATGAATTAAAGGGGAAAGATGGGTCAGATGCCACAATATTTGATTGGCTAAAAGAGTGGAACACCACTCTTACACAAATAAATGGAAAAAAAGTTGTAACACCAAGTATATATGCTGGTACGCAATATAGCGGAATCTACTTGGATGAAAGAGGCCTTTTTGCTAAAAATGCAGCTGAAACTACTGTCCAAATTAAAACTGATGGATCTGCAGTATTTGGGAGCAATACTGACCGCCAGATAAAAGTCGACATATATGGCAATTTGACAACCCCACGAATTTACACCAGCGAAATTAAGGGAGATGGAAGGCTGCATTTAGATGCTAATGGATCTGCTTATATTCAAATGATTGGTGATGATTTGAAAATTAAAAACAGTAGTGCAGATATCACTTTAAGCAGTGATGGCATAGAAATAATTCAGGGGTCTAGAGTTTTAAAAGGTGGTACTGGCTACGCTGGTCTACAAGTGGCTTACGGGACAATTATGGAAATGGACAACAGTTCATCTAATATGAATATCAGGGGCGATTATGGTTTTTGGGCGACTCAAAATGGCACACAGGTGTTAAGTGCAAACACCAGTGGAACCTATGGCTTTGGCTATCATAATATGTCTGACTCTAAAACAAAGGAAAATATCAAAATATTTAACGGTGGATTGGGGGTTTTAAGAAAAAATGAAAATAAAGAAATCACAAATCTATCTAAATCTGAAATTCTCGAGTTTATTAAAAATATAAAATTCTATCTATATAATTTTAAGCATAGTGATAAAACACACCTATCAATCATGACTCAAGATATATCAGGAAATGTAAGAGATATCTTGGTCAATAGAGATGAAAAGACTGGGTACTTTGGAATTGATTTATATAATTATATATCAATGCTACATATTGCATTTAGAGAAGAAATCAAGAAAAGAGAAGTACTAGAATCTAAAGTTGCATCCTTAGATTCGGATATAGGGAACTTAAGAAAAGAGCTTGAAGCTCTTAAAAGTATGTTGCCTGCAAAATAAGTAGGCGGAAAGGGATAAGATTATGGCACTAAGAGACATTGGAAAGGCATCCTATAAAATTACCATGAAAGATGGATATATTGAGGATTGCTATGCGACTCAATATGACACAGCAAGAGTATTTGAATTTCAGGTGTTCAATGACACTCAAATAATGGACCTGACAGGTATCGATATTAAAATGATGGTAGAGCAGGGCAGTAAGGTAGTATTTGCAACTGGGTCAGTAGTGGATGCCAGCAGGGGGGTATTTCAGGTTGTTTTAAATTCTGAAATGCTTGAATCAGATTCAATCCACTATGCACAGATTGAAATGTCAAATGGAGCTGATTCAATTCAGTCACCACCTTTTAAAATTAAGATTGGTAAATCTATCAAGACTGGGGCCAAGGCAGGGGTCAACATTGTAGTTGACTATGCGAAAGTAAAGCAATATATAGATGAAATCACACACCTAAGAATGCACACAGATGAACTAAAAGGCCCTAAGGGAGATAAGCCAGTAATTACTATAAATAGCCTAGGAAACTGGGTAGTTGACGGAGTAGACACAGGACACAAGGCTAAGGGACAAGATGGCAAGATGTCTTTCGAGGAATTAAGCCCCGAGCAGAAGGCAAGTCTTAAAGGTGATAAAGGTGATAGAGGAGATACAGGTATACAGGGTCCAAAAGGAGACAAGCCAGTAATAACAATCCAAAATGGCACATGGCACATTGATGGAGTTGATACAAGGCAAAAGGCCAAGGGTGAGGACGGGACAGTAACCTTTGAAATGTTAACACCTACACAAAAGGCTAGCCTAAAAGGTGACAAGGGCGATCCTGGTGTTAAGGGTGAAACTGGTGCTAAAGGTGATAAGGGTGACCCTGGGGATGTTGAAGTGGTTTCTGTAGATGAATATAAAAATTTATTAGAAAGCAACAGCCTAAAGTCAAAAACTTTTTATTTAGTTAAAAAGAAGGAGGATTAAAGATGAGCGTCTTAAATTTAAATACGCATGAGATAGATAGAGTCTATATAGGAGATACCCTTATATGTGGTGCTGGATGGAAGTCAGGTGACATACTAAAACCAAGTGCTGTAGAAGAAGCATATGAGATATCTGATAAATTGAAAGAAATCTGGAGTTTCACAGGACATACAGCCCCTATTCGTGCAGTAGCAGTAGATTCAGAAGGCAATGTCTATAGTGGTGGTGATGATAGTTCAGTAAGAAAGATAAATAAAGACGGAGAGGAAATCTGGAGTTTCACAGGACATACAGATTTTGTTCGTGCAGTAGCAATAGATTCAGAAGGCAATGTCTATAGTGGTGGTGATGACAGTTCAATAAGAAAGATAAATAAAGACGGTCAAGAAGTTTGGCGATTCAAAAAGGAGACTAGAGAGGTTAATGCAGTAGCAGTAGATTCAGAGGGTAATATCTATAGTGGCAGTGATGACAGTTCAGTAAGAAAGATAAATAAAGACGGTCAAGAAGTTTGGCGATTCACAGGACATACAGATTATGTTCGTGCAGTAGCAGTAGATTCAGAAGGTAATATCTATAGCGGGAGCAAAGATAATTCAGTAAGAAAGATAAATAAAGATGGACAGGAAATTTGGAGTTTCACAGGGCATACAGGCTCT
>JAERMT010000715.1_pt1 | contig 17272 bp, 15 predicted proteins | sample 9267081 | NCBI WGS metagenome assembly JAERMT01 (sample SAMN17071939, study PRJNA684904) | human gut metagenome | isolation source: diarrhea sample from child under the age of five | host: Homo sapiens | place: South Africa: Mafikeng, Mafikeng Provincial Hospital | collected 2019-09
CCCCACACGGGGTGCGTGAATTGAAACTAGATAGCTATCTAGTCGCTTCGTAAATGCTTCGTCGCACCCCACACGGGGTGCGTGAATTGAAACACCCCATGATAATTCTAGGTTCTGCGCCATAGTGGTCGCACCCCACACGGGGTGCGTGAATTGAAACACCGAGAAGCTAAGCAAGTGGGAACTGTTGTTTGATGTCGCACCCCACACGGGGTGCGTGAATTGAAACTCGGGTGTGAGCTGGTCAATATACCGACTATCAATGTCGCACCCCGCACGGGGTGCGTGAATTGAAACTTACTTGTCATCCCGATACTCGTATTTTCTCTTAGTCGCACCCCACACGGGGTGCGTGAATTGAAACTATGAGAGCACGTGGGCAAAAGCAAGGTCTCAAAGCCCGAAGCCCACCAGACTACAACCAACCATCCATCTAGGCGCTGAATTGAGCCGACTCCAGCGTTACTCTCGTACGAGAGCTGGTACCGCTTTCATACCGTTCTCCTTGCTTGATTTGACCCCATGCGCATAAGTGTCAGTCGGTCGGGGTGCAGAGTTGCTCCTCAGCAGAACCCTGCGAAGGCAAAGGTACAAACAATTTTCTTGTGACAAAATCGATTTGGTGGTTATCACAGGACTGACGCATTATATAATGAGTTCATCTATTCCTCGCTGGTCGCTATCTGTAGCTCCTGACAGAGCGGTAATGATGAGACTGCTGACTTTTGCAACAGTCTCATGATGCGTCACCACTGGCTGAAGAAATGCAACGCTGACTTGTTACAATCCTAAATAACGAGCGCGACACCGCACATTCCACGCACCGCCACATACTCGAAAGGAGGCTGTTGCAAAAGACAACAGTCACAAACGAAGAAGGCGTAGAACTACGGGGAGCTAACTCTCCACAGATCTACGCCTTGCGACGCATCGTAACCGTCCGCTTACCTGCCCAGGCTACGGATCACAGCCACAATCCGCTGCAGATCCTCCTCCGTCACCAGCGTACCGCTAGGCAGACAGAGCCCCCTATCGAAGAGCTGCTCACTCGTACCATCCACATAGCGTGGTGCCTCTGCAAAGACAGGCTGCAGGTGCATCGGCTTCCATAGCGGACGGCTCTCGATAGACTCAGCCTCCAGCTGGAGCCTCAGATCCTCACGGGTGAAGCCCGCTTTATCAGGATCAACTAAGACGCAGGTGAGCCAGTAGTTGCTATCGTACTCCTCCGTGGGGGCGCACTTCACCTCGACGCCAGGACAGTCCGCAAGCAGAGCGCAGTAGCGGGCATGGTTGTGCCGACGCTTAGCCACATGCTCCTCGAGGACGAGCATCTGCCCACGACCTATACCTGCCGATATATTGCTCAGACGGTAATTGTAACCAATGTGCGTGTGCTGGTAGTGTGGCGCATTGTCACGAGCCTGCGTAGCATAAAAGAGAACACGTCGAGCCGCCTCCTCGCTGGGACAGATCAGAGCTCCACCACCCGACGTGGTGATCATCTTATTGCCATTGAAAGAGAGTGCTCCGTAGCGACCTAGCGTACCGCACTTGTGCCCCTTGTACTCAGAGCCGAGCGCCTCGGCAGCATCCTCGAGGACAGGTATGTCGTACTCCTCAGCAATCGCTAGTATCTCGGTCATCTTGGCGGGCATGCCATACAGATGAACCGGTATGATCGCCTTAGGCTTGCGCCCCGTCTGAGCTATGCGATCCTCGATAGCTTGACGTAACAGGTCGGGAGACATATTCCACGTGTCCGGCTCGCTATCGACGAATATAGGTTTAGCCCCCTGATAAGTGATCGGGTTGGCCGAGGCTGCAAAGGTAAAGCTCTGACAGATCACCTCGTCATCACGCCCCACGCCCAGCATGACCAGTCCTAAGTGCAGTGCAGCAGTACCAGCACTGAGTGCTACGACATGCTTGCCTGGCGCTCCCAGGTAACGCGTCAAGTCCTCCTCGAAGCCATTCACATTGGGTCCTAGAGGCACCACCCAGTTGGTGTCAAACGCCTCCTGTATAAACTCCTGCTCTCGTCCTCCCATCTCAGCGAGTGAGAGCCAAATCTTCTGTCCCATACCTGTTAGCTCTGATTTAATTGCCTACAAATGTAGTGAAAATGGGGCTGATCCCAAGCCCCTCGAGAGGAAATCTCTAGAGATTAGCTTTTGGTTTTTGGCCGTTAGCTTTTAGCCCATCAATCGCCAACAGCTCCCCCCCACACACCGTCCTCACGAGAGGCAAGAGGGAGCCGACGTTCACTTAGCAAGGCAAAGCAGCGTCAGACATGATCTAGGACTCGTATCAGGCGGTCACACTTAGATAAGGTGATGCCAGCCTTATACTGTAGGTGCTGAGCAATGTCTTTTTCCCCTTGTAGCCACTCCAAGATACAGGCTGTCGCATGCTCACCAGCTTCGTGCGAGAAGGGGTATCCGCCACCAAAGCGAGCATTCATCTCTAGGACGTATAGCTCACCCTCCCGCTCCAGTACATCACAGTCTAGTACGCCTATATGCCTTAGGTGCTTAGAGATCTTACGACCAATATGCTCGAAGCGATCATCAATGATTGTCCTCGCCTTGTCCGTCTCCCCAGCTCTCATAGCGAGTTTCTCTCGGACGAAGGTTCCCACGTAGTTCCCCTCTAAGTCATTGAGGATGTCCATCCCATACTCCCGACCAGTTATCTTCTCTTGATAGAGGATGGCTGAGGCAAAGTGCTCTTTGGAAGCGTTGTATAGGATTGTGTTCTTAAGCTTGATGCGAAGCAACTTGTCTGCAATGAGTAACTCCTCCTCACTCTGAGGAAATTCAATTCCTATCGAAGCACTACCCCATCTAGGCTTGAGGACACAAGGATAAGAGCTTTGACTGCTGCCACAGAATGCCTCTAGACTTGTCTCTGTGTAGGGCGTCTGTAGCCCACACTCCTCTCTAAGGAAAGCCGCCGTCTTGAGCTTGTCAAATGTCATGTCTATCACCCGCTCGTCCGATACTAAGAGCTTGGCACCTAGCTCTTCTATCTCCTTGCGGTGCGCTGAGAGGATAGGTAGCTCTAGATCATTGAGCGATATCAGAGCATCTACTTGATACTCTCTGATCTTCTCTAGGAGCGTGGGTATATACGACTCGTCGTAGATGGCAGGCACTAGGAATGCTCTATCGGCCTCTGTCAGTCCAGGTGCTGAGACCTGCATATCACATGCGATGATCTGATCACCATCACGCATAGCCTCTCTAAAGTAGCGCAACAAGTAGTTACGTCGTCCGACGCAGGTAAATAGGATATTCATAACACTATTTTGCTAGGTAGTTCATAAGTCCTCCTGTATGCCAAAACAACACCTCAGAGGGGTCAATCTTATGCTTTGTTATGTAGTTGTAAGCACCCCACAATGCTTTTCCTGAATACGTATAGTCAAAGAAAACTCCTGTACGAGCAATAACATTGTCTATCCATTGAGTCATTTCAGGAGTACTCCCTTCATAGCCACCACATAGATACTCGTCTGTAATAATGATGTTACCAACAGGAGCTGACAAATTCATTTCTTTGTAAAGCCCTTGAGCAAAAGTCATAGTTACATCTGTTGCTCGCTCCTTCTTGCGTGCAATGGAAACCCCCACGACAGTTGTATCAAGTCCTGCAAGCTCTAGCCCCGCAGAAATCCCCGCCACAGTAGACCCAGTACCTAGAGCAAGAAAAACATATTTAAGTTGAGAAGCCTCTGAGGTTGCTTTCAGTAATTCTGAAACTGCATCAACATACGCATAGCCTGCTATTAAGTCGTGCCCCCCACCTGTCACGTATAGAGGATTATATCCTTGTGCTTTATACCTAGAGATAGCATCGTCCATAGAGCTTGATATTTTATCTACTGTGACGAACTCTGTGGTTATACCTCTCAGGGCTCTAATTAGCTTAGGATTCCCACTCTCTTGGTTAAATCGCTCCTCAGACCCATGAACTACTAGATGACACGGCCAGTTATTTCTACTAGCTATAACAGCCATTGCTCTATTATGGTTGGACTGCACGCCACCTGTAGTTACGATGGCATTGAACCCATGCTCGATCATATAGCGCTCGTAATAAAGAGCTTTACGAGCTTTATTTCCTCCTCCCACAAATGGGTATAGGTCGTCCCGAACAATGGAGGTAGCGGGCGTTGTCTTAAGTCGTTCTACTAAGATCATAGTTCAGAGAAATCCATCACGGTGCTTGAAAGCAACTCTTCATATGCAACTTTATTGAAGTCTGTTTCAAGCATTCCCAAATAGACTCTATCTAGAAGTTTCCCTTCCTTATAAAGTTCTTTTCGTAAAATGCCTTCCTGCTTGTAACCTATCTTATAGCTCATCTGTAGAGAGGCAACATTGTCAGAGTCAACAAAGCTCCAAATCTTATTTACCCCCCAGTAGTAAAAACCATACCCACACATTAGAAGCTCAGATTTAGTACCATACCCTTTTCCCAACCGATAAGGATTAACGAAGGTGTATGACTCAACTTTGTTGATTGGATCTTCCTTTCCCGTTAAGCCATTCATAACGACAATCTCTCCATTATCCTCTAAGACGAAATCTCGCCTTGAAGACAATCCTTGATTACGTTCAAACCAAGCGCGTGTATTTTCAAGACTAATCGGAGGGGTGTAGTGCATTGTGCTATAAATCTGCGGATTATTCATCCACTCTACACGAATTGCTAAGTCAGCTTCTTGTAATAGTCTATATGTTAGCATGCCTTGTCTTTTTTGTTTTTATGATTCTCTCTTTCTTTGTCCAAAGGTTCTCCTACATCTCCTGGGATAACCGCCACGCTTTCTTGAGATAAGACCTTTTTTATTGTAGTGAGGCAAATCTTCAAGTCTAGAAAGAAGCTAATGTTTTCAACATAATACACGTCTAGCTCCAACTGTTCGTCCCATGAGATGGAATTTCTACCACTAACCTGAGCTAATCCAGATATTCCAGGCAAAACACAATGCCTTTTACGCTCCCGATCGCTGTAATAAGGTAGATACTGTACCAAGAGCGGTCGTGGTCCGATGAAGCTCATATCTCCCTTGAGGACATTCCATAGTTGCGGTAGCTCATCGAGCGAAGTCTTGCGGATGAAACGACCTACAGGCGTAAGCCGCTTCCCATCGGGTAGCAGATTGCCCTCCGCATCTCGCTCATCGGTCATACTCTTGAACTTGTAGAGCTTAAAGATTCGCTCATCCTTGCCTGGGCGCTCCTGCGTGAAGAACGCTCCTGCACCCTTATTGGCAAAGTGGAGCCACACCGTCACCACCAGTAGCAGTGGCGACAACACAATCAGCATAATGAGAGCTCCTATGAAGTCCAATATGCGCTTGATATACTTTCTATAGATCATATTCATTATTAGGCAGACTCGAGCCACTACAAAGATAACGCTTCCTATGCGAACTGTTATAGTCTAAAATCTACGCGAAGGAGCTACTTAGCATCCCCTGTCAAGCTGCGATACATCTCCAGCGTTGCCTGCCATACTCGATTAGTCTTTAATATGAGAAACGATCGCGTTGTAGGCTACCTCATGGGTGTAATGATCTAACATATATTGATGCCCACGAGCGCCCCAACTGGGCAGTAACTCTTTATGCTCGATGAAAGAGTCTACAGCCTCCGCAAAAGCCATGACGCTATCAGCAGGGCACCACTTACCAAAACCATTTTCCTCAGCAATCAGCCCTACATCGCTGACTTTGTCTGTTACTGCCATAACAGGTAATCCTATCCTTTGATAACTGAGCAGACGGGAGGGAAAGTTCGGGAAGGTAAAACGGTTGTCTAAACAAATCAATCCCACGTCGCAAGCCTCCACCAGCTTGTTGTACTGCTCTGAAGGCAGATAAGAGAGTAGCTTTGCATTGTGAATCCGCTCCCTAACAAGGAAGTCCTTCACCCGCTCAAACTCAGTTCCACGACCTATGATCACAAAGTAACACGCTTTGTCTCGGCACGCCTTCATACAATCTAGAAGATGCGGTATGCCTTGAGGCTTGCCAAGGTTACCTCCATAGATAAAGGTAATCACGTCTTGTGGCAACTTGTATTCTGATCGGATAGCCTCTCGATCGGGATTGTCTAGCTGGAGTTTGGTCGGAAATGTCGTATTCGGGCATAGCTCAACTCGACTAGGATCGATAGCGGGGTAATGACTCTTTACATAGGCTACATTTGCAGGAGACATACACCCGATATAGTCAGATGCTTGCATAGCTCCGACCTCCTTTCTCTTGAAGATCTTATAGGCTAATCCCCTAGGAGAGAGCATCTCAAGGTCAACAGCGTTTTGAGGGAATATATCCTTAAGCATCATATAGCTGATCGCTTTAGGCCATTTACGCTTGCTCCATCTAACGAGCCGTCCAAATATAGGCGGTGGTGTAGAGTAGAGAATTAGGTCAAAGCTTTGATCCTTCCAATACTTCACTATCGCACGTCTATAGAGTCGCTCTAGAGAGAGGTAAGCTAGACCTTTCTCAACATTACTCGTCTGAAAGAGATTCGGAGTTCGTACGAATAGGTGCTCGTAAAAGTCACTGCGCTCTATATAAGTCTTGCGCAGATGCTTTCTTTCTAGTGCCGAGACAATATAGACGTGATGCCCTTGCTCTATAAAAAAGCGCAACAGACCGCCATAGATAGCATTGCGATCATCTAGATCAGCATTGGCTATTGTAAAGAATAGGACATTCATTGCTTAGCCTTTTCTCCAAACCATCTTATTGACTATTCCTGTATAGCTTTGGATGATTTTGACCACCTTGTCTGAGACATTTTCATCCATATAGGTTGGTACAGGTAGTCCGTAGTGCCCCTCTTGAGTCATCTCTACAGCTACAGATACAGCCTGCAAAAGACTCGTAGTGTCGATTCCTGCAATGATAAAACATCCTTTGTCGAGAGCCTCTGGTCGCTCTGTAGAGGTGCGGATGCATACCGCAGGAAAGGGATGCCCCACACTGAGGAAGAAGGAACTCTCCTCTGGGAGTGTACCACTATCAGAGACAACGGCAAATGCATTCATCTGAAGACAATTATAGTCATGAAAGCCTAGAGGCTCATGAGCGATGACACGCTCATCAAGCTTAAAGCCTGAAGCCTCTAAACGCTTGCGAGAGCGGGGATGACAGGAATATAAGATAGGCATATCATACCTCTTAGCCATTTCGTTGATAGCCGTAAAGAGACTGAGGAAGTTCTTATCACTATCGATGTTTTCCTCACGATGTGCACTCAAGAGAATGTACTTACCTCTCTCTAGTCCTAGTCGCTGATGTATGTCGGAAGACTCTATTTCAGCTAAATTAGCTCGTAGCACTTCTGCCATAGGGGAGCCCGTAACATAGGTACGCTCCTTAGGCAGTCCACACTCATGAAGATAAGTGCGAGCCTGCTCACTATAGGCTAGATTAACGTCGGAGATAATATCAACGATACGTCTGTTAGTTTCCTCAGGGAGATTCTCATCCTTACACCGATTTCCTGCTTCCATGTGAAAGATCGGTATATGAAGTCTCTTGGCTGGGATGACACTCAGACAGCTATTCGTATCTCCTAGTACTAAGACTGCATCAGGTTGAGTAGCTACCATAACCTTGTAGGAAGCCTCTATAATGTTACCAATAGTAGCTCCTAAGTCATCCCCTACTGCCTCCATATAGATCTCTGGCTCACCGAGCTTGAGATCCTTAAAGAAGATTCCATTTAAGTTGTAATCGTAGTTTTGTCCTGTGTGCGCTAGTAACACGTCAAAATATTGCCTACACTTGGAGATGACCGCTGACAGCCGAATGATCTCGGGACGGGTACCAACGATAATGAGGAGCTTAAGTCGCCCATTATTAGCAAACTGTATGTCTGTATAGTCTCTTTTCATATTCACTTTGAGTTATCTTGCTCTACTCTTTCTGCAAAAGTATCTGGTAGATTGGGGTTAAAGAGCTCATTAGCCCACATCACAGTCACAAGCTCTTCGGTCGCTGATAGGTTGATAATGTTGTGCGTATAGCCTGGAAGCATATAAACCGATTGTATATGATCCCCACTTACTTCAAACTCTATCACCTCATCAGAGCCAATCTTACGCTCCTGAATGAGTGCATGCCCCTTGACGACAATAAAGAGCTCCCACTTGGAGTGATGCCAATGCTCACCCTTCGTAATACCAGGCTTGCTGATATTGACGCTCACTTGCCCACAGGACATCGTGTGGAGCAACTCTGTGAAGCTACCTCGATGATCCTCATTCATCTTTAGGTCGTAGATTGTCTTCTCCTTTGGGAGATAACTTAGATAGGTACTAAAAAGCTTCTTGGCAAAGGATCCTTCAGTAAGTTCAGGCACCATCAATGTCTTGGGGAGCTTAACAAACTCATCTAACAAATCGACGATCTCACCTAGTGTGACACGATGCGTGATGGGACAGTAACAATATGCACCATCTCTGGCGGGTTGAGGCTCGACGCCACTATAGTCGCAGTGATGTGCTCTACCTACCATAGCTTCGATCATCTCTGCTACAAGGTCGTCAATGTAGAGCATCTCCAGCTCCGTAGAGCGATCGTTAACCTGTATAGGTAGATCATGAGCCGTGTTGTAGCAAAAAGTCGCTACGACCGAATTGTAGTTCGGGCGGCACCACTTACCAAAGAGATTGGGAAATCGATAGACTAGTACCTCCACCCCATGCTCTCGTCCATAGGAGAAGAAAAGCTCCTCTCCAGCTTGCTTGGATTTACCATACTCACTATTAGCATACCGACCAGCGAGTGACGCTTGGATAGAGCTACTGAGCATGACAGGGCAACGATTACCATATCGCTGTAATAAGTCAAGCAGCGTGGAGGCAAAGCCAAAGTTACCCTCCATAAACTCTCGCTCATCCTTGGGTCTATTGACACCAGCGAGGTTAAAGACAAAGTCGGCCTGCTCACAGTAGTACTCTAGTTCCTCCTGAGTTGAGTCAATATCGTACTCATATACCATATCTACAGCAAGCTCTCCATAGTGTCTAGCCTTGCCATCTCGGATGTTCTTTAGCTCCTCACAGAGGTTACGCCCTACGAAGCCCTTGGCTCCTGTTACTAATATCTTCATGTTGTCAGATTTTCAAGAGATAGTTCTCTACTCACTGATTATTTCGCTACCACGCTCCGTCGCTTCCAGCCCTAGATCCTCTCTAATGAAGCGCAACCTGAGGAGAAGCTTTTTCATTCCCTCTACATCTAGTCGTGCCGTATTGTGTGAGTGATAGTCCTCAATACGAGAGACATCCTCACTACCCTCGATGAAAAACTTATCGTAGTTCAGATCTCGGTTATCACAAGGTATGCGGAAGTAGTCGCCCATATCTATAGACTTGACCATCTCCTCTCGCGTTACTAGAGTCTCGTAGAGCTTCTCGCCATGTCTTGTTCCGATGATCTTGACCTCCGTATCCGTCTTATATAGCTCCTTAAGTGCTTGTGCCAGCACACTAAGCGTAGCTGCTGGAGCCTTCTGTACGAAAAGATCTCCATTCTCTCCATGCTCGAAGGCAAAGAGGACTAAGTCGACCGCATCATCAAGCGTCATCATAAAGCGTGTCATATTAGGATCCGTGATAGTAATAGGCTGACTAGATTTAATCTGATCAACCCATAGCGGGATCACCGATCCACGAGACGCCATCACGTTACCATAGCGCGTACAGCAAATGGTCGTTGTCGCATCAGCTCCTAAAGAGCGTCCCTTAGCGATCGCCACCTTTTCCATCATCGCCTTGGAGATCCCCATAGCATTGATAGGATAGGCAGCCTTGTCAGTAGATAGCACGACGACCTTCTTGACACCATACTGGATAGCCGACTCCAGTACATTTTCAGTGCCCAACACGTTAGTGCGTACCGCCTCCATTGGGAAGAACTCACAGCTGGGGACCTGCTTTAGCGCAGCAGCACTAAAGACGTAGTCCACCCCACGCATAGCATTATCTATGGAGCGCTGATCACGCACATTCCCGATGTAAAACTTCACCTTAGGGTTTTGCAAACGATGGCGCATATCGTCTTGCTTCTTCTCATCACGGCTGAAGATACGTATCTCCTTGATATCTGTATCTAAAAACCGACGCAACACAGCATTCCCAAAGGAACCTGTCCCCCCCGTTATTAACAGGGTCTTATCTCTAAATATGCTCATATTGTATCATTATTTTTGAATGTTGTTTATGTCATAAGCAAATTGTTCTGACTGAGTCTCTTGATTGAAGTATTTACACGCAAACTGATGTGCGTATTCAGCTAAATTAAACTGGAGACTTTTATCAGAGACGATCTCACATAGCTTTTCTACGTTAATGTTTGTTGAGTCCTCACTATCAATATAAATTCCACAATTATGCTTAACTATAAAATCTATAGAGCCAGCTTCTATTGGGCCAAAAGCTAATATCGGTCGACTCATCATCATATACTCAGGCACTTTTGTTGAGAGAGACAAGGCTGTTAGTTTGAGATTTTTTCTTTCAGGACTCTCAACGAGGACTAAAAAATCACATGATTGCATTACCGCTTTCAGTTTCATTGCTCCAACCCCTGGGTGCAAATGTACTCTAAAACTAGAAAGAGAGCTTCTTAGTTCTTCTGACAGCTCGGAAAATGTGTAAACATGCAACTCTATTTTAGCTCCCGATTTGCAGGTAGCTTCCTTAATGAGTTCAGCCAGCTTTAAAAGTTGTACTCCTCTTCCTAACGATATATTGCCAAAATAGCCGAGCTTGATTGATTCTGTGGAACAAGAAGATATCGGGTCGAATGTTGTAATGGGAATTGTATTTATTAATATGTTGGAGTTGATTCCAAACTCGTCATCATATACAGACTTCATTTTCTCTCCTATAACGTAGCATCTACTTGAGTTCTTCAAAAGCTTTTTAAACTGCCTTCGTAACCACATACAATGCGTATAGTCAAAAAAAGACGACTTGTTAGGCCTATTAAAAACATAGTAATCATCCGTAACGTAAACTACGAGAGGTAGATTAAAGTGTTTAGCAATTCTTAAAGCGATCTTCATCGAAAAGACAGCATCTCCTGACACATAAAAAAGCAGATCTGGGCTTTTGGACTTAATCCAATCAAATAGAGCTTTATACTTCAACGGGAAAAGTACTACCCAAAAGATGTCTCTCAACCAAATGGTAAAAGGACTTCTTTTTATAGCATTAGGCTTACCTATTTGAACAGCAGAAGCTTTATTTTCTATAGTCACCTCACATCCAAATTCTGACTTTCTAATAAGAGAGCTAATCAAGTCTCTATCAGATATTTTATAAAATGAATTACATCGTTCATGGCTCGCTGGCATCTCTCTATCTGAAATAAAAATCTGAGAGACTCGTAATGGATTAATCTTGCTAAAAATAGACGCAAGAGTTTTTCCATTATTGCTTGTATATGAGAAGCAATTATGACTAAAAACTATAATGTTTTTCATTTAACAAATAGGGCATTAAACGTTTTATGAAACATCCTTGGACATACAAGAGATCCAATTGTCAGAGCCACACAAATAATACTAGAGCTTGAAGCTGTTAAGAAATTGCCGACTTGAAAGGAAAACATTTGAAGTGTTATATAATAAAGAGCTACTCCAAAGAAAACACTCTTTGTATTCAAATACTCTTCACTAACACGTCTGAATAGGACCCCGATAAAATAGATTACAATCAATGTGGCTATTAAACCATATCGCTCAATAGCTTTTACAATATCAGGTATCCACATTGCTCCGCAATCAATAACTTCTCCACAGAGTAAACTTTTTGTATCTGGTCCAATATTCATAATAGATAGACCATTCGGGGTTAAAAGTGCACAGAAAGATTCCTTAGACGTCATCCAAATATCGTTGAAGCAATGACTTATGTAATAAAGCCCAAACACAAAATATCCAGAGAGTCGCTTTAGAATCATCGCTAAAAATGGCATGTTTTTCGAAACAAAAGAATTCTCGTCTATTTTGAATGTTAAGTTATTGGATTCTATAATGGCTTTATCTTCATACCTTAAAGTCAAGGAAGTAATGAAATATAGAATTCCAAGTGTGGCTAAAAGAACAATCGCTATAGTACCTTTGCTCTTCAAAGAGATTTTCCCAGGAGATTTAAGCACCGCTACATACATAAGCAAGGTGAAAACTTCAAAAATCTCTATGGAAGTCCCTCTACTCATACCAACAGACATAAATAGGAAACATAGAATTCCTATAGGCACACCAGCTTTTCTAAGAGAAACTTGATAGGTGCCTAAAGAGAGCATCAATAAAATGTATGTGTACTTAAGTATTCCATAGCCTAAAACATAGGGAAGTTTAGAGAGAGACATTTGACTAAGACCTGCATCTGCAAAATAGTTTTGATACATATAATACGTACTGTCTTGACCAGAATTTCCGACAAAAAAAGCCAGAACTTGAGTGTGCCATTGTTCTCCCGTATAGAACCTCACATACAAAGGAACGAATACTGCCACTAAGAACGTATATCCCCAAATAGACTTAATCGATAGCATCGGAATTGGGCGGATAGACAGCTCCTCTTGAATCTTCCTTTCCCTTACAGATGTCGTTTGAGAACGATTAAAACTTTTATATCCCACAATAAATACACCTAACACAATAAAGTGTAGAGTATACGCATACAAATAATATAGTTGTGGATATGCAATAGGCGTGATCAGGCTAATCAAAAACAAGCCTATGTATATAATCACGATGACTTGTAAGTACTTTTTCATCTTCTTCTCTGAGTGTGATAAATACCAGCGATAAATAAGTGCCCTAGTCTCCATCTGTGTCTCCATAGTAGTTTGGAGGCATCTGTGAATTTGTGAGATCGTATTTTACTCCAAATCGTTATCGCAACATTATCAGCAACGATAAGATTTTTATCTGTAAGTCTACATCCTATATTAGCGTGATACGCAAAAGTTTGCTGAATGCGCTTATTGCTGAGACTTAATTCTGCATTGGACAAACTATATCGATATAGACATTTAGAGGTGAAAGGAATAACTTGATCATCAATAAGCCGTAGGAAATAGTCCATATCTTCGTAAATGCAAATCGTCTCATCAAATAAGAATTTCTCAGCGTGCTGCTTCCTCACGACATTATTTCCGACTCTTAAGAAAAGCTCTCCAAGGCGTATGGCCTTATATGGAGAGGATATCACAAACTCCCCACTAATAGAAGGAAGAAAAGGAGTTTCTGCACCTTCTTTGGTAATAAAAAAATTAGATGCATACACGTCATAACTAGGGTATAGCTTAATTAGCTTTTCAAAGCATTCTAGGCAGTCAACTACCATAGTGTCATCCGCATCAAGGAAGTAAATAAACTCGCCTTTAGCCTCTTGCACCCCCATATTTCTAGCAGAAGACACACCACCATTCTTCTTGCTCATTAGCTTAATCCTCTTATCGTCAAAAGAGTCCGCTACGATTTTAGCGCCATGGTCAGTTGAACCATCATCTACGACAATCAACTCAAACAGAGGACAAGTTTGTCGTAGCACAGAGTCAACCGTATCAGATATAAACTGAGCTTTGTTGTATAGCGGTATGATGACGCTAAACAGAGGCTTAATAAAATCTGAAGATTCTTTGTTGTTGTAAGTCATATCTTCTCTCCGCTTCGCTTCATAAACTTATATGAGAGATTTTCTTTTACTTGTGATATATAAAAACAGGATCTCAATTAGACCCGATACAAGAACGATAATAGCAAACATAAAAATATCCACATCTAGGAGTACTGCGATTATCACACCTAAAGTGATCGTTGCTAAAGAGATAAATTGATTGAAGAGAACTGCTTTGTTTTGCTTGTTGGCAGTAAGAACCAATTCAATGAAAAAACCAGTAATCAGCCATATAGGAATTATTGCTGTCAATAGAGTAAATATAGGGAGAATGATTGGTTCAATAGGGCCGTTTCCCATAATTCTAATAATAGGTTTTGCTAAGAGCATCATTACTCCCATAATCCCCAACCCAAGAAGCAATTCACCGCGAAGAAGCTTTTGCCCCCTTTGTAAAGAATAGCGTGTACTAACAGATGGGTACAGGGCTGTGTTGAGTTGCTTAACTAGTGATGTAACCACCGTAACAACTCTCATTGAAAAGTCATACCCAGTTAAAGACTTCATACCAAACATATTACCTATAACAAGATTCAATCCTGCAGATTTGACCGTTATGACTAAGTTTGATAGGAAAAGTGGTGTAGATTCTTTTACTAGAGATATACAGTGTCTAGGCGGAGCTAAATGAATAGACAGCTTTTCCTTTCGAATCAGGTAACAGAATGATATACCTGCAAATATGAGACTATTGATAGATACGAGAAAAGCATAGAGAGAAATGTCAGTAGCATCTATAACCCAAAAGATAATGGCAAATGCTAGAAACACCTTCGTAATGAACTGAATGTAAAGATAGACTCGTGTATTCTGAATGCCTATGAAATACCATCCCGGCATAAATATATACGAAATCACAGAAAGGAATATGGCCCAAAGAAGTGTCCGATATGGAGCTAAAGAGCCTATAAGTAGAGTCATCGGAACAAGCACAACCAAAGATAGTATTGTTAGATAGAAGCGAATGGAAATAATCTGAGAGGTTATCTCTGATTTACCTTTCCAATTTCTATCCCGACTATAAATGGCGATGTACCTAGTTCCAATCATTTCTACTCCATAGGTAACTAATGTTGTAAAGTACGCAATAATGGAGAATGCGTAAACATACTCTCCGTATGCCTCTGCACCCACCCGACGAATAAGGATGGGATAAATGATTAAATGAAAGGATGAGTTGAGGATATTAATCAGCCCTAGAGATAAGAAGTTTTCTAGAATTAGCTTATTCCCTTTAATGTGAGACCAAAGTCTTTGGAGCAAATTCTGAGGTGATGCAACGGGACTCATTTAAGACTCAATTCAAATCAATTCAATCAGCCGAAAGCTTACCATACACCTATCCGACCGCCTTGCGGCAGTCGTCTAGGTTGCGTATATCGCCGACAATAAGCTCGAAGCGGTCGGGATAGGCAGCTAGGAGCGGTAAGATGTTGGCGGGCTTGCCCGTCGCAAAGTTGTCGAGACAGCGGACGGTGTGTCCTTCACGGAGGAAGTGCTCGCAGAGGTTGGAGCCTATGAAGCCTGCTCCGCCAGTGATTAGTAGTTTCATGTTTGTGTAAAGATGGGGGCTGAAAAAGGACTCTTTGACATCCAAGTGCAAATGTACATCTTTTCGAGCTGTTGGCAGTGCTGCAAGAAGGATGTGTGCGTGTAAGGGCGAACTACGGGAGGAGGGTGGCGTCGCGTAGCTCGCGGTAGAGGCGCTGCACGGGGAGTCCCATGACGTTGTAGAAGGAGCCCTCGATGTGCGAGACACCGATGTAGCCTATCCACTCCTGTATGCCGTAGGCTCCTGCTTTGTCCAGCGGACGGTAGTGCGTTACGTAGTGGTCTATCTCGCTGTCTGTGAGCGGTGCGAAGGTGACCCTCGTGTGGCTGTCAAAAGAGCGCTGCCACTCAGTCGTCGTGAGGGACACGCCCGAGACCACCTCATGTGGGCGACCGCTCAGGAGCCGTAGCATACGGCGTGCGTCGTCTAGGTCGTGTGGCTTGCCGAGGAGCTGCCCATCGAGGAGGACGACCGTGTCGGCCGTGATGAGTAGTTCGTCGTCTTGTAGTGTGGGTCGTAGCTGCTCCGCTTTGAGCTGTGAGAGGTAGCGTGGCACCTCTTCGAGAGGTAGCGTCTCTGGGTAGGCCTCACTGTGCCCCTCGATGGTGCGTATCTCAAAGGGGTGCCCAAGGGTGGCGAGGAGCTCTTTGCGGCGTGGCGATTGGGAGCCTAAGATCCAGCGGTAAGGTTTCATAGTGGATAGTCGTCTAGGATGGCTTCGGTGAATAGGTTGTAGAGCTGCGACACCTCTTGCAGCTCCTCGGGCAGCTGCTCGAGCAGTGCACGGTGACGAGCGATAGTCTCTAGGTCGTGGCGGCGAGCTGGTCCCGTCTGCGCTGCGTAAGGGTCGATGGTGGTTGCCTTGGAGGCGGTGCGCAGGATGAGTCCATCGAGCAAGTCGGTGGGGAGGCCAGCTTGAGTCAACAAGCGGTGCGAGAGGGTGTAGAGGCGGTTGGTACAGTTGGAGGCAAGCACGCCCGCAAGGTGTAGCCAGAGGCGCTGATCCAGTGTCGATGGAATCGCCTCAACCTGCAGCAGGTCGTTCCACTGTCGTAGCGTCGTTTCGCCCTCGTCAGTGGCTAGTTGGTAAAGGACCTTCTGTCCCTCCAGAGGCACGATAACCTCCTTGGCAAAGCTATTGAATGGGTACCAGACGCCATAGGCTCGCTGTCCGCAGAAGCATTCAATCGGAGTCACAGCGGAGGTGTGGACGACCAAGCCGTCCAGTGGCGGGAGTGCCGTGGCGACCTCCTTGATAGCGTGATCGCTGACAGCGATGATGTAGATATCTGCTGCGGGGATTTGCTGTAAGCTGTCTGTGATAGGGCAAGCGAGTGCGAAGCGGTCCCGAAGCGTCTCGGCGTGCGTCAGCTGACGACTGTAGATACCGCAGAGCGAAGCAGCATCGTGTCTCGCCAGTGCGGCCGCAATCGAGGTGGCTACGCCTCCTGATCCTATGAGCGTGACTTTCATATTGTATCAGCCTATTTGTCAGGTTATCTAGTAGTTAGGCGGGTGGGCTTGAGGGGTGTGTGCCTCGTCACGGACCTCTCCCCCATTCCCGTGACAAAGGTAACACTATTCGCCCCAACAAGCACCCCAATGAGAGGACAAACCAGGGGTGACGCATTATAATTGCTCTGTCAGGAGCTACTGATGAGCGACAAGCAAGGCATCAATGAGTGCACTATATATATAATGTGTTACCCCTAGCCTCCAGTCGTTCGAGCCGGTGCTCCTCCGACTGGGGGCTACGATGCGTCCGTTCCCGTTAAGTTTTACAGCGTTCAGGCTACAACGTCCCGGTCGTTCTACAACGGACGCTCGACGTATAGCGATGATACGTGCGTCCCTACAAAGGGCTACTCGTCCCGGTCGTTCTACAACGGACGCTCGACCGAGCGTCCCTACACATCGTTACTCGTCTCGCTCTAATTTCTAACTTCTAACCTCTAACCTCTAATTACCCTCTTTTTTCGAATATCCACGTGG
>JAERMT010000717.1_pt1 | contig 17254 bp, 15 predicted proteins | sample 9267081 | NCBI WGS metagenome assembly JAERMT01 (sample SAMN17071939, study PRJNA684904) | human gut metagenome | isolation source: diarrhea sample from child under the age of five | host: Homo sapiens | place: South Africa: Mafikeng, Mafikeng Provincial Hospital | collected 2019-09
CGGAATAAACACATGAGCTACCGTGGCGGGTGATAGTACTATCAGGACTAAAGACGGGGGCTACCATAGCGTCAAAAATAGTGCAATTTAGAGCGTAGTGGGGACCCAATGCAGCGGTACAAGAGACATAGCAGCAGTGTGGCTCACACTGCTGAGGACGATTAGTAGAGCTTTATAAGGAAAAACAGCTCAGACTCTTGGAGAATGAGTCTGGGCTGTAATCTTTGATATGCAAAAATGGCAGTATTGGCTGCTGCTGTACTATAAAACATTTTTAAAGGTGAGGAAAATGTGTCAGAAAAAGGCTGTTATTATTGGCGGAAGCAATGGAATCGGATTGGCAATTAGTAAGAAGTTGCTTGATTACGGATACGATTTGGAGATTTGTGATCGCATTGCACCCGAGAAGGGTGTGCTTGAAGAAACGAAGGTGACATACCACTTTTGCGATTTGATGGATTTTGATGAAAATTTGTATCAGAAACTTGCACAGGATCAGAATGTTGAGATTCTGATGGTTACAGCGGGAATTGGACGAATTGCTGATTTTCAATATCATCACATCGCTGAAATCGACAAAATGATGACAGTGGATGCTGTGAGTACCATTAAGATTTTCCGTATTTTCTACGAGAGAATCCTGAGCAAAAAAGATTTCTACGCAGGCGTGATGGGGAGTATCTCGGGTTGGATGTCTTCTCCTAGCGCATCGGTTTATGCTGCGGCGAAGGCGGCGACTGTCCGATTTGTAGAATCGGTGAATATTGAACTAGAGGCATACGGTTCAGCAAATCGTATTCTTGATGTTTCACCGGCATCGTTCAAGGGAAGTAGATTCTACGGTGGAAAAAACGACCTAACAGAAACAGAATCGCTTGCGAGTGATATTATAGGACACCTTTTTGCCCGTGATGTTCGATTTATTCCGAATTATGAGGAAACATTCAAGAGTGTTCTTGAACGGTATCATAATGATCCGCATGAATACGGGCTACACAGTTATCAGTATAAGAAGGAGTCCGGAAGGCTCGATAATACAAAAAGGGTGAAAATTGGGTACCTTTCTGGGACGTTTGACCTTTTTCATGTGGGACATCTTAACCTGCTTAAGCGTGCAAAGGAGCAGTGCGACTATTTAATCGTAGGCATACACGGCAGCGGTGCATGGAAAGGAAAAGAGACATTTATTCCACTTGAGGAGCGCAAAGCAATTGTCGGTGCCTGTAAGTATGTGGACAAGGTGGTGGATTCCTGCAAGGAGGATTCGGATGCATGGGACCTATGGCATTACGATCGCCTTTTTGTGGGTTCTGATTATAAGGGAACGGAACGTTTCAATCGTTATGAGGAGTATTTTAAGGATAAGGGCGTAGACATCGTCTATTTTCCGTATACAAAGAGTACGAGCAGCACACAAATTAGAAAAAAGATTACTGAAAATGTCGCGCGATAACTGATTTTAGGACAATGATATAGAAGAGGTTGAAGTCATGAGGGATAGGCTGATTTATATTCTGAAACACAACAGGTTCATTCAGAAGTTGTATGTTGTTATTATGAGCTTTGTGTTTAAAGTATGGGGTGCATTCCTAAAAACGGATGATAAGCTGGTACTCTTTGTTTCTTTCATGGGTAAAAACTTTAATGACAGTCCCAAGGTTCTGTACGATTATATGCCGACTCATCCTGAGTACAAGGGCTATCGTTGCGTTTGGGCATTTGAGCATCCCGAAAACTTCCCAGAGCTTGAAACAGTGAAAATCGATACGCCCGCATATTTCAAAATGGCACTCAAGGCAAAGTACTGGATTACCAATACTAATATTGAGCGCGGTTTAAAGTTCAAGAAAAAGGGCCAGGTATATCTGAATACATGGCATGGCATTGCCCTCAAGTTTATCGGTAATGATTGCCCGGGCCGGAAAGATTACAACTTTGACACGCTCGATTATCTTACCGTTTCGGGTGACTATGATGAGCGGGTTTTCAAAAGTGCCTTTAATGCAAAGGAGTCCAGCTATCTTCGCTGCGGTATGCCTCGCAATGAGGAACTGTGGCTTGCAGATGACACTGCAAAAACCCAAATGCGGAAAAAGCTAGGTATTCCGGAAGGGAAAAAGGTTATTCTGTACGCACCTACATGGCGCGAATCCACCGATGGTGGTAAATCCTATGCTATCAAACCTCCGATTCACTTCGATGAGTGGAAAAAGGAACTGGGTGATGAGTACATTGTTTTGTTTCGTGCCCATCACCAGACCACAAAGGTGCTGGGAGTAGAATATAACGATTTTGTTCGTAATGCATCTGATTATCCTGCTGTCAATGATCTGATGATTGTCGCAGATGTCCTTATTACGGATTATTCTGCTATTGCGTTTGACTATTCCATCCTTTGCAGACCGATTTTCTGCTACGCATACGATTATGACAGCTATTTGGCAGAGCGCGGTACTTATTTTGCAGTGGATGAAAAGTATCCTAACAAGAGTTGCCGGACTGAAGCTGAACTTCTGCAGAGAATCAGGAATGTTGATTATCAGGCTGAGTGCTTGAACACGAAGCATTTCCGTGATGAATTTGTTCAGTATGGTGTAGGTGCCACAGAGACTTGTATTAAAAAGGTGTTTGGAGAATAAGATGAAAATTATGATTAATTCGGGGCGGATTTCCCCTTTTTTTAGCACACGGCTCCAGCTTTTGAATCACATCAAAGAGAGTGAATATGATGTTACTTTGGGCGGCTTTGATACATCCTGCGTGGATAAATGCAGGGAATGGGGAGCTGATTTTGCGGAGATTCCATTCGCTCGTGCAGGCATGAATCCCCTTCAGGATGCTAAAACCTTAAAAGCGTACTACCGTGTGATGAAAGCGGGACACTTTGATGTTGTTCACAGCTATACAGCAAAGCCGAATATCTACGGCTCCATTGCAGCAAAATGGGCCGGTGTCAAGAAAATCTATCCTACGGTAAATGGTCTCGGGTATGCCTTTACTGGAAATAGCACAAAAAACAAACTGGTCAGAGCTGTGATATGCGTGTTGTATAAATGGGCATTCTCTGGAGCAACAAAAGTTTTCTTCCAAAATAGCGATGATGCCGCGGAACTCGTCCGTCGAGGTGTGCTGCCGGAGGAAAAGTGTGTAGTAATTGCTGGATCTGGTATTGATTTGAATACATTTCCGTACAGTGATACATATGAAGAAAGCACATTCTTTCTTGCCACAAGATTACTCGTGACAAAAGGCGTCCGGACTTATTTTGAAGCAGCTAAGAAGGTCAAATCTGTGCACCCGGAGGCAAAATTCTATCTAGCCGGTTCCCTTGACCCTAATCCGGATGGAATCAAGGAAGATGAACTGAACCAATATGTACAGGATGGTACGGTTGAATATCTCGGTGTTGTAAAGGATATGCCTGCAGCGTTGAAAAAATATGCAGCATTTGTTTTGCCTTCTTACTACCGCGAGGGTGTTCCACATGCCATTTTGGAAGCCATGAGTACAGGTCGAGCAATCATTACAACAAATGCTCCTGGCTGCAAAGAAACCATCAACGGAAAAAATGGCTTTCTGATTGAGCCACGCAACAGCGAGCAGCTGGCAGAAAAAATGATCTGGATGATCGAGCACCCGGAAGAAGTAAAACAGATGGGTGTAGAGAGCCGTAAATACGCGGAAGAAAAATTCGATGTTGAGAAAGTAAACAGAGTGATGCTGGAAACGATGGGAATCCAGTGAAGCATATAAAATGAGGATGTAATTATGGATAAGCCGATTAGAGTACTTCAAGTCGTTAGCAGTATGGACATAGGTGGAATTCAAAATTATGTCATGAACCTTTATCGAGCAATTGATAAAAATTCCGTACAGTTCGATTTTATTAAGCATACATCCATCGAAGGAAAATTTGAGAATGAAATAAAAAATTCTGGAGGGACTTTTTATTCATGCCCGAAATATAATGGCTATAATCATGGTGAATATATTCGTTGGTGGAAGCATTTTTTCATCAATCACCCGGAGTATCATGTGATTCATGGCCACGTTCGAAGTACGGCTGCGATTTATTTAAAAATTGCAAAAAATCATGGCCTTGTAACAATTGCGCATAGTCATAGTACGTCAAATGGAAGCGGTATTTCCGCGTTTGTCAAGGATACTATGCGGCTTCCAATCAGGCACACGGCAGATTACCTTTTTGCCTGCTCAGACAAGGCTGGTGCATGGCTGTATGGTAAGGATGCACTGACAAAACCAAACTACCGGATGATTCCAAATGGCATAGATTTGAAGCGATTTTCCTTCAATGTTGAAAAACGCTGTCAGATGCGGAAAGAGCTTGGCATCTCGGAAAGCACATTTGTAGTCGGTCACATCGGGCGTATTTCCATGCCCAAAAATCATAAATTTCTGGTGGAACTGTTTGCGAAATACCATAAAGAAAATCCGAATAGCAAGCTGCTTCTGGTTGGCGATGGCGAATTATTCGAGGAGGTGAAACAGCAGTGTGTCCAGCTTGGTATCTGTGATGCAGTTATCATGACAGGCAGTAAGATCAACACAGAGGATTACTATCAGATGATGGACGTATTCGTATTTCCATCACTGTGGGAAGGGCTTCCTGTTTCAGTTGTTGAAGCGCAGACCAGCGGCCTAAACTGCCTTATCTCCGATGTGATCACACACGATGTCGATTTGACGGATTTGATTCAGTACATTCCACTTGATAATAAGAGGCTATGGATAGAACAGCTCGAGAATACTCAGAAAAAGTGCAGATTAGCGGTTTCAACTGAAAACATGAAAAAATTACAATTGTTTGATTCTAAGGACGTTGCTGCGCGGTTGCAGGAATTTTATATGGAGTTAGATGCGAGGGCAAGAAAATGAGCAGATACATATTACGGCTGGATGATGCCTCTGATTATATGAATATTGAAAAATGGAAGCGGATGGAGAATCTGCTGGATAAATATAATATTAAACCTTTGGCTGGTATTATTCCCGAAAATCAGGACCCTTCTTTGGTTGGTGTATATGAGCGCGACCCGCTATTTTGGAATAAGGTAAATCACTGGAAAGAAAAAGGCTGGGAACTTGCGTTACACGGTTGCAACCATAAATATGTCACAGAAGAAGGTGGTATGAACCCTGTTAATAAAAGAAGTGAATTCGCAGGAGTTCCGTTGGAAGAACAATGTATAAAAATTCGTATAGGAATGAAAATTTTTCGAGAGCACGAAATTGAGCCTCGAATTTTCTTTGCACCATCGCATACCTTTGATCAAAACACTCTGGAAGCCTTGAAAAAGGAATCAAATATTAGAATCATCAGCGATACTATTGCAAATGATGTTTATTATCAGGAGGGATTTTATTTTATTCCTCAGCAATCTGGCAAGGTAAGAAAGCTGCCTTTCAAGGTATGTACTTTTTGCTATCATCCCAATATGATGAAAAATAGAGACTTTGAATACTTAGAGGCATTCCTGAAGAAAAAATATTCAAATTTTGTATCAGCTCAAGATATGGAAATGAAAAAGAGACCGATGTCGGCAGTGGATAAAATGCTCCGGGCTATCTACTTTGCAAAAAGGCGATAAAATATGAAAAAGATAATATTCTATATAAATGCAATCCATGATGGCGGCGCTGAGCGCGTTATGGTCAATCTGGCAAAATATTTTTCTGAAGCTGGATACGACACTTCACTGGTAACTTCGTTTCGTGATACATGGGAATATCCCTTGGCAGAGACTGTAAAACGGATTACTTTGGAAGAACAAGAAATTAAGCAATCCCGCTTGATGCGCAATCTCAGCCGGATTTCTAAGCTCCGCAAGATATGCGAAGAAGAAAAGCCAAATATCCTTGTGTCATTTATGGAGGAACCGAATTTTCGTGCAATCCTTGCAACGAGAGGGCTGCCGGTAAAAACATTGATCTCCGTCCGGAATGATCCCAACAAAGAGTACGCAGGCAGACTGGGTACTTTCGTTGGGAAGGCATTGCTTCCGATGGCAGATGGGTGCGTATTTCAGACCAGAGAGGCACAGGCATGGTTCCCGGAAAAGCTCCAAAAGAAATCAAAGATTATTTATAATGCCGTGAAAGAGGACTTCTACCACATTGAGCGCAAGCCGAATCATGAAGAAATAGTGACCTGCGGTAGATTGACTGAGCAGAAAAACCACGCTATGCTTATTGCCGCATTTGCAGAGGTGGCAAAACAGCGTCCTAATGCAACGCTCAGAATTTACGGGGAAGGCATTTTGCGGGATGTTTTGCAGGAGCAAATCAATACCATGGGACTTCAAGGCAAGGCATTTCTCATGGGAGCAACGGATAATGTGGGAAAAGCTTTGGAAACTGCAGACCTTTTTGTACTTTCATCGGATTATGAGGGTATGCCGAATGCTTTGATGGAAGCGATGGCAGCTGGAGTTCCCTGCATTTCAACGGATTGCCCATGCGGAGGCCCACGAGAACTATTGGGAATAGATAGACGTCAACTGATCGACGTTGGAGATGAAGAATCCATATCCGATAGAATTCTAAAAATCTTTAAGAATGAAAAATTAAAACAAGAAATGAGTGATATTTCACGAAATCAAGCTATGAAATTTGCACCAAGTATTATCTATGACCAATGGAACGGTTATGTTAATGAGTTGATGGAGGCAAAATGATGATTCTTCTACTATTGCTAAGCATCATTTGCATGATCGTGTATACATTTGTCTTCTTCCGTGCACTGCAAAGGAAAAGAAGATTTTCTGGTTTTGTCGTTGCAGTCGGAATGTACGATTTGGTATATGGAATGCTGCCTACATTACTCCTTTGGCAGATATGTTTTAAGGGAAATTTGGCCTCATATATTAACAGGATGCTGGACATGAGCAGTACGGGTATATTGGAGCTCTTCTATCATTATATATATGCGTTGATAGGATTTGCATTCATGGTACTAATGTATTACTCAAAACCACTTTATAAAATAGTGTGCGTGGGAACAGAAAGAAACAAAATAAAAAATGTAAACGGCATAACAATGGAACTGACAGCGTGGATTAGCTTGTTAGTTGGAGCTGTTTCATTATTTCTGTGGTCAAAAGCATATGGCTCTATTGGAGCACTGATTTTACAGGCCAACAGGGTTCGATCTGGAATGGGGTCTGTAAAGAACAATTTAGCCTTTTTTAAACATCCAGCAACTGTATTGTTAGTAGTAGCATACATGTTTTTTGAAATGACTATGCAATCAGAAAAGAAGAGCATAAAGAAACTGGTGAATCTTATAGGTTTTATCATCTCTGCATATTTGTCATATCTGTTTTTAATGGCGGATGATGGAAGATTAACCATGCTTTTATTTTTTATGGGATTCGCATGGATTCAAAGCTCGAAAAAGATTATAAAGTCTGTGCCAAGGATGTGTTTGAAATTAATGGTAATTTTGGCTGTTGCAGTAGTATTTATTCTGCAACTTGACAACATAACCTATTTCATCAGATTTAATATATGGCCATCAGAACAAACGACAAATAACTTAATGTATTCAATGGTAAAAGAATTGATTTATTTACCGATTGGCGGGCAAACCTCTATTAATGCAGTTTGGAATGGCAAAATTAGCCTAACGGCTGTAGATGATTTGATTACAGGATTATTTACATGGTTCCCTACACAATTTAAACCACAAGGATTCAACGATGTTTGGAACATAAATACTTTTTTAATTTATGGAAATCTCGACAGAAGACTTCACGGTCAAGTCCCATGTGGAATAATTACACAGGGGTATTACGATTTGAGAATCGCAGGAGTGATTATTCTATGTTCATTTGCTGGAGTAATTATAAAAAAATTTGATGAGCTTGAATATAGTGATTTGACGCCACTTCAATATGCGATAAGGGCAAAATTGGTTTTAGCTATATTTAGAGCAATACCATATTGTTCATTATATGATATTACGCTTGGATTCTTTTCGGTTTTTGAAATTGTTGTAATCGACTGTATTGTGAATAGTACAATCAAAATGTTGAGGCGGAATAGACTATGAATAAACTCCATAACTTTTTTATAAACAAACGATTAAGATTTTCATATTTAACTACGTTGGGTTTAACGCGATGGATGTCAGACGAACAATTTCTGAAAAGAGAATACTATCTCGCGTTGGGAAAACCTTTAAATCTTGATAATCCCCAAACATTCAATGAGAAGCTCCAGTGGCTGAAGATCCACAACCGAAAACCAGAATATACGACAATGGTCGATAAATATACCGCCAAACAGTATGTGGCAGACCGAATTGGAAGTCAGTATATTATCCCTACATTGGGTGTATGGGATCATTTTGATGATATTGATTTTGATGTATTGCCGAATCAGTTTGTTTTGAAATGTACGCATGACAGTGGAGGACTTGTTATCTGTACTGATAAAGCAAAATTTGATAAGAAGTCAGCTAAGAAAAAAATCGAACATTGTCTAAAACGAAAATACTATTATACTCATAGAGAATGGCCCTATAAGGATGTTGAGCCTCGAATTATCGCAGAAAAGTATATGGAAAATACCTTCAAAGGAGATTTGAAGGATTATAAATTAATGTGTTTTAACGGAAAGGTTAAAGCGACCTTTGTATGTAGTGATCGCTTTTCAAATACCGGGTTGAAAGTGACCTTCTATAATACAGATTGGAAGAGAATGCCGTTTGAACGTCACTACCCGGCAAGTGAAACTGAAATTGACAGGCCACAAACATATAAGGAGATGGTTACGCTTGCCGAGAAGTTATCCGAAAATATTCCTTTCATTAGAGTTGATTTTTATGAAATAAACGGCAGAGTATACTTTGGAGAATTGACTTTTTTCCCGGGGAGTGGGTATGAAGAATTTACACCTGAGGAGTGGGATAAAACATTCGGCGATTGGATTGAACTTTGTGAATGAAGGCGATCTGGTAGCTTAAGGAATAGGGTAGCTCGTAAATAATGTGAAACTAGGAAAATTTAGAAATATTATGATGGATAAGAAATATTGAGGAATGTGGTCATGAGAAAAAAGCTACTAGCAAAAAATACTGTGGCGTCAATATTATCACAATTGACTGCCTTGGTTTGCGGTTTTATACTCCCAAGATTTTTCTTAGAACATTTTGGCTCAGAAGTCAATGGACTCGTAAATTCCATTACACAATTTTTGGGAGTAATCTCGTTTTTGGAGTTGGGAATTGGTGCAGTTGTACAGTCATCTTTGTATAAGCCGCTTGCTGATAATGATGACCAGAAGATCAGTTGTGTAGTTGTTTCAGCAAATAAATTTTTTCAAAGACTGGCGAAAATTCTTTTGATTTATGTCGTGATTTTGATGATTATGTACCCAATGATTGTAAATCAGAATTTCGGCTACCTATACACAGCCACACTAATAGGTGCAATGTCTATAAGTTCTTTTGCACAATACTATTTTGGAATTGTTAATTCTTTGTTACTGAATGCGGATCAAAGGGGATATATTCAATATAGTGCACAGATTGTAACCCTTATTTTGAATACTATAATTTGTGTGGCCTTAATTTCTATGGGAGGGAGTGTCCAACTTGTTAAGCTAATATCCTCTTTGATTTTCTTAGCTAGACCCTTGGTACTGCGTGCTTATATAAACAAGAAGTACAAAATTAACTGGAATATCAGTTATACTGAAGAACCAATTCAGCAAAAATGGAATGGCGTTGCTCAACATATAGCTGCCTTTATTCTTGATGGAACAGATACCCTGGTTCTGTCGGTGTTTTCTACATTGTCCAACGTATCGGTTTATTCTGTTTATCTTATGCTCATTAACGGCATTAAGGGGATTTTTCTTTCAATGACAAATGGAATTCGTGCCTTGCTTGGAGAAATGTGGGCAAAACAAGAATTGACACAATTGAGTGAGTTTTTTGATTGGATTGAATGGATCATACATACAGGAACAGTTTTCCTGTTTTCATGCACAGCGGTACTAATTGTTCCTTTTGTACAGGTTTACACAAAAGGAATTGTTGACGTGAATTATATTCGGCCTCAATTTGCTGTGCTACTGACGATGGCATATGCTGTGTATTGTTTTCAAATACCATATCATATTATGGTTTTAGCTGCTGGACACTATAAGCAAACACAAAAGTATTTCGTTACGGCATCGTTTCTGAATTTATCGCTTTCAATTTTGATGGTTTATAAATATGAAATAATGGGGGTCGCCATTGGCACATTGGTAGCGATGACTTATCAAACATTTGCATTGTTTCGCTATACAAAAAATAGTTTTTTTCATTGGTCACTTGCAAGGATAATAAAAAGAACAACTATAGACGCCGTATCAATGCTTGTGATCTTTACTTTTGGACAATATTTACATATTGACTGCGGTTCTTATATGCAGTGGTTTTGCTATGCGGTTGTAACCGCCGCCTTTGCAGTCTTATCCATACTAATTATTAACTTCTTGTTTTATAACGAAAAGATAATTGTTTTGTTCGATAAGACGATAAGGAATATAAGATAATTAATGACTGTGGGAGAAAATAAGATGACAAATCAATCGATTGTGAGTCTAATTAAAACTGGTACGGATTCCTATGAAAATAGAGAGGCAATTCGGCATTCGGTAATAGATGCATTAGACCGCATAAATGCACATGAATTATTACATTCTGGTCAAATGGTTTTAATTAAGCCAAATCTTGTATCAGATAGAAACTACAATAAACAGGGCGGAACCTATTGCTTGTACACTCAACCAGAAGTGATTGAGCCGGTTGTTGAATATGTATGTTGCGCTTTAAAAGGATGTGGCACAATTGTCATTGGCGATGCACCAGTGCAGGAGTGTGATTTTGAGAAAATACGTGGAATTTATGAAATTGCAGAAAAGTATAAGGAACGCATTACGGAAATAAAGGTTTTAGATTTTAGAGAGCTTATTTCGGTTGTAGATGGCGGTGTCCACAAAGCAACAATAAATAAGGAAGCAAAGGGAAAAATCGTTAATCTTGGTAAGGACAGTGCTTTCTTTGGTGAAGATGACAATACACTTAAAAAATTGAGAATCACAAATTATGATCCAAGAATCCTTCTACGGCATCATAAAGGTGATGTTCAAGAATATTACATATCTGAATATGCACTTGACGCAGATGTAATTATTAATATGCCTAAGCCAAAAGCACACAGAAAGGCTGGGATGACAGGAGCTCTGAAGAATTTTATAGGCGTAAATATAAGAAAGGAATTTCTTCCACATCATACATTGGGATCTGTAGAAAGCGGGGGAGATGAATACAAGAAAAAAAATATTTTTCATGATGTTCAAAGCAATCTTTTAGATAAGAAAAATATTTGTGAAGCTGAAGGTGATTTTCTTTTTGCGAGGCTGCTTAGGTATCCCATTCGTGCATTGTCTGCAGCTATAAAATTAATGGGACCATCTTATGCAGAGGGAAGCTGGTATGGTAACGATACTATCAGTCGGACAATTCTGGATGTTAATCGCGCTGTTCTTTATGCGAACAAAGATGGAGTAATATGTAATACACCACAGAGAAGTATTATTATCTTGGCTGATATGATTGTTTCTGGTGAAGGTGAGGGACCACTTATGCCATCGCCAAAAGCTGTTGGGATGATTTTGGCTGGGACTAATCCAGTTTGTTTTGATGAGGTTGTAAGCACGCTAATGGGGTTTGACTATAGAAAAATCCCCTCAATCACTCGCGCACGAGATGCAAAAGGTCGACTTGCACTGAAAAAGGATGAAATGGCAGTGATTAGCAGTAACTCTACCCAATATGATGGGAAGACCATTGAGACGATGCGTAATCTGGATTTATTATATTTTGAGCCGTCAAATGGATGGAAAGGACATATTGAGAAAACATAAAAGGGGAGAAAGAAAATGAACATTTTTATCACAGGCGCATCTGGTTTCATTGGCTCCAACCTTGCTAAGCGTATCCTGACCACTGAGCCGGATACCAAGGTCATCGGTTTGGACAACATGAACGATTACTATGATGTTCGTATCAAGGAAGCACGCCTTGCGGAACTCCAGAAGTTCAAGAGCTATACCTTTATCAAGGACAACCTTGCGGACAAGGCGCTGATCAACAGCATTTTTGAGAAGTATCACCCGGATATTGTGGTCAATCTGGGTGCCCAAGCTGGTGTACGTTACTCCATCACCAACCCGGATGCTTACATCGAGAGCAATATGATCGGCTTCTATAACATTCTGGAAGCCTGCCGTCATTATCCGGTGGAGCATCTGGTGTACGCATCTTCCAGCTCCGTCTATGGCAGCAATAAGAAGGTGCCATACTCCACTGGTGATAAGGTGGACAACCCGGTATCCCTGTATGCCGCCACCAAGAAGTCCAATGAGCTGATGGCGCACGCCTACAGTAAGCTCTACAACATTCCCTCAACCGGTCTGCGGTTCTTTACAGTGTATGGTCCTGCCGGCCGTCCGGACATGGCATATTTTGGCTTTACCAACAAGCTGGTGAACGGCGAGACCATTAAGATTTTCAACTACGGCAACTGCAAGCGGGACTTCACCTATGTGGACGATATTGTCGAGGGTGTTGTCCGTGTGATGAAGAAGCCGCCTGAGAAGAAGAACGGCGAGGACGGTCTGCCCATTCCTCCCTATGCAGTTTACAATATCGGTAACTCCAATCCGGAAAATCTGCTGGACTTTGTGCAGATTCTGTCGGAGGAGCTGGTGCGTGCCGGTGTGCTGCCTGCGGACTATGATTTTGAGGCGCATAAAGAGCTGGTGCCCATGCAGCCCGGTGATGTTCCTGTGACCTTTGCAGATACTGAGCCACTGGAGCATGACTTCGGCTTTAAGCCCCACACTCCGCTGCGTGAAGGTCTGCGGAAGTTTGCCGAGTGGTATCAAGAGTTTTATATGGGGTGAAAACATGAACGATTCTGTATTGGAACTGGACAAGAAAAGATCCCCGGGGGGGGGGGGGGGGGGGTACCACTTTTTCAATTGTTCTATCGAAAAGCTCAAGGTTCGAAAAATAAACAGATAAAGTGGTTTTATAAAATCTTGTTTATTTTGGCAAGAAATCGAAATCATATTGAATTATCAATCGACTGCAAAATTGGTCCGGGACTTTATTTTGCACATCCTTACTGTATTACTGTAAATCCAAGAGCTGTTCTTGGAAAAAACATTAATTTGCATAAGGGTGTTACGATCGGTCAAGAAAACCGAGGAATACGTGAAGGTGTACCGGTAATTGGCGATAACGTATGGATTGGAATGAATGCCACAATTGTCGGTGCAATCACGGTGGGAAATGATGTGCTAATTGCCCCCAACTGTTATGTAAATTGTGATATTCCGGATCATTCTGTTGTCTTTGGAAATCCATGCATTATTAAGCATCGGAATAATGCAACCGAATGCTATATCAATCGAGCAATTTGAAATTATGCACGAAAAAATCAGCGAAGTAACAGTTTTTACTATAACTGCTTGAATCGCTCACCACTTCTAAACAGTGCTTGAGCAACACTGTTTGGAAGTGGTGTGGCGATAGTTGCATTTCATGTAAAACGTTTAATGATTGCATGACAACTAAAATGGAAAAGATGTGAGGATATTATGCGCTGCGAGGAAAAATTCTACGAAATATACGGAAAAGATCCCGTGGGCATTAGCTTTTGCCCCTATCGGATTTGCCCCATCAGTGCCTATAGCGATCACAACCTAGGAAAAATCACAGGACTTGCGATTGATAAAGGAATCCATATTGCGTACAAGCCCAAGATGAATGGCGTTATTGAAATGTGCAGTCTTCAGTTCCCAAAACGTGCCCAGTGGCATATCCGGGAGATTGGCGAAAAGACTGGTGACTGGGCGGACTACCTACGAGGAGCGACTTGGGCGTTGAGCAATCGGTTTTCGTTGACAGTCGGACTCTGTGGCGTCATTGAGGGCTCTTTGCCCATCGGAGGACTATCTTCCTCCGCAGCGGTAATTCTGTCGTTTTTGGATGCACTTTGCCAGGTAAATGGAATTAAACTGGCATCGTCTGAATTGATAGGCATTGCGTTTGATGCAGAGAAAAACTACGTGGGCGTTAATGTGGGAACTCTGGATCAGAGTTGTGAGGTTCTGAGTAAAAAAGGCCACTTGCTGTATCTGGACTGTAAGGATAACAGCTACGAGCTGATTCCTACCAATCCCAATATGAAGCCCTACAAAATTGCAGTATTTTTCAGTGGTTTGGAGCACAGTCTGGCTGGCTCCAAATATAACATGAGGGTGGACGAGCTGCGATCCGGCATTTACGCTTTGCAGGCCTTTGCGGGTCTTGACTACGGCAAATTCAATGAGGCCAATGCCCGGGACGTTAGTTATGAGGTCTACCAGACATACAAGGACAAGTTGCCGGTGCAATGGGCAAAACGCTGTGAACATTGGTATACCGAGTTCAAGCGCGTGGAAGCTGGTGCGGAAGCATGGCGGCGAGGCGATTTGGATGAGTATGGACGCCTGTCCTTTGAATCCGGTTGGAGCAGTATCCATAACTGGGAATCCGGAGCACCGGAGCAGATCAAGCTGTATGAAATTATGCGGGAAACTTCTGGTATCTATGGAGGTCGTTTCAGTGGTGCCGGTTTCAAGGGCTGCTGTATGGCGCTGATTGATCCCAGCAAGACAGATGTTATTCGGGAAGAAGTGGAACGAAAATATCTTACTGCATTCCCAGAGATGCGTGGTAAGTACAGCTTTCATCTGTGCGAGAGTACGGACGGCGTAGGGCATAAGACGGAGGACTAATATGAAGTGCTTGATTTTGGCTGCGGGATATGCAACCCGCCTTTATCCCTTGACGGAGAACTTTCCAAAACCCTTGCTGAAGGTAGGGGATAAAACTATCTTGGACTGGCTGGTGGATGACATTGACACCGCTGGTTTTGTGGATACCTATGTGGTCATTAGCAACCATAAGTTTGCCCACCATTTTAAAGAATGGGCAGCTACCAAAAAGCAAAATATCCAGGTGGTGGACGATGGAACCAGCAGTAACGAGACTCGGCTTGGTGCTGTGTGTGATGTGCAGTTTGCTATTGACCAGTTGGGTCTGAATGATGACATGCTGGTGATTGCCGGAGACAACGTGCTCGATTTCTCCCTCTCCAAGTTTGTTGCCTATGCCGACGAGAAGAAAACCTCTTGTATCATGCGCTATTATGAGCCCAGCGAAAAGAAGCTCACCAAATGCGGTGTCGTTGAGTTAGACGAGCAGGATAAAATCCTTTCGATGAAAGAAAAACCTACCCAGCCCAAGAGTCACTGGTGTTGCCCTCCCTTCTATGTCTACACCCGAGAGGATGCCCAAAAGGTCAAGGATGCGATTGCACAGAAGAAATGCGGCACCGATGCGCCGGGCAGCTTCATTGCGTGGCTGTGCACAGTAACGGATGTTCATGCTATGAAAATGCCGGGCAAGCGGTATGACATTGGCAATCTGGAAAGCTATCAGCAGGTTCAGCAGGAGTATCAGGGAATCAAGGCATAAGTCTTGCTAAGGATGGAAAAACGTACAGAAAGGGAGAAAGAGCAAATGAAAATCGCAGTTGCAGGTACCGGTTATGTCGGTTTGTCCATTGCTACACTGCTGAGCCAGCATCATGAGGTCATGGCGGTGGACATCGTTCTCGAGAAGGTTGACCTCATCAACCGCAAAAAATCCCCGATTCAGGACGAGTACATTGAGAAGTATCTTGCAGAAAAAGATTTGAATCTGACGGCCACGCTCGATGCAGAAGCCGCCTACAAGGACGCAGACTTCGTTGTAATCGCAGCACCTACCAACTATGACAGCAAGAAGAATTTCTTCGACACTTCAGCGGTTGAGGCTGTGATTAAGCTGGTCATCCAGTATAATCCTGATGCAATTATGGTTATAAAGTCCACGATTCCGGTTGGCTTCACGGCTTCTGTGCGTGAAAAGTACCACTGTGACAACATCATCTTCAGCCCGGAGTTCCTGCGGGAGTCTAAAGCTCTATATGACAACCTCTACCCCAGTCGTATCATTGTGGGTACCGATGTGGACAATGCCCGCCTGGTGAAAGCAGCCAACATGTTTGCCGGTCTGTTGCAGGAGGGGGCTATTAAGAAGAACATAGACACTCTGATTATGGGCTTTACCGAGGCTGAGGCTGTCAAGCTGTTTGCCAATACCTATCTGGCATTACGCGTTTCCTATTTCAACGAGCTGGATACCTATGCGGAGATGAAGGGGTTGAACACTCAGCAGATCATTGAAGGTGTCTGCCTTGATCCTCGTATTGGCAGCCATTACAATAATCCCAGCTTCGGTTATGGCGGTTACTGCTTGCCTAAGGACACCAAGCAACTGTTGGCTAACTATGCGGATGTTCCGGAGAATCTGATCGAGGCCATCGTGGAATCCAACCGTACTCGTAAAGACTACATTGCCGACCGTGTGCTGGAAATTGCCGGTGCATATGAGGCCAATGAGGACTACGATCCGAGCAAGGAACACAATGTTGTGGTCGGTGTCTTCCGTCTTACCATGAAGTCCAATTCGGATAACTTCCGCCAGTCCTCTATTCAGGGTGTCATGAAGCGGATTAAGGCCAAGGGCGCAACAGTCATCATCTATGAGCCGACGCTGGAGAATGGCTCTACCTTCTTTGGTAGTGAGGTTGTAAATGACCTTGAGGAGTTCAAGAAGCGTAGCCAGGCCATCATTGCCAACCGCTATGACAGCTGCCTGGACGACATTCAGGAGAAGGCTTATACCAGAGATCTGTTCCGCAGAGACTAATACTAATCACAGCCATGTGTTCAGCCACATGGCTGTGATGCTCAGATATGCTACCTCTTCGTGGTGAGCAGCAGGCAACGAGATTTCCTCTCGGCTAAAGCATATATTCGTTAAATCACTCTTTGGATGAGGACACAATTGCATAATGGGAAAGTATTTTGGAACCGATGGCTTCCGTGGCGAAGCCGGAATCACGCTGACCGCTGACCACGCCTACAAGGTCGGCCGTTTTCTGGGCTGGTACTACAACGCCCTGCGCGAGCGCAACGGCAACAACGAGCCTGCCCGCATCGTCATTGGCAAGGATACCCGCCGCAGCTCTTATATGTTCGAGTACAGCCTGGTCGCAGGTCTGACCGCTTCCGGTGCAGA
>JAERMT010000722.1_pt1 | contig 17133 bp, 13 predicted proteins | sample 9267081 | NCBI WGS metagenome assembly JAERMT01 (sample SAMN17071939, study PRJNA684904) | human gut metagenome | isolation source: diarrhea sample from child under the age of five | host: Homo sapiens | place: South Africa: Mafikeng, Mafikeng Provincial Hospital | collected 2019-09
AGGAACGAGTCTTCCTCCTCCTTGATAACGTGGAGGATGAGGTCGTGCTGAGCCTTGAGCTCGGGGAACGCCTCGCCCATCTCGCGTGTGAGCACGGGGATGAGTTTGTAGAGGAAGCCCTCCTTCTGTCCGAGGAAGGTGTATGCGTAGCGCACTGCACGGCGCAGGATGCGGCGGATTACGTAGCCTGCCTTAGCGTTAGAAGGCAGCTGACCGTCGGCGATAGAGAACGCTACGGCACGCAGGTGGTCGGCGCATACGCGCATAGCCACGTCGGTCTCCTCCTTTTCGCCGTACTTCATGCCAGTGATAGCTTCCTCTTCCTTGATGATAGGCTGGAAGACATCGGTGTCGTAGTTGGAGTGCTTGCCCTGCATAGCGCGCACGAGGCGCTCGAAGCCCATACCGGTATCGATAACGTGCATCGGCAGCGGAACGAGCGAGCCGTTAGCCTTGCGTTCGTACTGCATGAACACGATGTTCCAGATCTCGATAACCTGCGGGTCGTCCTTGTTCACGAGTTCGCGTCCGGGCACCTTAGCCTTCTCCTCCGGTGTACGCGAGTCGAGGTGAATCTCCGAGCACGGACCGCAAGGACCCGTATCGCCCATCTCCCAGAAGTTGTCGTGCTTGTTGCCGTTGATGATGTGGTCGGCGGGCACGTGCTTCGCCCAATATGATGCAGCCTCATCGTCGCGTGTGAGTCCTTCTTCCTCCGAACCCTCGAACACTGTCACGTAGAGATCGGCGGGGTTGAGTTTCAACACGTCTACGAGGTACTCCCAAGCGTAGTCGATGGCGCCTTCCTTGAAGTAGTCGCCGAACGACCAGTTGCCGAGCATCTCGAACATGGTATGGTGGTATGTGTCGTGACCTACTTCCTCGAGGTCGTTGTGCTTACCGCTCACGCGAAGGCACTTCTGTGTGTCGGCACGGCGGCGCGGTTCGGGCTCGCGTGTGCCGAGGATGATGTCCTTCCACTGGTTCATACCAGCGTTTGTAAACATCAATGTTGGGTCATCCTTGATTACCATCGGCGCACTCGGCACGATGGTGTGTCCTTTCGACTCGAAGAACTTCTTGAACGAGTCGCGGATTTCGTTAGCTGTCATCATATTATATAATATTGTCGTTTTGTTTTTTAATTTCTTTCTAAAACGTTTGCAAAGGTACTTTGTTTTGGTTACTTTTGCAAATAAATTGCAAATAATATGGCATTGAATACCAATAAGAACGTGAAGTTGTACTACTCTATTAAGGAGGTGGCTGCTATGTTCGACATACGAGAGAGCACGCTGCGTTTTTGGGAGACGGAGTTTCCGCATCTGAAGCCCAAGACCGTGGGACAGAACGTGCGCCAGTACACGGAGAAGGACATCGAGCAAATTCGCGTGATACACAACCTTGTGAAGGTGCGCGGCTTCAAGCTATCGGCAGCACGCAAGATGCTCAACAAGAACCGCACGGGCGTGGACAAGAGTTCGGATATTCTTGCCACACTAATCAGCGTGCGCGACGAGCTGAAGGAGTTGAAGAAGCAGCTCGACAGCATGGTTTAAGTCGTGTAAAACGTGATGATTCGGAACGTAAAACTACTACAACTATTAGCGGACAGCGTTCGAAATCTGATCGGGTGGCGTTCGAAATCTGATCGGGTGGCGGACGCAATCTGACCGGGTGGCGGACGCAATCTGACCGGGCGGCGTTCGGTGCACGATGACAATCGCTGAACTTTCGCCCCGCACAACCAAGCCATTTACCCCACACAACCAAGCCATTTACACTGAATTTATAAACTAAATCTACAATAAAACAATGAGAAAATTCTTCCTATTGTCTGCCGCTACGCTCCTCTCTGCCGTAGTTTCAGCGCAGACCGTAGCACGTATGGACGACCTGAAACCTGAACAGAAGTCGATGGCTGTAAGCCTCAAACTCACAGGCGAACTGTCAACGACGGGCAACAGCGACTACCGCCAGTTGCGCGACCTTTGTTTCCAGATGCGCTCCGTAGACCTCAGCGAGGCACAGAGCACCGCAATCCCTAACAACGCATTCCACTCGCGCCACCAACTCGAGCAGATTACGCTGCCAACAGCGGCGAAGTCAATCGGCTCGCAGGCGTTCTTCGCGTGCGACAAGTTGGGCAAGATAATCATTCCGGCTGGCGTTGAGAGCATCGGTGCAGCAGCGTTCTCGGGTTGTACTGCGTTGGAGGAAATCATCATAAAGGGCAATCCACAGATTGGAGAGTACGCTTTCGCACGACTCGCAGGGCTGAAGACCGTGCGCGTCGACTCGAAGGTGCCGCCGAAGGCCGACGCTACGGCGTTCTACGGACTCAACCGCCAGAACGTGAAGCTCATCGTGCCCACAGGCAGCGAGAAACTCTACCGCAAGGCAGCGGGTTGGAGCCTCTTCTTCAGCGACGCTAAGGAGCCGTATCAGGTGAGCAAGCCGGAGGACTGCCTCGTGCCGTTCCCCGTAGAACTGCAACTGCAGAAAGGTGGCAGTTTGAAGGTGAAAACCGCCTGGAACATCATAGCTGCCGACGGACTCGCCAACGAGGCTACGCAAGCACGACGCGTGCTAACAGAGCGCATCGGCAACATCATGAACAGTCGTCAACGTGGCACACAGATCACGCTGGCACTCGACAACTCACTCAGCGACGACGAGGCGTACACGCTCGCTATCAACGCGAAGGGCGTGACGGCGAAGGGCAAGACAGCACGCGGTGTGTTCTACGCGCTTATGACGCTCGACCAACTGCTACGCGGCAACGGCTCTACAGAGTGTGCCGACGCTATCCCTGCGCTGTTCATCAGCGACAAACCACGCACACATGTTCGCGAACTGATGGTTGACCCTGCCCGCACGTTTATCCCGTTCGAGGATCTGAAGGCTTTTGTGCCCGAGATGGCACGCTACAAACTCAACGCCATGCACCTCCATCTGGTTGACGACCAGGCGTGGCGCATCGAGATAAAGAAATACCCGCAGCTCACAGCGCAGGCTTCGTCGCGTTGGGGTCAGGACGACATACAGATGCCGTACAAGGGATACTACACTCAGGAGCAGATGCGCGAACTGGTGAAGCTGGGTGCTGAGTATCACGTAGACATCGTGCCGGAGATTGAGATGCCTGGACACGAGGTGGCTGCCATCAGCGTGTTCCCCGAACTGACATGCCACCAGCGTCAGGTGCCGGTGCGCACCACATGCGGCGTGTCTAACGAACTGCTCTGCCCTGGCAACGACTTCACATACGAGTTCCTTGGCAATGTGTTCAAGGAGATTGTGGACATATTCCCGTCAAAGTACATACACCTCGGTGGCGACGAGGCTGGCAACCCGGCACTCGACTGCTGGACCGACTGTCCGAAGTGTCAGGCACTGAAGCAGAAGCTCGGCATCAAGACCACCGACCGCTCTGAGAACTGGCGTCTGCAGGGCTACTTGTTCGACCGCATGATCGAACTGCTGCGCGACAAGTACGGCAAGACACCAATGTTCTGGTACGAATCCGACTTCAAGGAAATTCAGCCTGGTTGCGTAACCTTCGCATGGCGCAGCGGACAGACGCAGGAGGCACTCGACGCAGCCGTGCGCAACAACGCACGCATCATGCTCTGCCCCGGCGAGCACTGCTACTTCGACTACCCAATGTCGAAGGGCGACATGCCGGAGGTGAACTGGGGTATGCCTGCAACAACCTTGCAGGATGCCTACTCGCTCGACCCGGCGTGGGGTATGGACGAGAAGTTTGAACAGAACAACCTCTTCGGCGTGGCTGGCACACTCTGGAGCGAGTGCATCCCTACCGTTGAGCGCATCTACTACCAGGCTTACCCACGCGCCATCGCTCTCGCCGAAGCCGGCTGGACAAAGCAGCAGAACCGCTCATGGGAAGGCTTCCTCACTCGTCTGAAGCCAACAATGAAGGACATGATGCGCCGTGGCATCACCTGCTCGCTCGAAGTGAACGGCGAGAAGTAAACTGATAGTTTTTAATCTATATAACGCAACTTGGGGCTTGCATTTTTCATGCAAGCCCCAAGTCGGTTAAATGTTTATCATTTATAACTTATTCAATAATAATTGGATTAGTTTACCATTCTAAAGGTTTGTCTACCGAGAATGTAAACACTCTATTACCTTCTTGATAAAATGGTGCCTCTATCTTTATTGTCTTTGCTTTTTCTGCTAAAGAAATAAATTTCTTTGCATTACTTAAGAATAACTGATCAGAACTACCATCCGCAGGTTCAAGAGTTCTAAACTTCATTGCTGCTCCATTATCGAAACGAACTCTTACAAAATTTGTTCTCTGATATTCACTGCATAAGAATTGACCAGAAGAAATTCTTAATATAACGTCTGTTCCATACTTTTTCATATATCGTACAGTCAAACGCATAGTGCTTCCACCATTATAAGGAAAATCAAATTCGATAAAATTATCCGATACTAAAGAGGCAAATCTTGACTTAGAATCATTCATCTCATCTGTTTCGGTTGAATAATCCCAACACTTAACCTGTGTTTGTTTCGCTACATCATCAACAGAATAGTCAACAGTATCCACATAAATAGAATCTCCCGTATCACCATCCCCTATAGGCTTATTAGCAGGTTGTCCACACCCACCAAGAACAACAAGGCTCCCCAATAACAATAAGGTACCTCCAAGACTATACTTCACATTGTTTTGTACATTCATAACCTCTCGATTTAACAAATTGTTTTTCTTCATAATTATTTAAGTTTAATAGTTTATATACACAAAAAGCGTGGCACTACTATGCCACGTCTTAAATTGGAGGTCGTAGGAAAACCCTTATGTACAGATATGGAGATAGCAGCCCACGCCTAAGCGTGAGAACCACTATGCTATCCTTGTACATAATTGCGAAATTTCCTACGTTTCCAATTTACAAGACAAGCATAACGCTTCTTTTATTTCAAATGTCTGGATAAGATTATATCAAATCCGTATCAAAATTACTAATTTTATTTGAACCATCAACTATATATAGAAAAGATTTTACAAAAACACATAAATAATAAATAAATAGCAGGCTATTCTTGTATTTCTCACAACAAAATCGTATTTTTGCAGTAAATCAAAACAATAGAAATATGGCACAATTCATCAATCCTTTCTCAGATTGGGGATTTAAACATATCTTTGGTCGCGAGATTTCCAAAGACTTGCTGATTTGCTTCTTGAACGACCTGTTTGCTGGCGAGTTTGTAATTAAGTCGCTGGCGTTCGGCAACAAAGAGCAAATCGGACTGTCGAAAGACTCACGTGAGGTTATCTTCGATATCTACTGCACAACAGACGAGGGCAAAGAGATTATCGTGGAAATGCAAAACCGAGGACAAGAACACTTCATTGACCGCGCTTTGTACTACACCTCACGCGTGATAGTGAACCAAGGCATAAAAGGCGAGTGGGACTATGACATACGACCCGTCTACACAATATGCTTTATGAACTTCGTCGACCCATTGCTGCCACTGGGAAAGTTCCGCACGGATATGGTACTCGCCGATCGCGATACCGGCAAGACTGTGTCGGATAAGATACGTATGATATATCTAATGCTACCTCTCTTTGAAAAAACAGAGGCAGAATGCGAGACAGACTTTGAACGTTGGATATTTGTTTTAAAGAATATGAATACATTTGAAAGAATGCCATTCCTGGCTAAAAACGCTGTGTTTAAGAAATTAGCTGAGATTTCTGACCTTAGAACTCTCAGCAAAAAAGACATGGACAAATACGAGGATAGCATTAGGATTATGCGCGATGCATACGCCACCTACAAATACGCTATAAAAACCGGCTTGGAAGACGGACGAAAACAAGGCTTGGAGGAAGGAATGGCGCAGGGTATGGCGCAAGGAATTGAGAAAGGAATGGCGCAGGGAATTGAGAAAGGAATGGCGCAGGGAATTGAGAAAGGAAAAGCAGAGGCAGAACACCAAAAGAACATTGAGTTTGCCAAGCTCATGCTAAGCGACGGCGACTCTACTGAAAAAATTCAAAAATACACGGGGCTTACAATTGAAGAAATAGACGCAATTGCACAAAGCCTACATTAGTAAAAAATCCGCAATGCTAATCAACAAGCATTGCGGATTTTATATTTATAATATCTGTAAAACCTCTTTGAGGTCTTCAATCTTCTTTAGCTCATCCATGATGACGCTAACCTCGCTGCGATCGTGAACGCGAATCTCAATGGTGCCGTCGAAGATACCGTCCTCACTCGAGATTGTGATGCGGTGCATGTTGACATCGAGTTTGTCAGATATGACCTCCGATATCTCGCGCAGCATACCCTTGCGGTCGATGCCGCGCAACTCGATTGTAGCATCGAAGAACATCACCTTATGCATATCCCACTTCGCATCAAGGATGCGGTTGCCAAAGCTTGCCTTCAACTTTGAAGCCACGCTGCAGTCGCGACGGTGAATTTCTATGCGGTCCTTGTTATCTATGTATCCCATGATGTCATCGCCCGGTATGGCGTGGCAGCATGTTGGGAAGATGTATTGCGATATGTTCTCCTCATTGATAACGACAGGCTTCTTCTTATTAAAGCCCTCGCCAACAACAAACAGTTGGGGCTTCTTACCATCCTTATTATCGCCCTTCTTGAGGAACGGCACGAACTTGCGCCAACCGCCATTTTGATCGGTTTTACGTTCACGCAGTTCGTCTAAATCCTTATCACCGAGCAAGACAGAACGTTTACCGAGCATCAAGAAGAGGTCCTCATGCTTCTTCGCCTCGTGCAGATCGCAGAGTTTATTGAGCACGGGGGTAGTCATCTCAAGCTCGTTCTTGCGCAACCACTCATCAAGTATCTGTTCGCCACGTTTCTGCAACTCGCGATTGTCGCGACGCAGTATTGCCATAATCTTCTGCTTCGCCTTCGCCGTAAACACGAAGTTTATCCACGATGCCTGCACATGCTGCGACTTAGAGGAGAGTATCTCCACCTGATCGCCGCTCTGCAGCTTGTGGCTAAGCGGCACGAGTTTGTGGTTCACCTTTGCGCCGATGCAGTGCGAACCGAGGAAGGTGTGTATCTGAAAAGCGAAGTCGAGAGCCGTACACTGCGCAGGCATTGTCTTTATTTCGCCCTTCGGTGTGAACACGAATATCTCGCTTGCAAAGAGGTTAAGCTTGATGGTATCGAGGAAATCCATTGCGTCGGGCTGTGGGTCGTCGAGGATTTCCTTGATAGTAGAGAGCCAGTTGTTGAGTTCCGAATCTTCATCAACAGTCTCTACGCTCGACTCCAATCCCTGCTCCTTATACTTCCAGTGGGCAGCGAAGCCCTGCTCTGCCACCTCGTCCATGTGGTCGGAACGTATCTGCACCTCTATCCATTTACCCTGCTTCGACATGAGCGTCACGTGCAGAGCTTGATAGCCATTTGCCTTCGGGTGGTTCACCCAGTCGCGCAAACGGTCGGGGTGCGACTTATATATCTGACTGATTGCGACGTATATCTTGAAGCACTCGTTGATTTCCTCCGAGCGTTCCTTCGGCGTATAAATTATACGTACAGCAAGAATATCGTAGATTTCGTCGAAGGTGACGTGCTTGTTCTGCATCTTATTCCAAATAGAATAAGGACTCTTCACACGCGCCTTCAGATCATACTTGATGCCCATCTTGTCGAGGGCAGCACGTATCGGAGCGGTAAAGTTCTCAAAGAGTACATCGCGCTGCGCTTGCGTATCTGCAAGTTTTCCTTTTATATAATCGTATTCCTCCGGATATTCGTAGCGGAACGAGAGGTCTTCAAGTTCGGTCTTTATCTTGTTCAAACCTAAGCGGTTGGCAAGCGGAGCATAGATGTAAAGCGTTTCGCCTGCAATCTTATACTGCTTATTGGCAGGCTGCGATTGTAGCGTACGCATATTGTGCAGACGGTCGCATATCTTGATAAGGATGACACGTATGTCGTCGCTCATCGTGAGCAGCAACTTCTTGAAGTTCTCAGCCTGCGCCGATGCCTTGTCGCCGAAGATGCCGCCCGAAATCTTTGTCAGTCCGTCTACGATCTGCGCAATCTTCTCGCCAAAGATGTTCGAGATATCCTCTACGGTGTAGTCGGTGTCCTCCACTACATCGTGCAAGAGTGCGGCGCAGATACTTGTAGAGCCGAGTCCCATCTCCTCTACGGCGATGCGAGCCACGGCGATAGGGTGCATAATATATGGTTCGCCAGACAACCGGCGCACACCTTTGTGCGCCTGTCGTGCGAAGTTGAACGCCTTTGTTATTATGTCTACCTTTTTTCGGTGACGCGATGCCACGTATATATCAAGTACTTCCTTGAAGGCTTGTTCAATCATTTGGTCATCAGCAAGTTCACGCTGCTTGTCTTTCAGATTTTGGTCGTCCATGATTTAGGTCTCCTATATATTAATAAGGTATATATATGTATGCAGCAGTAGGAAGACTTCCGTATCATTACTACTTGACGCGGAGCTTCTTGCCTGCACGGATATTAGTACCGCTGATTTTATTCAGTCGCTTCAGTTTGCTCACTGTTGTTCCACTACGACGTGCGATTTCAGAGAGTGTGTCGCCTTGGCGTATAGTCACGCTCCTACTACGACCCTTCGAGCCTCTACGTGTTCTCGATTTGCTGTGTCTACCTCTGCCTTTAGAGCGGTACGACACGGTTGGGGTCTCTGTGTTCACAGCCACCTCAAGTCGTTTTGTGAGCAGTTCGTCAGGGCGATAGGCGTAGATAGAGTCTTCGTTATCGATGAAATTGCCCACCATAGCCACGGGCAGACGCAGTGCTGACGGCTTCGTTCTGCCGTTAACCACATTGCGACGATACTGTGGGTTGAGCTGCTTCACCTGGTCGACATCCATACCAAGCACCTTAGCCACCTGCTCGAAGTGTACATCGCGGTTGACTACCACGGTGTCGGTCTTCACGGGCAAGTCGGCACGCATCGGACAGATGTTGTGCTCGCAGTAGTAGTTCATAATATAGTTGGCGGCGATGAATGCCGGAACATAGCCACGGGTCTCCTTCGGCAGATAGGGATAGATGCGCCAATAGTCCTTCTCGCCGTTTGAGCGATGGATGGCTCGGTTAATGGCTTCTGGTCCGCAGTTGTAGGCTGCTATGACAAGGTTCCAATCGCCGAATATCTTATAGAGGTCGCGCAGGTAGTGAGCTGCGGCGTACGATGCACGCACGGGGTCGCGACGCTCGTCGACAAGCGAGTTCACCTCCAAGCCATACTTCTTGCCAGTTGTAATCATAAACTGCCACAGACCAGTGGCACCAACGCGCGAAACGGCGTTCGGGTTGAGTGCCGACTCTATCACTGGCAGATATTTCAGTTCGAGCGGCAAGCCGTAAGACTCGAGTGCCTCCTCGAATATAGGCATATAGAAGTTCTGTGCGCCGAGCATTACGCTCACCGAGCGGCGCAAGCGTCCGCTGTAACGGTCTATGAACTTCTGTACGACATCATTGTATGGCATCTCAATGATTGTCGGCATACGGCTCAGACGTTCTTTATACACCTCCGCACTATACACGGGGTTCACATCGGGCATGTTGCAGTCGAAGTTAACATGCAGATAGGTCTTGCTATTGTAGTTGTTGAGCAGACTATCATAATCGTTGGTAAGTGCCTCGGGCAGGTCGATAACCTCCTGCTTACCATGAGCATCGGTTATAACGATTTCGTCGTCATTATTCTCGCTCTGCGCGAGAGCCTGACTGGTAAAGCCGAAAAATGCTGCGGCTATAAGTATCAGTGATTTATTCATATTCGTTTGTTTGTCTTTAGAAATTCAGGCTACAACTCAATCCCAAGCTATTAGCCTTGAACGGATTTCTTTCGCGGTCGTTGTTGAGTATCGTAGGCTCCACCCTCAAGCTCAAGTCTTTCGAGATATCGAACTCGGAGAGCGATGCATCGACGTAGGCATCGATAATAGAGAGTGCGTAGACTCCCACCAAGCAGAAGAAGCTCAGGTCGCGCCAACGACGAAACTTGTCCTTACGTTTCTTGAAGAGTTGCTGATAGCGTTGTATGTTTGTCTCGTCAATCTTCGCTCCGAGATGCAAGAACTGATTATAGCTCTGCGTGTTCGGGTCGTCGTCCATCAAGTCGAGATACGCTTGCGAATAGTCGGAATACATCTGGTTGTTCCAACGCATGGCATAGGCGCAACCAACGAATCCGCCATACACGATCGGCAGTTTCCAATATTTGCGGTTGTATATCTGTCCGGCACCGGGTAGGACAATAGCGAGCCACATCGCACGCTTCGGGTTGGGTCGCCACGTGCTCCAGTCGCGCTTAGGCTTACCTATGATGGTGTCACTGGCTACGAAGATGCTATCGGCTTTTATAGACGTGAACTGAACATCCATACTATCAGCTACGACCTGCTCTTGCGCCTTTGCCGTTGTACCGAACAGCAGCAGAAACGCAGTAAGTGTCAATGTTTGTAATATATATGTAATGTCCTTTTTCACTGTTCTTCTTTATGATTTGTTTATCTACAAGTAACGCACAGAACGTTTACTTCATCTTATCGAACACAGCCATGATATGCTCCAACTCCTCTTCGTTGGCGAAAGGAATGGTTATCTTTCCCTTGCCTTTCGGCGAGCATGTCATCTGCACTTTCGTTTGCAAGAATTCGGAGAGGTGGGTGCGCAGCGCGTTGTACTCCTCTGGAAGCTTCGACTTTGCCACAATCTTCTTCGAGCCACTGTTCACGTCCTCTCCATTCTTCAGCATCTGCGCCATCTCCTCCACCTTGCGTACGGAGTAGCCGTTCTTGAGCACTTCGTTGAAGAGCTTTATCTGCAACGATGGCGAATCGATTGCCAAGATGGCACGAGCATGTCCCATGTCTATCTCTTTCTTCTGCAGGGCTATCTGCACCTGAGCCGGCAGACGGAGCAGACGCAGATAGTTGGTAATGGCTGTGCGGCTCTTTCCTACACGCTCCGACACCTTCTCTTGCGTCATTCCGTCGGCATCGAGCAGATGTTCGTAGGCGAGTGCTATCTCTATGGCATTAAGGTCTTCGCGTTGTATATTCTCAACGAGAGCCATCTCCATAACGTTCTCGTCGGCGATGGTGCGTATGTAAGCCGGAATCGCTGTGAGTCCTGCCATCTGCGAAGCACGCCAACGACGCTCGCCGGCGATAATCTGGAAGCGGTCGTCAGACACCTGACGCAGCGTGATAGGCTGAATAATACCTATCTCACTGATGCTGTTAGCCAACTCCTGCAGTGCTTCAGGGTCGAAGTCGCGGCGGGGCTGATTGGGGTTTGCTTCTATCTGGCTGAGTGGGATTTCATTGATTGTGGACGTACCTTGCGTGCGCACACCACCGGTGTCGATAAGAGCGTCGAGTCCGCGTCCGCCTTCTATCTCGTCGAGTCCGCGTCCTAATACGCTTCTATTGTATTTCTTGTGTACTGCCATCGTCTTGTTTGTTTACTCTTTTTTCGTTTTTGTTGATTATTTCCTTGGCGAGTGCCAAGTGGTTCTTCGACCCTGCCGAGTCGGCATCGTAAAGTATTACGGGGAGTCCATGGCTCGGACTCTCGCTGAGCTTCACGTTGCGTTGTATGACAGTCTTGAACACAAGTTCTTGGAAGTGTCGCTTCACCTCGTCGTATATCTGATTGGCGAGGCGCAGACGACTATCGTACATGGTGAGCAGGAAGCCTTCTATCTCCAACGCCGGATTGAGCTTGCTCTTTATAATCTTAATGGTGTTGAGGAGCTTTGTAATGCCTTCGAGTGCGAAGTACTCGCACTGCACGGGAATGATGACCGAGTCGGCTGCGGTGAGGGCATTCACGGTGATGAGTCCGAGCGACGGACTGCAGTCGATAAGTATATAGTCGTAGTCGTCGCGTATCTGGTCGAGCATATTCTTGATAACGCGCTCGCGGTTCTTCAGGTTGAGCATCTCTATCTCAGCTCCAACGAGGTCAATATGGCTGGGAATGACGTCGAGCCCGTTGATATCGGTGGTGTAGACAGCATCGTGTACGTCAGCATGATCGATGATGCACTCGTAGAGCGAGCAGTCAATCTCCTTGATGTCCACACCAAGTCCGCTCGACGCATTTGCCTGCGGGTCTGCGTCCACCACGAGCACCGTCTTTTCGAATGTAGCGAGCGATGCTGCCAAGTTTATTGTTGTTGTTGTCTTGCCTACGCCACCTTTTTGGTTGGCCAATGCTATTATCTTTCCCATTTGAAGTCAAAATTATTCGGCAAAGGTACATATTTTATATGAGAATAGGCTCGTTTAAACCTTTTTTCGTACTTTTGCATAAGAAATAAAACCAAAATTATGAATACGAAAAAGCCATTAATACTGATTTCTAACGACGACGGCTATCATGCCAAGGGTATAAACTCGCTCATTGACATGCTGCGCGACATTGCCGACATCATCGTATGCGCTCCCGAATCGGCTCGATCGGGCTTCGCCACGGCGTTCTCTGCCACCGTTCCGCTACGCCTCAAGCTGCGCCGCGACGAGATGGGTATGCAGATGTGGTCGTGCAACGGCACACCGGTCGACTGCGTGAAGATTGCGCTGCAGGAACTATTCGCCGACCGCCTGCCCGACATGATTTTGGGCGGCATCAACCACGGCGACAACGCTTCGGTCAACGTACACTATAGTGGCACAATGGGTGTGACACTTGAGGGTTGCATGAAGTACATCCCGTCTATCGGTTTCTCGCTCTGCGACTTCTCTTCGGATGCCGACTTCGAGCCGCTGCGCCCGTATGTGCGTCAGATTGTGCAAAAGGTGCTCAGCGAGGGTCTGCCCAAGGGCGTGTGCCTGAACGTAAACTTCCCGAAACTCACTGAGTTTAAGGGCATAAAAGTATGTCGCATGGCTATGGGCACATGGTACAACGAATGCGTAAAACAGCGCCATCCGCACGGCTACGACTACTATTGGATGACTGGCTCCTACCGCAACGACGAGCCGGAGAAGGAGGACACCGACAACTGGGCGCTCACGCATGGCTACATATCCATCACACCGACACGCATCGATGTTACGGATTATGACCTGCTGCGCAACTGGCAAAACAAGTTTTGAGAAAAGTAAAAAGGTAAAAAAGTAAAAGGGTAAAAAAGCCCTTCCAACCATTGGCTTAGGAAGGCCTAAAGAGGCTTAGTTCGGCTTAAACGCCACCTGCCCTCGGCTTAAACACCACCTAAAAAAAATCATGAAATACTACTTAATCGTTGGCGAGGCATCGGGCGACCTGCACGCCTCGCATCTTATGAAGGCTCTGCTCAAGGAAGACCCCACAGCGGAGTTCCGTTTCTTCGGTGGCGACCTGATGTCGGCTGTCGGAGGCACACGTGTGCGCCACTACCGCGACTTGGCGTATATGGGCATCATCGCCGTACTACTCCACTTGCGCACCATTCTGCGCACCATGGCGTTCTGCAAGCGCGACATCGTGGAGTGGCAGCCCGACGTAGTGATACTTGTTGACTATCCGGGCTTCAACCTGAAGATTGCAAAGTTCGTGCACAACAACACGCACATTCCCGTTTATTATTACATCTCACCGAAGATATGGGCATGGAAGGAGTATCGCATCAAGGAGATTAAGCGCAACGTCGACGAACTTTTCTCTATTTTGCCGTTCGAGGTGCCGTTCTTCGAACAGAAGCACCACTACTCCATACATTACGTAGGCAACCCTACTGCGGAGGAGGTAAGACAGTTCCAGGCTACATACAACGTAGACGATGCCACCTTCCGCCGTCAGCATGGGCTCGATGCGCGTCCCATCATAGCGTTGCTCGCAGGCAGTAGAAAGCAGGAGATAGCGGGCACACTGCCACAGATGATTGCTGCTGCGCAGCGCTTCGCCGACTACCAGCTTGTGCTTGCTGCGGCACCAGGCATCGCCCCTGAGTTCTACAACCAGTTTGTCGGCAGCAGTGACGTGCGCGTGGTGCGCAGTGAGACCTACGCCCTGCTTTCTCATGCCCACACGGCACTCGTCACGAGTGGCACGGCTACGCTCGAGACGGCACTTTTCCGCGTTCCGCAGGTGGTGTGCTACAACACCGCGCTGCCCAAACTGGTGGGACTGCTGCGCCCGTTGGTACTGAAGGTGAAATACGTGTCGCTTGTCAACCTCATCGCCGACCGCGAGGTGGTGCCCGAACTGGTGGCTAACACGTTCTCAGAAGCTAACGTAGCCGAGCAACTCACACGCCTGCTTCCCGACGGTGAGCCACGCCAGCAGATGCTTGCCGGCTACGAGGAGGTATGGCAGAAGATTGGTGCAGACAGTCCGTCGGAGCGCACAGCGAAGGAAATAGTTTTAAAAGTAAAAAGGTAAAAAAGTAAAAAGACTCTTACATATACTTCTTTACGAACTCCAGCACTCTGTGTGTGTACTCCTCTTTATAGTCGCCATACGCATCGGCGTGCTTGCTGCCGTGCGCTATCCAGAGTGCCTTGGGGTGCGGTTTCGCCTCGTAGAGCGGATACACCATCCAGGTGGGAACAAACGTATCGTTGTCGCCGTGTATGAAGAGCATCGGCTTCTGGCACTTCGCCACCTGCTTCAGTGGCGATGCCTCATTGAAGTTCCAGCCGTACTTAACCTGCACAAGCCACGAGGCAGTGTACATCAGTGGGAAGTCGGGTAACGAGAAGCGGGCAGATATTTCGTTCGAGAACTCGTCCCACACGCTCGTATATCCACAGTCCTCCACGAAACACTTCACATACTGCGGTGTCTGTTCGCCACTGACGCACATCGTCGTAGCGGCACCCATCGAGATGCCGTGCACCACAAGGCGCATCGAGTCGGCTTCGGTGCGGAACAGTTCGGGTGCCAGGCTTATCCAGTGCAGCACGTCGAGGCGATCCTTCCATCCCATCTGTATTGCGTCGCCGTCGCTCTGTCCGTGCGCATAGAGGTCGGGCAGCAGCACGTTAGCCCCAAGCTCACGATTGTAGATGCGTGCGATGGGCAACATACGTGTGGCGTTATCACAATAGCCATGCACAAGCACGGCGGTGCGCCCCTTCGCACGTGGCGAACGAACAAACAAAGCATGGGCACGCTTACCCGTTGTGGGCATCACAACGAACGTATCGCGCAGTGCGCCCACGGCTTGCAAGCTGTCTACCCACGACTTCAGTTCGGGAAAACGCTTCTCTATCTGTGCCAAGTTGGAGTTGCGCTCGCGCTCAGCACTCACAAGAGCATAGTCGACAAGGTAGAACGACCCTGCCGTGACTATGGCGAGGAAGAGCGCAAGGGTGGCGCCAAGGGTGACGAATAACTTTTTATGCTTCATACTGTTAAGAGTCTACAAATACTACTTCAGATACGGTTTCAGCACCTCCATCCACTTCAGGTATCCCTTGCCGAGCAGATGCAGTCCGTCGTTGGTGTACTCCGGGTTCATCACGTCGGTAGAAGGCGTTACGAGCGACTTGTACACGTCGATGTATGTAACGCCGTGGCGTGCGGCAACAGCCTTTATCTTTGCGTTGAGCGCAGGAATTTTCTTCTTACGGTCCATATGACCAGAAAACTTGTTGAACTTCGGATTCACGGGGAACACACTCTGCACGTAAAGCTTCGTCGCAGGCGACTCGCGCTTCACGCGCTCCACAATTTTCTCCACGTTCTTCACAATCTCGTCCATGCTCTTGCCACGCGCAAAGTCGTTGGTACCGATGAGCAGGAATATCTTCGCCGGCTTGCCCTTTGTCACAGTGCTCAGACGGTCGAGTACGCCTTGGGTTGTATCGCCACTGATACCGCGGTTCTTGGCGTGCGGATTGCCCAGCAGCTCTGCCCACTCGCCACCGTTGGTGATGCTGTTGCCGAGGAAGACGATGTCGCTCTTGCTGGTAGGCAGCACCTCAAACAGAGTGGCACGCTGATAATAGAATGTGGAGTGTTTCTGCTCCTGAGCCTGCATCGTGCACGCACAGAACAGACTCAACATAACGATTAGCTTCTTCATAGTTGTACTTTTATTGTTACGCTACGCTCAAGTTGGTGCAGCAATCGAATTGAAACGTTTATTTAACTCTAACGACAAAAGTACTAATAAAAATCGAAAGCGACTATGTTTTTTGCATCCTTTTGTGCAAAAAACACAGCTACGAGGAAGACTTATTCGACAAAAATACGTAACTTTGCAAGCGTTAAATCAAAGTGTAACTAATTTATGGACGACTATCACGCGGAAAACCCGAATTTGTAATGCAGGAGGACGCTCTCACAATGCGGTCTCCCAAGCATCGTTTAACCCAAGGAGACAGCTTTATGAGAACATACTGGAACACCAATTCTACCCTCAAACAAATCGAAGAGTGGCAGCCGAACTGCTGGATACAAGTTACATGTCCAACAGAAGAAGACCAGCAATTGCTGGAAGACGAGTTTAACATACCCGATTATTTCCTTTCCGACATCAGCGATACCGACGAACGTGCCCGCTACGAGTACGACGACGGCTGGATGCTCATCATCCTTCGTATCCCTTACGTCAAGGAGATACGCTCACGTACGCCGTACACCACCGTGCCGCTCGGCATCATTCACAAACGCGACGTGACCATCACCGTGTGCTACTACGAGACGAACATGATGATCGACTTCGTGTCCTACCATCAGAAGCGCGGCGAGGGATTTACCGACTATGTTGACATGACATTCCGCCTCTTCCTCTCTTCTGCCGTGTGGTATCTAAAACGCCTGAAGCAGATTAACACGCTCATCGAGAAAGCGAAGCACAACCTCGACCACAACGTGAACAACGAGTCGCTCATAGCACTCTCGCGTCTGCAGGACTCACTCACCTACTTCGTCACATCTATCCGTGGCAACGAGACATTGCTTGCCAAACTGAAGTTCAAGCTGCAGGTGGACGAACTGGATGCCGACCTCATAGAGGACGTAAACATCGAGATGTCGCAGGCTCGTGAGACGACGAACATCTACTCCGACATCCTCGAATCGACGATGGACACCTACTCATCCATCATCAACAACAACATGAACACCGTGATGC
>JAERMT010000726.1_pt1 | contig 17050 bp, 14 predicted proteins | sample 9267081 | NCBI WGS metagenome assembly JAERMT01 (sample SAMN17071939, study PRJNA684904) | human gut metagenome | isolation source: diarrhea sample from child under the age of five | host: Homo sapiens | place: South Africa: Mafikeng, Mafikeng Provincial Hospital | collected 2019-09
ATGGCCTTGATCACGCGGCCCTGACGGCCGATGACCTTGCCCGCGTCCTCCTCGTTGACACGAACCTCGACGAAGATGGAGCCATCTTCGGTTTCGCGCGCATCGATGACCAAGTCGTCCGGGTTATCGATGAGCGGACGGATCACGGACTCTACGAGCCCAGCGATTTCCTCGGTCTGCGCTGCCATAAGCTTACGCCTGCTCGCGGAACTTCTTGATGAGGGCGGCAACCGTGTCGGTGGGCTGAGCGCCGTTGGCCAGCCACTTGTCGCACTTCTCCAGGTCGATCTTGATCATTGCGGGCTCGGTCAGCGGGTTGTAACGGCCGATGTCGTCGATGAACTTGCCGTCGCGCGGGCAACGGGCATCGGCAACGACGATACGGTAGTACGGACGCTTCTTGGCGCCGTGACGGGCCAGGCGAATCTTAACCATGAAGAGTAACTCCTTCTTGTTCTTACTTGAATCCTCTTTGCCAGCCCGCAAAAAAGCGCGCAGCAAAACAGCAGTTGTTTATGATAAGGCGAAACGCCTCGATTGACAAGCCTTCGGTTCGGTTATCACCAGGTGTTCACGAATAAAGCGGACAAATGGAGTGTCGCGAGAGGTGCCCGAAAGCCCCCTAGCAACCGCGAGCCGCAACTTCTAACGAACCGGATCGCTTGCGCTCGTGGCAACCTTGCGATTGCCGGCGAAGGGAGTCTGCATTCCCCACGCCTCTCGAACCTCTAAACCCGACCGGGCGGTCAGTCAGCCTCAGCAGGGCTGGGCAGTGTCGAGCGTGTCGATGTAGTAAACGAACATGTCCTCATAGCCGCCGAGACCGTTGATGAAGCCACCGGGGATCATGCCGACCTTCGTGAAGCCCATGGACTCGTACAGGTGCTGGGCAGCCTCGTTGGAGGCGACCACGGCGTTGAACTGCAGGCCGCGGAAACCCTTTTTGCCGCAGGTCTCGATGCAGTTCTCCACCAGCTTACGGCCAAGGCCGAGGCCGCGCGAGGCGGATGCCACGGCGAAGCTGGCGTTGGCGATGTGCGCGCAGCGCCCGATGCCGTTGGGATGCAGGATGTACATGCCGAAGATGATGCCGTTCACATCGGCCACCATGGTGGCGGTCTGAGCGGAGAAGAACTCGTCGGCGTTCTGCTCGGTCAGCGGCGTGACCTGCGGGAACGCATCGCCCGCTTCCACAACCTCGTTCCAGATGCGCACCATGGCCTTGATATCGTCTGCGGTGTACGAACGGATCTGCAGCTCCATTGGTTTCCCCTTTCGTTTTCAGACGCTCCCCTGTTGCGCCTGCCGAGTATCAGTTTCGCACATTACGCCAAGCCCTGCGCTTGTCGCAGGGGCAAGCGCTTCTGGCGCCGGCGTCCCGGCAAAGCCGGCAAGGACGCCGACAAAGCATCGCGAGCACGGGCCTTATGCGCCACGCCCGCGAAGCCGATGATGGAATGCGGCGTGCCGCAGCCTTGCGAGGTACCGGCAACCGCATTGTCGAGCGGCTCCAGCAACCGTCACGCGGACCGGTGCTATTTGATGTCGCCCATCATATCCTGGATCTTCTTTAGGTCCGACATCTTCATGCCGCCCATGCCCGGGATGCCGCGGCGGCGCTTACCCTTCTTGCCGCGCTTGCCCTTGCCGCCCATCTCCTCGACGGCCGGCATCATGCGCTTCATCATCTTCTTCGTCTCATTGAACTTCTTCATGAGCTGGTTGACCTCGGTGACAGACACGCCGGCGCCGGCGGCGATGCGAGCGCGGCGGCTGCCGTTGAGCAGGTCGGGCCTCTCGCGCTCGGCCTTGGTCATGGAGTTGATGATGACCTCCATGCGATCGAGCGCGCCCTCGTCGACCTGGCCCTGGCCCAACGCCTTGTCGCCGCCGGGAAGGGCGCTGATGAGCTTGGAGACGCCGCCCATCTTGCGGATCTGGCGGTTCATGGTGACGAAGTCGTTGAGCGTGAGCTGGCTTTTCATGAGACGCTCGGTCTCGGCCTGCTCCTCTTCCTGCTGCTGGACCTTCACCGCCGACTCGATGAGGCTGAGCATGTCGCCCATGCCCAGGATGCGGCGGGCCATGCGGTCGGGATGGAACTCCTCGAGCGAATCAGGCTTCTCGCCGGCGCTGATGAACTTGATGGGCTTGCCCGTGACCTCGCGGATGGAAAGCGCGCCGCCGCCGCGGGCGTCGCCGTCCATCTTCGACATGATGACGCCGTCGAAATCGACGCGCTCGGAGAAGGCAGCGGCCACGTTGACCACGTCCTGGCCGGTCATGGCGTCGACGACCATGAGGATCTGATCGGGCTTGACGGCCGACTTGATGGCCTGGGCCTCTTCCATCATCTGCTCGTCGACGTGCAATCGGCCCGCCGTGTCGACGATGACCACGTCGCGCAGGTTGTCGATAGCATCCTGCACGCCGCCCTTGGCGATGGACACCGGGTCCTTGCCGTCGCCGCGGAACACGCGCACACCGATCTCGTTGCCGAGCGTTTCCAGCTGATCGGCTGCAGCGGGACGGTAGACGTCGCAGGCGGCCAGCAGCGGGCTATGGCCTTCCTGCTTCAGACGGTACGCCAGCTTGGCGGCCGCAGTGGTTTTACCGGAGCCCTGCAGGCCCACGAGCATGATGACGTTGGGGATGCGGCTGGAGAGCACCAGCTTGCTATCGGTGCGGCCGAGCAGCTCGGTGAGCTCGTCGGTGACGATCTTGATGACGTTTTGCGTCGGGGACAGGGAGTCGAGCACCTCGGCATCAAGGCAGCGCTCCTTCGTGCGCGCCACGAACTGCTTGACCACCTTGAAGTTGACGTCGGCTTCGAGCATGGCCATGCGCACCTCGCGCATGGCGGAGTTGATGTCGTCCTCGGTCAGGCGGCCCTTGCCGCGCAGGCCCGAGAAGATGCCTTGCAGGCGATCGGAAAGGTTATCGAACATGAGCGCCTCTTCTTGCGTGTCGCGTATGCTTACAATCTTTTGGATTATAGCCGATGGACGGCGGGCGGAAACCTTCGGCCGGTAAAACAGCGAAGCGAGCCCATAAGGGCCCGCTTCGAGCGATTAGCGCACGGATTCGTAGAGCAGGATCCCGTCTCCGCAGTCCTTGGCGACGATCCCGCCGGTGTCCACGAGGTGCTTGAGATAGACGATGCCCTGGGTGAGCATGATGTAGCGCTGCATGATGGGGATGTCCTCCCAGTCGTCGAAGGGCACGTTCCACCTGATGGCGCGGATGATCTGATACCCAGACAAGCGCGGATTGCGCGCGACGATGCCGCGCACCTCGTCAAGGCGCTTCAAGTGATGCTGGGCCAGCCAATCAAGGCGCTGCTCGAAATCGGGGCGGATGGGGCCGTGCGAATGGAACAGCTGCGAGATATGCAGGTCCTGCACGCGCTTGATGCTGTCAAGATATGCCTGCAGCCCGTCGCCTTCGCGCGGGAACAGCGCAATGGAGGGGCTGATGACGAACAACGCGTGGTCGCCGCCGAACAGGATACGGCTTTGCGGCTCGAACAACGACAGATGCCCGGGCGTGTGGCCGGGCGTTTCCACGACCTGAAGCTCGTAGCGGCCCACCGTCACCGTGTCGCCGCCGCGCACGAAAGCCGTCCGCAGGCGCTGCGGGTCGAACAAGGGCTGCTCGACGCCCAAGCGCGCGACCGTGGTGGCGTCGGACAGGACCACGCCCTGTTCGCGATACGTCCGCGTGAGCGCATCGAGGAACACGCCGGTGCGAGTGACGCGCGCCTCGCCCAGCTCGACGCCGCCCATGAACAGCGGCGCGCCCTCGGGAACCACGCGGTCAATCAGGCCGGCATGGTCCAGGTGGAAGTGCGTAAGGAACCACTTGGCGCGGCCGCGGTCCACGCCCAGTTCGTCGAGGGCGTCCGACAGCACCTTCGCGCCCTCATCGGAAGGCGCGCCGGTATCCACCACAAGCGCTTCGCCCTGGTCCATGATGACGTAGCAATTGGTGGCAGAGGTGGAGATGTTCTCGAAGGGCACCTGCACAAGATACACATCGGGCGCGTGGAACACCTGCTCGATGCAAGCCGAGGTATCCATGGTGGTTACGCTTGACGCTGATCGAACGCGCCGACAAGAGCGCGCGCGAAATCATGGGCATCGAAGTCGCGCAAGTCGTCAAGGCCCTCGCCGACGCCGATCCTGATGATGGGCAGCTCAAGCTCGTGGCTGACGGCAAGCGCGATGCCTCCCTTGGCCGTGCCGTCGAGCTTCGTGACGATAAGCGCGTCAAGCTCGAGCTCGCGGTTGAACTCGCGCGCCTGCTGCAAGCCGTTCTGACCGGTGGTGGCGTCGATGACGAGCACGGTGTAGACGGGCAGCTTCGAGCGCTTGCGCACCACGTTGACGACCTTCGCCAGCTCGCGCATGAGGTCTGCCGAGGTGTGAAGGCGCCCGGCGGTGTCGATGAGCACCAGATCGGCGTCTTCGGCCTCAGCGCGCTCGATGGTGTCGTAGCACACGCTTGCCGGATCGGCGCCGCGCTCGCGCGTGACCATCTCCACGTCGGCTCGGTTCGCCCACACCTCGAGCTGCTCGATGGCGGCGGCGCGGAACGTGTCGGCGCTGCCCAAGATGACCTTGCGGCCGGCGTCGTGCGCTTCCTTGGACAGCTTGCCCACCGTAGTGGTCTTGCCCGTGCCGTTGATGCCCACGAACAGCACGCACGCCGGCTCGCCGCCGAGGATCTCCTGACCGCCTTCGGTGAAGGTGTCGGCGATCTGGTCGTTGAGCATGTCGAGCACGGCATAGGCATCGGGAAGCGCCTTGCGCGTGGCCTGGTCGCGCAGGTTCTCAACAATGTCGCACGCCGCCGCGCCGCCGATGTCGGCCAGGATGAGCGTTTCCTCTAAGCCGTCCCAGAACTCCTCATCAAGGTCGGGGCCGCGGTCGAGGAGGACGTTCATCTCCTCCTTGAACTTGTCGCGAGAACGTTGCAGCCCTTGGCTGATGCGGTCGAAAAATCCCATGTTGCTCCCCTTGTATCGCAAACCGTCGCATAGTGCGCGCCTTGCGCCGCCATTACCCGACGGCTCGCCCGCAAGCGAGCCCAAGCCTAACGGACCGTCGATCGCACCACGCGTTTCTTTTCGGAAAGAAGTATACCCCGCCGCAGCGGACAAGGCATCCCAGGCAGCAGGCGAACATGAATTACACGGGGAACGTGCGGCGGTTACCGGTTGCAACCGGTAACCGCTCGGCGCAAGTCGCCAACGTAAAGCGTCTTTCGACCCTCAACGCCACAGGCGATCGCATCAACCCCCGCACCGAATGCCACGACCTGGCAGAGGGGCGGCCGTCAAGCCCCTCCCCTACTCCGCGTACTTCAGGGCGTGGTCGAGCTTCTGGCTGATCACCTTGGTGACGCCGTCGGATTGCATGGACACGCCGAACAGCACGTCGGACATCTCCATGGTGCGCCGCTGGTGCGTGATCATGATGAGCTGCGTGTCGTTGCGGATGGACTGCAGATACGCCGTGAGCCTGCGCAGGTTGCTGTCGTCGAGTGCCGCCTCAACCTCGTCGAGGATGTAGAACGGCGCGCTGCGGATGCGGTAGACCGCGAACAGCAACGCAAGCGCCGTGAGCGACTTCTCGCCACCGGACATGAGCATCATCTTCGTGATGCGCTTGCCCGCCGGCTGCGCGCTGACCTCCACGCCGGTGTTCTCCAGGTCGTCGGGGTCGGTGAGGATGAGCTCGGCCGAGCCGCCCGGGAACAAGGTGGCGAAGATGCTGCGGAAGTTGTCGTTGACCGCATTGAACGTGCTGACGAAATCGTCTTTCATGCGCGCATCGATGACGCGGACGATCTTGGCAAGGCTGCGGCGCGCGCCGTCGAGATCGGCCAGCTGAGCCGCCAGGTAATCGTAGCGGCTGCGCAGCTGCTCGTACTCCTGGGCGGCATCGGGATTGATGGCGCCCATGTTCGCGATGCGGCGACGCAGCTTGAACGCGTTCTCCTCGGCGGCTCCGCGATCTTCGAGCTCGGGAAGCGCAAGCGCCGTCTCAAGCGGCACCCCCATGTCTTGGACGATGGAGTTGACGGCAGCATCGACGCGCACCTCCAGCCGGCCCTTCTCCACACGGGCCGCCGACAGGCGCGCGTTCACGTCATCGTAAGCGTCGTGGGCGGCCTTTGCCTGCTCGCGCGCAGCGGTGACCTGCGCATGCAGGCCCGCCGACGAATCTTGCGCCCGCTGAGCCTGCTGCTCGAGGTCGTGCGTCCAGCGACGGGCGCTTGCGGTGAGCTCCTCGAACACCGCCAAAAGCGGCGCGATGCGGCGCTGCGCCACGATCTTGCGCGCCAGCTGGTTTTTCAGCTCGTCCTCGGCGGCGTCCACCGCGGCCACGTCGCGGCCGCGGGCATCCACGATGCGCGCGGTATAGGTGTCGCGCTCGCGCAAGGTGGCCGCAGAGAGCTTGGCCTCCGAAAGGCCGTCGCGCAGCTGCGCCGCCTCTTTGCGAAGCGGCACCACCTTGGCTTCAAGCTCCTCAGTGCGCACGGCACGGGCTTGGGCCGCTTGCGCAAGCTCGGCCAGCTGCGCCTCAAGCTTGTCGACGTTAGGGCGCGCCTCGGCAACCGTCTTATCCGCCTGCTGGCGCTGGCGCTCCACATCGGCGAACTCGCGGCGCGTGGACGCGAGCGCATCGGCGGCGCGCTTTGCCTCGGCCGACGCCGCCTGTGCAGCGCCTCGGCGCTCGGCCAGCTGCTGGGAGAGCTGCAGGCTTTCGGCCTGGGCGGCACGCAACGTCTCCTCGGCTTGGCGCTCCATCTGTTCGGCTTCCTTGTGCTGTTCGGATGCGACGCGAAGCGAAGCGCGCAGCTCGTCGAGCTGACGCGCGCGGGCCAAGGCGCCCTCGGCGCCGGCGTCCACCGTTCCCACCGTGAGCTTGCCGCTGGGCCAAGCGATACATCCATCGGCCGACACGAAGCGCACAGGGGCAGCCGAGCGATCTTGCATGCGCGCCGCCTGAGCCTGACGCGCCGCCTCGAAGGTTTCGCACACCACCACGTCGCCGAGCAGGGCCTCCACCGTGGACGCTGCCTGCTCGGGGTATTCCAGCATGTCCACAAGCGCCGTACCGCCGAAAGCCTGCGCGGCCTGGCGCGCGGAGGCGCCGGAGCGCATGCCGCCGGCGGGAAGCAGCGACACTTGGCCGTCACGGCCGCTTTCCAGCACGCTGCCCGCAAGGCCCGCCGCCGCATCGACCGAAGGGGCCATGAGCGCCTCGGCATCGCCGGAGAGCAGATGCTCGACAAGCGCCTCGAAGCCCTGCGGTGCGCGCACGGCGCGGGCCAGCGGCTCGAGCTGCTGGCCCGATACGCGCGCATGCTCGATGAGCCATGCGCGGGCAGGCCCGGCTGCGGCCGATGCGCGCTCAACCTCCTCGAGCGCGGAAATGCGGCTTTCGAGCGAGGTGGCCCGGCGATGCGCCTCATCGAGCGCGGCACGGGTGGCATCGCGCTCCTTGATGGCGGCGGCGACGGCGCCGCGCGCCTGCGATTCGGCCTGCTGGGCATCATCGAGCGAGCGCTGGGCGGAAGCACGGGCGTCCTCGAGCTTTTGAGCCTGCTCCTCTGCCTGGCCGAGCGCCAGCTCGAGCTCCTTGGCGCGCCCTTCCACCAGCTTGGCATGGGCCAAGCCGTTGGCAAGCGCCTCCTGCGTTTGCGACAGACGGCGCCGCGCGTCCTCGGAAGCGCGATCGTCGGCGCGGCCCTGGCGCTTGAGCTGATCGAGCTCGTCTTCTACGCTGCGGCGGGCCTGGGCGTTCTCGCGGCGGGAGGCGTCAAGGCGTTCGACGGCGGCCTGCGCGGCGGCAAGGTCGCGGCGCACCGCCTCAAGCTGCGCCGCCGCCTGTTCGCGCTCGGCAACGGCCTCGGCGCGCTTGGTGCGACCCGATTCTAGCTTCACGCGCACATCGGCCTCGAGGCCCTGTGCGCCGCGGCGCTTCTCATGCAGCAGTAGCACGGCGCCGTCGAAGCGCTCCACTGCCGACGACGCACGCTGATAGCTGCGCGACAGGTCGCCTGCATTCTGAGTTTGCTTGCGGATCTGCTCCTGCAACGCCTCGGCGGCGGCTTCCGCAGTGGAAATGTCCTGATGACGGGCCTGAAGGTCTTCCACCAGCTGATGCTCGCCGGCGCAAGCCTCATCCCAGCTTTGACGCAGGCAACGCAGGTCGTCCACTGCCAGCGCCAAGCTGACGTCGGTAAGCTGCCCGGAGAGCTCTTGGTAAGCGCGGGCCTTCTTCGCCTTGCGCTCGAGCGGTCCGAGCTGGCGGCCCACCTCGCCCGCCACATCGCGCACGCGCGCGAGCGTGGCATCCATGGCGGCCAGCTTGCGCTCGCTTTTCGCCTTGCGCTGCTTGTGCTTGAGCACGCCGGCGGCCTCCTCGATGAGCGCGCGGCGGTCCTCGGGCTTGGATTGCAGGATGGAGTCCAAGCTGCCCTGGCCGATGATCGAATGCGTGCCGGTGCCCAAACCGGAATCGTGCAGGATGTCGAGCACGTCCATGCGGCGCGCCACGCTGCCGTTGATGAGATACTCGCTTTCGCCGCTTCGATACATGCGTCGCGTGATGGAAACCTCGTTGAAGTCGACCGGCAACTTGCCATCGGAGTTGTCGAGCACCAGCTCAACCTCGGCAAGGCCCGTGGCCTTTCGGGCCGACGAGCCTGCGAAGATGACGTCTTCCATAGCCTGGCCGCGCAGATGCCTGGCATTGCGCTCGCCAAGCACCCACAGCACGGCATCGGAGATATTGGATTTGCCGGAGCCGTTCGGACCCACCACGGCGGTGATGCCCGGCTCCAGGGAAAGCGCGCTTCTGTCGGCGAACGACTTGAAGCCCTTGAGCACGAGCGACTTCAAGTACATGCGTTAGCCCTGTTTCATGCTCTTATGCAGCTCGCGCTCATGCTTCTTGCGCGCCTTCTCCTCGGCACGGGCCGCAGCCTTGTCTGCCTTGGCCTGCTTGGCCGCGGCGGCCTTCTCGGCGCGGGCCTGCTCGTCCATGCCCAAACCGAAAAACTCGCCGAGACGCGACAGCGTGGACTTCGCCGCCTGGCTTTCCGCTTCCTTCTTCGTGCGGCCCGTTCCGCGCGCCAGACCCTGATTGCCTGCGAACACCTGGGCCACGAAGGTGCGGTCATGCGGCGGTCCCTGCGTTTCCACCAGCTTATAGGTGGGCGTGATGCCGTCTTCCTGCAGGCGTTCCTGCAGCGCGCTTTTGGGGTTCTCCGGCTCGAGCGCCATGTCCTCGGACATGCGCGGGATAAGCGTGCGATAAATGAAATCGCGCGCCGCCTCCACGCCGCCGTCCAGGTACAACGCTGCCACCACGGCCTCGTAGACGTTTTCGAGCGCGGAATGCAGGCCGCGCTTGCCCGTGCCCGTTTCCGAGGAGCCGAACACGATGATGTCGGCGAAGCCAAGGCCCGACGCCACATCGGACAGGCTTGCGCCCGACACGAGCGCCACCTTGATGCGCGTCAAGCCGCCTTCGTCGAGCTCATGGAAGCGCTCGAACGCGACGTCGGCGACGATGGCGCCCAAGATGGAGTCGCCCAGAAACTCCAGGCGCTCGTAGGAATACTTCACTGCACGGCCTTCGGTGGCCGATGGGTGCGTGATGGCGGACAAGATGAGCTGCTTGTTGGAAAACGAGTAGCTCAGAACCTCCTCCGCCCTCTGCAATTTTGAGGCTTGTTCTTCTGTAAAGGTCATGCAACCTCCGAAACCGGTATGAATGAGAATCGATGATGATACGACCATACCGCATAAAGCGGCTGGTCCCTATGGTGTTACTTGATTGTATCCGAGCCGTTTCCAGCCTGGGCCATGTGCTGAATTATTTCAGAAACGCCCTGGCGCACCACGCGCGCCGTGGTGAGCACGCCGTTTTCGATGGCCACCGCGCCCGAGCTTCCATGTCCGACGATGCAGGCGCCTTTCACGCCGAGAAGCGGGGCGCCGCCGTAGGTGTCGGGCGACACCTGGCTTTTCAAGCCCTTCAGACCGTCTTTGACGCACAGGGCGCCGATCTTGCCCTTCGTGGTGGACATCATGGCGTCCTTGATGGCGCTGAACAGCACCTTCGAGGCGCCCTCGATGGTCTTCAGGCACACGTTGCCGGTGAACCCGTCGGTGACCACCACTTCGTACTGTGCGCCGAGCACATCGCGCCCCTCGCAGTTCCCGGCGAAGTTGGTCAGGCGCTTGGCCATGAGCTGATGGGCCTCCTGGGCAAGCGCGTTGCCCTTGGTGTCCTCCTCGCCGATGTTGAGAAGCGCGGCTTTGGGCGACTCGTAGCCCAAGATCTTCTGCGCATACACGCTGCCCATCTGGGCGAACTGCACCAGGTACTCGGGCTTGCAATCGGCGTTGGCGCCGACGTCGCACAGCACGATGGGGCGGACGGGGCTAGGCACGACCGTGGCCAGGCACGGGCGCGAGATGCCCTTGATGCGCCCCATGACCAGCGTGGCGGCCGCCAGGCAGGCGCCCGTGGAGCCGGCGGAGAAGAAACCCTGGGCCTGGCCGTCCTTGACCAGGCGGCAGCCCACCACGATGGAGCTGTCCTTCTTCTTGCGCACGGCCTGCGCGGGGTGCTCGGCCATCTCGATGACCTCGGCGGCAACCTGTGCGCGGCAGCGAGCATGCTGCGCGGCGAACGGCTCGACCACGTCGGCGGGACCGCAAAGCACCACGGTAAGCCCCTCGTCGGCGGCAAGCGCCGCAGCCACGCCCTCGAGCACGACCTCGGGAGCGTTGTCGCCGCCCATGGCATCCACTGCGATGGTGACGTTGTCTGTCATGTTGACACCCTTTCCCTAGCAGGCGTTGCGCGCCGAGCGGGCGGCGCTGCTAAACGCAAGAAAGCCTCTCTGCGCCAATGGCGCCGCAGAGAGGCTTCAAGTTGCAATTGCACGCTATGACGGCGTTACTCCGTCTCGATGACCTCGCGGTTCTTGTAGAAGCCGCAGTTCGGGCACACGCGGTGGGGAAGCTTAGCCTCGCCGCACTGCGGGCACACGGAACGGGAAGGGGCTGCGATCTTGTCGTTGGCGCTACGACGTGCATGAGTGCGGGCGCGGCCCATTTTTTGCTTAGGTACTGCCATGATCTATCTCCTTGCTTTATGTCGGGCGCGCGTGGCGCTCGCTCGTTCGCTTGGTAAACACGCGAAGCGATATACTACCAAAGTGTTCCTGCGCATGCAAGTGCCTGTTCGCCAGGCGCGCACAAACCCATGCAGGTTCCATAATCCGGGCAGTTACTCGCCCAGATCAAGGTCCTTCAACGCGGCGAAGGGGCTGACGCGGCCGTCGGACATGCGCGGCAGGCCGTCATCGGGCTGAGCGGAGCATGCGCACGGCCCCTCATTGAGGTTGGCGCCGCACTGCGCGCACAAGCCGGCGCAGTCCTCTCGGCACAGAGGCACAAGCGGAGCCTCCACCAGAAGCGCGGCGATGATGAGCGGCTCCAGATCGAGGACCTTGTCGGCACCGAGCACCTCGAACTCGTCGTCGTCCATGTCCTCAGGGGCCGGACCGTCCTCGGAGAGCAGGAAGTAGCCTTCCACTTCCCCGTTGAGGTCCACCTGGAAGTCATCCAGGCAGCGTGCGCACGCGACCGTTGCCGTGCCGCGGGCGCTGCCCATGACCAGAAGCGCGTCACCGGTGTTGGTGACGGTGACGTTCCAATCCACGGGCTGCGAGAACGTATAGGTATCAGGACCCGCCTCAAGCGTCCCTAAGGCAAGCTGCCCTGCAAAAGAGGAGCTCTCCGTGGTAACGAAGAGCTCCGGCGGGACCTCGAACTTCACGGCATCCATTATTGGCGACCCTGCGCCATGGCGTTGGCGTTGAGGCGATCGCGGCAGCGGCGCACGTTGTTGAGCAGCGTATCAAGGCTTTGCTCGACGTGGCCGAACACCTCGTCTGCGTAATCTTCCGCACCGGCGCGCGTCTGGCGCTCGAGCTCGCGCGCATCGGCGACCAGCTGGTCGGCCTGCTGCTGGGAGATGCGCACGATCTCCTGCTCGGAGGCGATGGTCATCGCCTGGCTGCGCGCATCCTCGATCATGCGGTTGGCCTCGGCCTCGGCATCATCGAGCAGGCTTTGACGCTCGCGCACGATCTGGCGCGACTGCGAGAACTCGCTGGGGAACGTGTCGCGGATCTCATCCATGATCTCGAAAGCTGCAGCGATATCCACCTGGCGCAGGTTGCCCTTGCCGAACACCGGCTTAGAGTCCTCAAGCAGAATCGAGAGCTCTTCCAAAAGCCCCAGAACCCCTGTTTCGTCCATGATGATCCTTCCACCCAGGCTTGCTGCGTTTGAAAACTGCGTTTAGGCACACGGGCATAAGGCCACGCATGCAGATAAGCATGATAGCATGCCGCCCGCCGCTTGCGCCTGAAGAACAAAGCATGCACATACGATGCGCCTCGCCCGAGCACGGGCGAGGCGCATCCAACCTGCACAAGCGCGCGACGGAGGCAAGCGTATCGCCTACCCGGATCCGGACGGGCGGCAAAGCCCCTACGCAGGACGGCGCCACGGCAGATCTTCGCCCGCCGGCGAAAGAGCCGGCAGACGCATCCGCTCTACTGCAAGTTCGCGTACTTCTTCTTAAGCGCCTCGTAGACGCACGGGGGCACGAACTGCTGGATATCCCCGCCCATCTTCGAGATCTCCCGCACGATGGAGCTGGACAGGTACATGTACTGCGGCGGGGACATGATGAACAGCGTTTCCAGCTGCGGGGAGAGTTGGTAGTTCATGGCCGTCATTTGGAACTCGTACTCGAAGTCGGTGATGGCTCGCAGGCCTTTGACCACCACGGTGGCGTCAAGCTCCTTGGCGAAATCGACGAGCAGGCCCTTGAAGGGCTCCACGCGCACGTTGGGCAGATGCGCGGTGGCCTGACGGACCAGCTCGACGCGCTCCTCGAGCGTGAACAGGGGGCCTTTCTTCTGGGAATCGGCGACGGCGACCACCACCTCGTCCACCAGTTGGGAGGCGCGGGCGATGACGTCGAGATGCCCCGAGGTGATGGGGTCGAACGTGCCGGGGGTCAATGCGCGTTTCATGACGCTGCTCCTTCTTAGTCGTTATCGGACGCGGCGCGCTCGCCGGCGCGCAGCACGTCCACGGTAGTATCGCCGTACTTCTTGCGGGATGCAAGCTCGAAGCCCAGCTCGGCGGCGGCCAGGGCGGACGCATCGTTGCCGGCAAGCGAATGCTCGTAGACCACGATGGCGTCGGGGGCGGCCACGCCGCGCTCCACCAAACCCGCCACCATGCCCAGCACCGCCATGGCGTCGTAGGCATAGGGAGGGTCCAGGAAGATCAGGTCGAACGGCGGGCGGGCGAACTGCGGGGCGCGTTCGATGACGTCGGCGCGCGTGACGGTGGCGCGGGCCGGCTCGAGGCCCAGATTCGCCACGTTCTTCTGCACGACCTTCGCCGCCTCGGGAGCGCACTCGTAGAACACCGCGCGAGCTGCGCCGCGCGACAGGGCCTCCAGGCCGAGCGCGCCCGACCCGGCGAACGCGTCGAGCACCACGGCGTCCTCGAAGCCGCCGCGCTGGCTGAACACGGCGCTCATGAGCGATTCGCGCACGCGGTCGGTGGTGGGACGGGTGCCGTCGCCCTTAGGTGCGGCCAGCGTTCGACCGCGGAACTGACCTGCGATGATCCTCATACCTACCTCTTTCTGGAACCGCACCGTCATAGGGCGCGGCTCGAAACGTATCGGCTATCTTGCGGGCGCCTGCTCGGGAAACGTGCGACGAAGCTCGAGCGCGAGCGCCTGGTGATCGGGCTCGGCAAGCCCGGGGTCCGCCGCCATGATGGCGGCGGCATCGGCGTGCGCGGCCTGGACGACCCGCTCGTCGCGCACGATGTTGACGAGCTTCAACGCGCTCGCCCCGCTTTGCCGATTGCCTAGGATGTCGCCCTCGCGCCGTAGCGACAAGTCGTATTTCGCCAGCTCGAAGCCGTCATCGGTGCGCTCCATGGCGGCAAGGCGCGCCAAGGACTGCTCGGATTTCGAAGTGGAGACCAAAAACACCTGCGCCGGCTTCTCGCCGCGGCCCACGCGCCCGCGCAGCTGATGGAGCTGCGAGAGCCCGAAACGGTCGGCGTCCATGACGATCATGACCGTGGCGTTGGGCACGTCCACGCCCACCTCGATGACGGTGGTCGCCACGAGCACCTGCGTTTCGTTGTCGCGGAACCGGCCCATGACGGCGTCCTTGTCGGCGGGCTTCATGCGCCCGTGCAACAACTCCACATGCCAATCGGCGAACACCGTCTGCTGCAGATAGGACGCTTCCTTGGTTGCGGCCGTGACGTTATCGCCGGCGAAATCGGCGTCCGACTCGATGCTGATGGACGCGAACTCGTAGGCCTCCTCGTCGGCTTCCCTGCCCCGACCTCCGGCCCGCTTATCGCGCGCTTCGGCATCCTGCCCGATAAGCGGGCAGACCACGTACACCTGCTCGCCGCGAGACAGCGCCTCGCGCGCCGCATCGTAAGCCCTGCCCTGATCGGCCTTCGACACGACGTGCGTGGCGCGGCGGGCCGAGTCGTTGGGACGGTGCTTGATGTAAGACAGCGTCATATCGCCGAACACCGCCAGCGCGAGCGTACGGGGAATGGGCGTGGCCGTCAGGTAGAGCGCATCGGGGGCTTCGCCCTTGGAAAGGAGCGCCGCGCGCTGCTCCACGCCGAAGCGCTGCTGCTCGTCGATGACCGCGAGTGTGAGGCGCTTGAAGCGCACATCGGGCTCGAGCAGCGCGTGCGTGCCGATGAGCACGCAGACGCCGCCGTCGGCTGCGCCTTTAAGCAGGCGGGCTCGCTCGTCATCGGGCGTGGAACCCGTGAGCAGGCCCCAGGTGACGCCCACTTCGTCGAACCACTTCCCCAGCGACGCGGCATGCTGGCGCGCGAGCACCTCGGTGGGCGCCATGAGCGCCGCCTGGGCGCCCGTGTCGGCCACGGCGGCAAGGGCGAAGGCCGCGACGGCGGTTTTGCCCGTGCCCACGTCGCCGAGCAGCATATGGTTGGCCGCCTCGGGCGCCGCCATGCGCGCGAGGATATCCGCACGAGCCTGCTGCTGCTCCGCGGTAAGGGTGAACGGCATGACGCAGTCGAGCGCCGCCGCGCACGGGCCGTCCACCACATGCGCCGTCGGCTGCGCGCCGGCGGCGCGACGGGCGGCCTGCGACATGAGCGCGAGCTCGAGCAGCAGCAGCTCCTCGTACACCAGGCGGCGGCGCGCTTCGGTGACCTCCTCCATAGTATGCGGGAAATGGATGCACGACAGCGCGGCGGCGCGCGTCATGAGCCGATACCGCACGCGCAGATCGAGCGGCAGCGGATCGTAACAGCCTTGCACGGCATCGAGCGCGTTTCCCACCAAACGGCGCATCCACGCTGCCGAGATCTTCTCGCATGCCGGATGCACGGGGATGATCATGCCCTCGGCCACCTGACCGTCGCCGAGCTGCTCGATATAGGGATTCACCATGCGCTTGAAGCCGTAGTCGAACTCCACCTTGCCGGCGACGGCGATACCCATGCCGGGCTTGAGCTGGTCTTTCAGCCAAGGCTGGCGAAAGCATGTGACCATGAGCACGCCAGTTGCGTCCACCACCGCGATCTCGACCAGCGTGAGGTTGGGGCGCGGACGCTTGAGCTTGACCTCATGGACGGTGCCCTGGATAGTGCACGACCCGCCGATGCGCGCGCCGGCGACGGTCTCGCGCTTCGACAGGTCTATGTAGCGTCGGGGAAAGTGCGTGAGCAGGTCGCGAACCGTGCGCACGCCCAAACCCGCAAGCGCCTGCGCGCGAGCCGGGCTGACCAGCTTCACGCGCGACGCGGGTTCATCTAAGGCTAATGTTGCTGCGAGCCTATCGGCCACGTTGCCGCCCTACTCCACGGAGAAGACGATGGGGTACAGGGGCTGATCGCCGCGGTGCGCGTCGATCTCCAAATCCTCGTAAGCTTGCTCGATGCGCTCCTGCAACGCCTGGAAGTCCTCGTCGGAGAGATCCTCGCCGGCGAGCAGCGTGCAGGTGTCGCAATCGTCGGCCTCCATGTGCTCGAGCAGGCCCATGACGACGTCGGAAACGCTGTGGCCCACGGCATGGATGGCGCCGTCGGCGATGCCGATGACGTCGCCGTCGGCGATGGCGTTGCCCTCGGCGTCCTTGGAATCCTTGATGGCGGTGGTGACCTCGCCGGTCTTGACGTCGGCGAACGCCTCGGTCATGGCCTCGACGTTATCCTCGAGGGATGCCTCGCTGTCCACGCCGAACATGGCGGCGAAGGCCTGCGGCACGGACTTGGTGGGCACGACGCCCGCCGGGATGTCGGACAGCTCGCAGGCGGACTGGGCGGCCATGATGATGTTCTTGTTGTTCGGAAGGAAGATGACCGCGTCGGCGTTGACCTTGGCGGCGGCATCGAGCAGGTCCTTCGTGGAGGGGTTCATGGTCTGACCGCCGGAGACGACGACGTCGACGCCGAGCGACTCCAAGATCTTGGCGTTGCCCTTGCCGGCGGCGACCGCCACGAACCCGAGCGGCTTGCGCTCGGCGTGCTGCTCGGCCTCGAGCTTCTCGGTGCGCTCCTCGGACTGCAGCTTCATGTTGTGGATGAACACCTCGGAGATCTGGCCGCGCTCCAGGAAGTACGCCAGCACCTTGTCAGGTGTGTTGGAGTGCACGTGCACCTTGAACTTCGGGGCCTCGCCCACGCACAGCTCGCAGTCGCCCATGGTTGCCAGGAAGTCCAGCGCCTCGGCCTTGTCGAGCACGTCGGAATCCACCAGGAACTCGTTGCAGTAGGTGAACTCGCTGCCCTCCCAGTCGTTGATCTGCTCGATCTCGACCTTCGGAGCGGCGTCGCGCGCAAAGGCCAGCTCGTCGACGAGCGGGCCTTCCTTGCCCGTGAGGGCGGCCACGAAGCCGTCGATGAGGATGGCAAGGC